>ERZ777305.1844-NODE-1844-length-21453-cov-4.247406_pt1 | contig 21453 bp, 22 predicted proteins | sample MGYA00374965_ERZ777305 | MGnify/ENA primary metagenome ERZ777305 (study PRJEB29328, sample SAMD00013331) | mouse gut metagenome | study: EMG produced TPA metagenomics assembly of the Metagenome analysis of fecal microbiota from mouse which was promoted... | reverse complement strand
CCTTCGCCTCCTCCCCCAGGGGTCGTCGGCTCGGCGGAGCCGTAGGAGGTGGGGGCGAGATTTAAATTTAAGCATATAATACATAAGATAAACATATATTTAATCATAGATAAAAAATATCTTGCATTCATTAGTGCAATGTATTATTATATCTATTGTTATCGCGGGGTGGAGCAAAGGTAGCTCGTTGGGCTCATAACCCAGAGGTTGCAAGTTCAAGTCTTGCCCCCGCAACCATTTGTATCTGAAGATGTGGCTATGCCACTCTTTTTTATTACTATATTTTTTCACTATTTGAACTGTTGTCTTTTCTTATAATAACAAATAGAACCAACGAAGTAATAACTGTTATCAACACTTGAACTATGACACAAATTACTTCTGTTTTCCCTTCTGCTGCCGAAATGTGATTTATAAAGTTATATAAAAAATGAAATATCATTAAAGGATATATACTTTTTATAATCATTAATGTTTCTACTGCAACTACTCCAAAGAAGAATGCATTTATAATTTGTAAAACAGTTGTATAAGCATTACCCGTTCCAATAATACTCGCACCGTGACCTAGACCGAAAACTATTGCAGGTATAAGTACTACACTAAATATTGACTCATAAGAATTTTTTATTAACCTTAATATAACTCCTCTAAAATATAATTCTTCGGATATACCAACAAAAATAGTGAAAAAAAGAAGTGCAAAAACATACTGCACACTTTCTATACTTACACCTACAACTAAACGAGGAAGAAGGATGAGCAGTAATGGTATAAGAAATAAAACTTTCTTTAGGCTTCCACACTCTATAGATCTCATACCAAATTCGTTTAGACTATACTTTTTTACTATTATATAAATAAATGGAACAATAAGGGATAAAAGCATAAATGATCCCTGCAATAAAAATATTTCTATATCGTTAAACTTAAAAATACTTGCGATAACACCAGAAGTTATAGGAAATACTAAAATGACTAAAGTCCAAATAATCGAAAAGACAATTGATTTAACCTTTATAGACATAACTATCCTCTATTATTCCTTAGAATGTCAACTATCCATTCTACATCTGGTACCACAATCTCAGGGTTTCGAACCATATTTATAATTACTCCATTAATAGTTGTCCAAAATAACAAAGATAATGCTAATGGATCCCCACCTCTTATACTTCCATCATTCTGTCCACGTTCAACTATTTTTGCCGTCTCCTCTAATTCATGCTTACCTGCAATTCTTGACCTTAGATTGATATCAAGCGACTGATCATACTCAGCATAATTCATTAAAATAAATAACTTTGCTGCCATACTACTATTTTTACAATTATCAATAATAAAACTAGCAACATTTTCAAAAAATACAATAGGTTTAGTATCATCAAATTCAAAAGACATATTCATATTAGACAAACCTATTTCAATCAAGGCATAATAAACTTTTTCCTTTGACTCAAAATAATGAAAAAGCAATCCCTCACTCATACCAACAGATTTGGCAATATCTATTGTTCTTGTCGCAGCATAACCCTTTTCAATAAATAAATTCAATGCCGCTTTTAATATATTCTCTCTTCTTTCTTCCTTTTGCTCAACTCTTTTCATTTTTAGATACCTCCTAAATATGCATTGCATTCATTGAGTGTTTACTCAATGAATATAACAAAACTTTTATGTGAAAGTCAATACTTCTCACCCCCACTTCCCACTCCACCCCCGAGGACGTCGCCCCCGGCGGCGGACGAGGCGGTGGAATAGGAGGTGGAGTGCCTGCACGAAATATCTTTACAGCTAGAGGCTGGCACATACTTTCACCATGGAATGATGATAACTACTTATATAGCATTTTACAACTTTACAAAGGATACAACCCATTAAGTAACTTAGAAGTTGTTTCTAAGCTAAATATCCTTTCCCAAGCTCGTTATACATATCATTACAACAGCTATAATTGCCCAGAAAGATACTATCCAAAAGTCTACATAGGTACTTCTCAAACCATCGCCACAGGATGGCTCTACGATACACAAACGTACGCAAACAAGCCCATTCAAAAACCCTCAACCTGGCCCATAAACGGCCCACAAAAAGGCGAAGCCAACAGTTAAATAAAAGTAATAATTTATTGAAATTTGTTTATAATAATATTACTATTATTCGATTTGTATATGTTGTTAGTGATCGATAAAAATATCTTGATTTTTAAAATATGTATGACTATAATAAAAATGAAATTTACGAAATAGACAATGCTAGGAGAATATAATGGATTTGATGAATAAGAAAATTTCTTCTTCGGTGCAAATTTATGCGCTTGGAGGTTTAGGAGAAGTTGGAAAAAACACTTATTGTGTTGAGAATGACAATTCTATATTGATTATTGATGCTGGAATTAAATTTCCTGAGGAAGATTATCCAGGTGTTGATTATGTTATTCCTGATTATTCTCATTTAAAAGAAAATCAAAGTAAGATTAAAGCTCTTATAATAACCCATGGACATGAAGATCATATCGGTGCAATTCCTTTTTTATTAATGCAAATCAATATTCCTGTTATTTATGCTTCTAAGCTTGCAATGGCGCTTATTAATAACAAATTAGAGGATCATCATTTAACTCGCTTAGTCAAGGTTGTTGAATATAATGATGATACTATAATTCACGCAGGAGATTTTTCTATAGAGTTTTTCCATGTTACCCATTCTATTCCAGATTCTTTTGGATTATTTATTACAACTCCGCAAGGAACCATTTTACATACTGGTGATTTTAAGTTTGATTTAACGCCGGTTGATAGGGACTTTGATATTGGAAAGTTATCTAAATTTGCTGAGAGAGGAATTGATCTATTATTAGCTGATTCTACTAATGCTGATAAAGAGGGTTATACTCAGTCAGAAAAGTCAGTTATTAATTCTATTAACGATGTTTTTCGTCATGCACAGGGACGTTTAATAGTTTCGACATTCTCAAGTAACCTATCCCGTATTCAGCAAATAATAGATGCTGCTGTAAGATTTGAGAGAAAGATATGTATTTTTGGTCGTTCTATGGAGGCTAATGTTCATAGTGCTATGAGTTTTGGATATATCAAGACACCTAGAGGTTCAATTGTTTCTCCAGACAAGATAAAGGGATTAAAGAATAGTGAAGTTTTAATTCTATGTACAGGAAGTCAAGGCGAACCAATGGCAGCGTTAAGTCGAATAGCAAGTGGAGAACATAGACAGATAAAAATTTTACCAGGTGATACTGTAGTATTCTCATCTTCACCTATTCCAGGAAATTCAGTTTCTATAAATAAAGTTGTTAATCAATTAATTAAATGTGGTGCAGATGTTTTAGTTAACTCAGTTTTTTATAATTTACATGCTTCTGGACATCCATGCAAACAAGAGCTTAGATTATTGCAAAAAATAACACATCCTGCTTATTTTATGCCTGTTCATGGTGAATTTCATATGTTAAAACAACATGCAGAGGTGGCTATTGAAGTTGGTATGAAGCGTGAGAATACATTTATTCTTTCTAATGGTGAATCGCTGAAATTAATGAATCACCATATCGTAGAAGGAAATCCAGTTAAAGCTGATTCAATATATATAGATGGCAATAATGTCAATGGTGTTTCTAATTCAATAATTAATGATCGCAAGCATATTGCTCATAGTGGTTTGTTTACTGTTTTGATTGGAATTGATGCAAATAAATGCATTGTTTCATTTAAACCAAAGATAAAATCATATGGTGTTATCTTCCCTAATAATAAGAAGGGTGTCATTGCAAAAATACCTGATGTCATTGAGGCTGAACTTAATAAAAGATTGCAACCTAATTATAAAAAAGAACATGTTCAAGAAATATGCCGTATTATAGTTAATCAAGCATGTTTAAGAGAGAAGATAAGGCAACCTGCCGTTATTGCTAATGTACTTTATTTAAAATGAAAGAAATTATACTTGCCTCTAAATCTCCTAGAAGAGTTGAATTACTGAAAGAAATATATCCTGGCAGTTTTTTGGTTATACCAAGTGATATCGATGAAGAAAGTGTACCTTTTACGGATTTAAAAGATAAAGTGATTCAAATAGCAACTAAAAAACTTGAAAGATCTATGATAGATCATCCTAATTCTGTTATTATTTCTTCAGATACCATGGTTGTTCATAATGGTTTTGCAATCGGAAAACCGAAAAACGAAAAAGAGGCTTTTGATATGCTAAAAAAGCTTTCTGGTGATTATCATTATGTCTATACAGCGTATGCATTTTATAATGGTAATGGCATAATTGAAAAAGGATTAGATATTGCTAAGGTTTATATAAATAAAATGGATGACTTAGCGATAAAGGAATATATAAAGGAATATAAACCATTTGATAAAGCTGGTAGTTATGGCATTCAAGATGCTGGCATGAGTGTGGAGATTATTCATGGAACAAAAGATGTTGTGATGGGCTTTGGAAAAGAAAGTATAAAAAAATTGCTTATAAAATATAATATTATCTGACAAAAATGTTGTTAACTGCATATTCTATAGAGGAGATGTATATGAATAATTATCCTTATAGAATATTTCAAGGACCAGTTTTACCTTTTGTTGGAGGTCTATTAGTTGGTGGAATATTTGGAAAAAATAATAATAACAATCAGGTACAACCTCAACCTATGTATCCTCCATATTATTATCAAGTACCACCATATCCCGTTTATCCTCCATATCAGCCTATTCCACAACCAAACCAACCAGCACAACAATTAAATATTTATAATCCTAATTATGGTCCAAAGATTATGCAGGCTACACCAGAACAAGTATATTATCCATCAGTAGAACAAATATACTATTTAAATGAACCGACATTAATTCATTATAATAATGAATAGTAATATTAATTAAATTTATATCTATAAATAAGTGGTTGCATTTAAACCACTTTTTTATTATCAAAAAAAATATATAACTAAGGAATACTAATTAAGATATTTTCTTTTTAATTTTAACTACTTTGTTTTTGTAATTGCTGGAGTGAAGAATCATGTGATATATGAAGAAGCTGTAGATTGTTATGAAAGTAGTAATGGATTAGATAAAGCTTTTGGCAAGGATCTTGATTTAATAAATATATATTATTGTGATCTTAAAACCCCTTTCTTTAAGTTGCAGTTTGCTCAGTTATTGATGTAGTTTAATATTTTATAAATGCAAAAGATATTGATTCGTTAGGTAATTCAATATTTAAAGCGATATTTGAAGCAGTTAATAGTGATGATTGTTTTGATGAAAAGTATGTATTTTATTATATTATCGCAAGTAATATAGTCACAAGAGTATTATAAATCAAAACTAAACTGCTGGTTTAGTATTAGGTATTCTTTATAATTAACTTGTTGATTAAAAAACTTTGTTTGTATATAATTCAAGTAGAAAAGGGAGGAACTATAAATTATGAAAAAAATTACTTTATTAGGAGCAATGAGTTTTCTTCTTTGTACCTCCTGTACTTCGTCAACAATGCTTGAAATAGGCAAAAGACATGTTATACAGTATCAAAATGGGAAAAATTTTATACATTTTGGTGTCATATATAATTCGAAGATAGATAATAAAGTTGAGTTACAAATTGATGGTATAAATAATGCATTAGACGTCGGTTTTTGCATTTATTCTCTAGAAGAAATTAAAGATGTGTATTTGGATGAAGAACAGTTAGAAAAAGCACAAATGGTATATTTTGGAATGTTTAATTCATATGCTTATAAGATTAGTGGTGACTCTAACATAGCTAATGTGACAATTGAATTTGAATCTAATGAGTTCACAACTCTTACAATTGAAGAGCGTGAACTGGTAGAGCACGATCCAGATGCTTATTCTAACCAAAAAAAGTATCAAAGCATTATTGTTAGAACTGAAAATAAATAATACAGAAAGGAAGCTATGGATACTACATATAAACCTAGTTATCCATGCAAAGTTATATCTTCATTTATAGATAATTATAGTCATATTCATAAGTATGAAATGATTAAGAAAGTAACATTAAGAAAAGAAGAGATAAACAGTTCTGAAAAAGAAGATATTTATAAAATGTTCTTGTTCTTTAACATTATATTGGTTAGATGTCAAAGTTAATGTAACCACAGCAAGATAAACTAATCATAACTTTTTTGAACTTATAAAGTTTGTTAATTTAATGCAGAATGCAGCAAAAATATTGTTATTTGTCTTTTGGAGTTAATTGTGATATACTTTATGTCCCTGGAGGTTAAGGAAATTGAAAGAATATTTAAAAGAAAAAAAGGGATTGACTCCACTTCTTGCACAAGAAGAAGCAGCAAGATGCTTATTATGTCTTGATGCTCCATGCTCTAAGGCATGTCCTTGTCAAACCGATCCCGCAAAGTTCATTCGTTCTATTAGATTTTTGAACTTTGATGGTGCCGTTGATACCATAAGAATCAACAATCCACTTGGTGGAATATGTGCTCGTGTATGTCCAACTGAAAAATACTGTCAGCAAGGATGTATAAGAGCTGGGCTTGATAAGCCGATTGATATCGGTGCATTACAGCGTTATGTTACTGATTATGAAGAGGAATCTGGCTACAAAGCTTTGGAACCAAACAGTGAAAAGCGTGATAGAGTTGCAATAATTGGATCTGGTCCAAGTGGACTTAGTGCAGCGAATATTTTAGCTAGAAATGGTTATCAAGTTACAATATTTGAAAAGAATAAGAAACCTGGTGGTTATTTATCATATGGAATACCTCCTTATAGATTGCCTCAGTCAGTTGTTGAGAATGAAATAAAACATACGACCGATTTAGGCGTTAAGATCGTTGTTGATACTGAGTTAGGAAAAGATATATCACTTGACTCATTGTTTATAGAAGGATTTAAAGCAATTATCATTGCTACAGGATATGATAGTGCTCGAACACTTGAAATGTTCAATGATAATCCTTATGTTGAAACCGCTGTTGATTTCTTGCGCAGAGTTATCAATTGTGAAGGAAAGGTATCCTTGCCCGATGAAATGCTGGTAATTGGTGGTGGTGACGTTGCTATGGACGTTGCAACAACTGCTAAAGTCTTAGGTGTCAAAAAGGTCACTTGCGTTGCCAGAGAAGATATGGAACACTTCCCAGCTTCACGAAAAGAATATCAAGAGGCAGTAGACAATTCAGTTTCTATAATAAGTGGTTTTACTCCTAGTGAAGTTAATGGTTGTACTGTTAAGTTTAATGAAGTCGATGGACAAGGAGTATTATCTTTATCTTCAAGCAAGATCGTTTTAGCTATTGGCCAAGTTCCTTCTAAGAATGGAATACCATTCGAGTTTAATAGAGGAGAGATTGAAGTTAAGGATTACCAAACTTCAATGCCAAAGGTCTTTGCTTGTGGTGATATAACAAGTGGAGATAAAACTGTTGTTTACGCAGTTAAAAAGGGTAAAGAGACTGCTGAAGCAGTTATGAAAGTATTGGAGGGAAGATAAAATGGCTAAAAAAGTAGATGTATCCTTAGATTTTCTTGGTGTTCACTTCGAAAATCCATTTGTTCTTTCTTCATCACCAGTTGGCAACTGCTATGAAATGTGTGCTAAATGTTTAGATGAGGGATGGGGTGGAGTAGTATTTAAAACCATCGGTTTCTTCATTGCGAATGAGGTTTCTCCTCGATTTGATAATCTTCGTAAAGAAGGCACTTCTTTCTTAGGATTTAGAAATCTCGAACAGATAGCAGAGCATCCTTTAAAAGAAAACCTAGAAGCAATTGCTCGACTTAAAAAGGATTATCCTAATAAAGTAATAATTGCTTCAATTATGGGGCAAAATGAAAAAGAATGGGAAGATTTAGCAAAGCTTGTTACTGAAGCTGGTGCTGATATGATTGAATGTAATTTCTCTTGTCCACAAATGACAAGTCATGCTATGGGTAGCGATGTCGGAGTAAATCCAGATTTAGTTAAAAAATATTGTCAGGCAGTGAGAAGAGGTAGTAAATTACCTATTCTTTCAAAGATGACTCCAAATCAAGCTTCAATGATTCCAGCTTCACTCGCTTCAATTGAAGGTGGTGCTGATGGAATTGCAACTATTAACACTGTTAAGTCAATAACAAACATTGATGTTAATAATTTTGTTCCAATTCCTTCTGTTGCTGGTAAATCACCAGTCTCTGGATATTCTGGAAAAGCAGTAAAACCTATTGCACTTCGTTTTATACACGAAATTCATTCACATGAAAAATTAAAGAATGTCCCGATTTCAGGAATTGGTGGAATTGAAACATGGCAAGATGCGGTTGAATTCTTCCTCTTGGGTGCTGAAGTACTTCAGATTACTACGGCCGTTATGCAATATGGATATCGTATTATCGATGATTTAGTCGATGGTGTTAAGCACTATCTCATGCGCCATAATTTCAAGTCGCTAAAAGAGGTAATTGGATTAGCAACAAAGAATATTGTTCCGGCTGAAGATCTTGATCGTTCATTTGTCATTTTCCCTAAGTTTGATTCAGAAAAGTGTGTCCATTGTGGTAGATGTGTTATTTCCTGCTATGATGGAGGACATCAAGCATTAACCTTCACTGAAGAAAGAAAGGTTGTTTTAGATAAAAAACGTTGTGTTGGTTGTTTCCTTTGTGCAAATGTTTGCCCAGTAGCAGCCATATCATTAGGCGAGAGAGTTACAAAGAAAGAACTTGGAAGATAATATATAGTTTGTTATATATCGATAAATAACTGATTTATTTGTACAAACAACTTTAAAATAAATTATAAAGTTGTTTGTGCTTTTTTGATTGAACCATGAATCCAATATTTGTTTACTTTAAGCGTGCTATGTATGGTATAATTTAGATAATGAAAAGATTATTATATATTGTAGAAGACGATAGCTATGCTGATTATATAAAGAAGAATAGCTTTGAAGATTATAAAGTCATTCTTAGTGTCAGCGAAGCTATTGATATTCTTTCGTATCAATATGACTGCAGTGCAGTTTTTTATCTTTGTAATGAACGCGGTTATTCATATGATCATGCAAATTTTTTGTTAAAAGAAATACGAAATCTTAAGTTTTCTGAGTTTAAAAACATTAAGTCACTTAAAGTTAGAGAATTGTTTGATTTAAGAGATTTGTTGATTGAACAAGGGCTATTAGATTATTCATATAAGAGAGAACTATTTTTTAATCACGAAGTTTTGTTAAAGGGGCATGAGTATTCTTTTAAGGAAATTGAAAAGATACTTCTCGACTTGAATATTAAGTATACAACTGAGTATGAACCTTTAAGTTATCGAGTTAATGATATTTATTCTTATCGCACAAGGCTTTTAGAATTGATAGAAGGACTTAACTATATCTGTAAAATAGTTGAAGATGAAAGCTCTTATGAAGATGTATATATTGTTGCTCCAAGCGATATTCATAGTGATATTCGAGCGTACGCTTCTTTGTTTGAGCTACCTATTATTGATGCAGAGGTTAAACTTTCAAGCTTGCCATTTTGTGATGAAATAGTTTTAAAATTGATTAATAATGAAGAAATTGATCAATCCGATGATGTAAGAGATTACTTGCGTGATGTCATTATTTACTATTATGAATTAGCACGACAATTCTATAAGGACAAAACGAGTTTATTTGATTATATAAAAGATTCTCTTGATAATGAATTTTTACCTAATAAGCTAAATAAAGGTGTTAAACTTGTTTCTTCTTTTCCGGCTAAAGCTAAGTTTTGTTTGATTCTTGACTTCTCAGATACATCGATATCAAGCATTAAGGATTCAAGTTATTTAAGTGATAAACAAAAAGAAATTTATGCCAATTCACTTACTTCATACGAGTTTAATGAAAATAATCATGCGAGAATAATATCTATAATCTCTAGTTATGAAAACAAACTAATACTATCTTCAATAGATTTGAAAGAATTTTCTAATAAATATTTTGATGTCAAATACTTAGATGTGTTATCAAAATTTAGATTTAGCAAAGAAGCTGATTTAATTTTATTGAGTTTTTATCATTCACAAAGAATTAAATATGGTGAAAAAAATGATTTAGAAAAATATTTAGAAGAATTAAAGCTTGGTACTTATGCTGATTATAAGTCGGATATGACATTAAAGCTTCCATATAATCCTGAAAAATATTCTTATAGTTCATTGAGCAAATATATCGATTGTCCATTTTCATTTTATCTAGAAAAGATTTTGAATGTAAATGATATTAAGAGTCAGTATTCTTTTGTTTTAGGAAACATATTACATGAAATCGTTGAAAAATATATCGTAAAAAATGAAATTGTTGTGCCTAAAATTGATTGCTCAATGCTTGATGTCGATAAAAAGTATTTTTTAAATCGTCGTGTTGAAGAGTTTATAAAGAACATCGATAAGTTTGATATATACAAAGATTCTATTATGAATAAACATGTTGAGTATGTTTTTGATTACAAGTTCGATGATAGTTTGATTACAGGAAGATATGATTTACTTCTTGAAGATCAAAATGACATCATCATCGTTGATTTTAAAACAACTGATGGAACAAAGTTTAAGCTTTCAGAAGTGAAATATGGTTCTAGTTTGCAACTTCCACTTTATTATCTTTCAGCAAATAGTATATTCGCAAAAAAGAAATGTTTGGCGTGTTTAATTCAACCTCTTGAAGGAGAACTGATGAAATCAAAAGGAACTGGCTTTACCACTGATTTAGTCAAAACAACGGTCAAACTAAATACGATGATTCCATTTGAAAAGTATTTTGTTAATGCAACGAAAAAAAGCCTTGGTAAAGGATTTATTTTAACTGATGAACAGAAAGAAGAATTAGTTGATAACGCAAAGTTTAGAATTAAAGAAGCGATTGGGCTGATTAAGGAAGGTGATTTTAAAATTGCACCACTTAAAATAGGACGTGATAAAAGCGCATGCAGATTTTGTACTTATCGTGATATTTGCTTATTAGAGCGCGCAAGCACTAAGAAGTTGAGGGTTAACAAAGGATGAAAAAGTTTAATGAAATGCAACAGCGTGCTATAGATATTAGAAATAAAAATGTCTTGGTCAGTGCTGGGGCTGGTAGTGGAAAAACAACGGTTCTTGCTAACCGAGTTATTTCTTTATTAAAAGATGGATACAGCATTGATAGAATGCTTATTTTAACATTCACTAATAATGCAGCTTTGAATATGAAAAGAAGAATCAAGGCGCTGATAGAAAATGAAAATGGTTTGAGTGCTCAACTTCCATTAGTCGATGGAGCAGATATTTCTACATTTGATGCATTTAGTAAGAAATTATCAAGCAAATACTGCGTTGAATTAGGTTTAATTAAAAAATATGAAATAGGTGATGAAGCGACATTTAAACTGATAAATAGAAAGTATTTGCGTAAAAGATTTAAGCAGAAGATTGAAGAAAATGATCCGTTAGTGGATAAACTCTTGCGTCTATATGCTGAAAAAAATCTTAACAGCATCATCGATTGGATGATGTTTATAAATGATGAGATTTCCAAATCAATTAATCCAACAGCACTTCTGCAGAAGCACATGCTTAAGCCGATATTTTTTGATAAAAAAGAACTTGAAGAAGAAATATATTCTTATTTCTATGATTTGACAAAGAAATATTATGTTTCCTTATTAATGCTAAATGATAAAGAACCAGTGGATTTTTTAACTAACAACATTAATTCTTTGGATTATATTTTAAAGTATGGCGTAGATTTTGTGAGATTGAAGGAGCTGATTTGCACGACCAAGTTTGATCAGCTCGATTCCAAATACCTCTTGGTGGAAGATTTTAAAAAACTGAGAGAGGAGTTTAATAAAAAAGTAAAAAACAGAATTAGTTCCATAATGGATGCTGATGCTACTTATAGATTATATGATGAGAATAAAGATGTAATCGAATTTGTTTATAAGGAAATCAAATTGATGAGAGAAAACCTAGATAATTACAAGCAATATAATTCGGTCTATAGTTTTAATGATATCGCACTAAAAGTATTGAACCTAGTGAGGACAAATAGTCTTGTTAGAGAAGAACTTAAATCTCATTATCAAGAAATCATGGTCGATGAATACCAAGATAACTCTGATATTCAAGATGAACTTATCAATCAAATAGCTGATAATAATTTGTTTTTAGTTGGTGATGTTAAGCAGTCGATTTATCGATTTAGAAATGCAAATCTAAAGTTGTTCATGAAAAGATATGAGCTCTTTAAAAAAGATCCGAACAAAGGTGAAGTAATAGATATGAATAAGAACTATCGCTCGGCTAAAAATGTTGTTCGCGACATAAATCTTTTATTTGATGAATTGATGACATTAGATTTTGGTGGGGCAGATTATAAAAGAGCTCATAATATTGAGGCGGCTAATCCTAAATATGAGAATTCATCTTATAAGAATCGCTTAATAACTATTTCTAACAATGAAGAATTAACTAAAGAAGAGAATGAGGCTTATACTATCGGCTATGATATTTTAAGTCGCGTGAAAAACGGAGAATGTGAATTCAAAGATATTGCGATTATCGCAAGCACGAAGAGAATATTTGATGAAATCATCGGAGCTTTTTCTAAATTAGGAATACCAGTTATTCTTTCTTATAATGATGACATTGAAAACAGAGTGTTTATGGATTTGTTTATCAATTTATTGGTTGTTATAGACGGTATAAAAAATAATACTTTAGCTAACGATGATTTTAAGCACGCATATATATCATTAGCTAGATCATTTATCATTGGCGAAACTGATGAAGAGATTTATCAAAATATTACCTCTGGTAAATATTTTAATGATAAGTTTTTAATAGATATAAGAGATGTTATGTATGAATACGGATCTTATCCGATAAATGTAAAGTTTATCAAAGTAATTGAAAAACTGAAAGTTTTAGAACATTTGAATCACGATATTGATTTTGTTGAAAGAGAGAAGGAATTATCTCTATTCATTAAAAAACTGGATGATTTGGCTAAACTTAAGTTTGATGATAATGATATCGTTGAATACTTTAATGAACTAAGAAGTGAAAAGATAAAATCTGATGTTAAAATTGAGTCAAATGCTGATTCAGCAGTGACATTATCAAATATTCATGTCTCAAAAGGACTAGAATACAAACACTGTTATTTTGTCGATAATTCACATGGCTATAATGAAACAGAAACAAAGGGCAAGAATTCATTTGATATCAAATACGGAATCATTATTCCAAGTGCTAATGAAGAACTTGTAACTCCGATTAAAGAGCTTTGTAAAAACAGAGTTAAGAAAGAGATTAGAGAAGAGAATATTAGGCTCTTATATGTTGCGCTCACGAGAAGTGAATTATCTATGACTTTTACCATTGATGAAAACATTAAAGAAAGATATGATAAAGAAGATGTCACAGCCTTTTCTAGTTTGCTTTTAATGACTGGATTTTATAATCGATTGACTAATGTTGAAGTAGAAGAAAATATTAAGTTAAATGAAGAAACAAATTCTGATCTGCTAAAAGATTTTGCTTTTAATTACCATAGATTGAAGCCAATAGATGTTAAAGAGTTAAAACCTCTAAGAGCTTCTAAAACCACAACTCATACTAATTATAATATGTTAAGACTTGGTACAACTCTTCATGAAATCTTGGAGGTGATTGATTTTAAAAATCCTGATTATTCGTTTATTAAAATTAATCGACACAAGGAAATTGTCAAAGATTTTTTATCACAGGATTTTTTAAATGATATAGATAAGGCAAGCATATATAAAGAGTATCAATTCTACGATGAAGTAAATGATTTAAATGGAGTTATAGATTTGCTCTTGATATTTGATGATAGAGCTCTTATAGTCGATTATAAATTGAAGAATATCGATAATGAAGAGTATGAAAAGCAGTTGAATATCTATCGTGATTATGTAGCAAGAATCACTAAAAAAAGAGTTGAATGTGTCTTATATTCTCTAGTAAATAGAAAGTATGAATTAGTACATTAGGTTAAACAATTTGAAGCAACTTTATTTTATTCATATAAGTTGTTTCTTCGATATTTATCACATATATGTAATAAAAAAGAACTTGAATATATAATTCAAGTTCACGCTTTTTACATATCTTCTATTAGACTATTGTTCACAAGTTTATTATAATCAGGAACGACATTTTCATCTAATTCTTTCGCCATTTTAATGATAGAGACTAGTTTGTCGAATTCTTCTTTGCTTATTCTTTGATCTTCAGCATAGGCATCGATATCTTTGTAGTTTTTAATTATAGATATCAATTCTTCTTTTGGCGAAGAGAGGAAGTCTTTGCTTATAGCATCAGCTATTACTTCTGGATCATTGTTTTTAACAAAATCGATTCCTTTTTTTATTGCCTTGTTAAACTTTTTAATCATATCTTCTTTTTTCGATATTTTTGATTTTAAAGTCGAATATGCTGTATAAGGAATGATTCCACTCTCTTTTCCTAAAGATGCGACGATATGTCCATTACCATTATTGACAACCTGTGAGGCAGCGGGTTCAAACAAAGCGACATAATCACTTTGACCAGAAACGAATACACCACCCATAACGTCGAATTGAACATCGGTTCTAATATTTACCTCGGCCGTTGCATCATCTTGTCTTGCATCTAAACCATGTGATTTTAGAACATATTCTAAAACCATTTCAGGCATTCCGCCTTTTCTTCCACCGATTATTGTCTTTCCTTTAAGTTTGTCGAAAGTGAAGTTTTTATCCTCTTCACGTCCTAAAAGGAAAGAACCATCTTTTTGTGTGAGTTTAGAAAAGTTGACGGCATAATCTTTTGCACCTTGTTGTTCAATATATATACTTGCCTCAGGTCCCATGAGTCCAATATCAGCATCACCTGATAAAAGAGCAGCCATTGTTTTATCAGCTCCAGGTGTGGTGATAAAATCAACATCAAGTCCAAGCTCACTAAAATATCCGAGATTTTTGGCGACATATTGTGGCGCGTAGAATATTGAGTGAGTGACTTCTGCCACAACTATTTCGTTTTCATTTTTGTTACAAGATGCTAAAGGGGAAGTCATCATAACAAGTAATGATAGTATTAATGCTTTTCTACTTTTCATTTTTTCCTTTCTTTTTTCTTTTTCTTTGACTCTTATCGTGTTTTAAATATTTTTCTATTAGATTTAGTACTTCATACATTAGGAAGGCGATAACCGCAAGTATTATTACACCCATCATAACAAGGTCTAGTTTGAAAACTTGTCCACCATAGACCACAAGGTAACCAATACCGCCGCGTGAAACCAAAAACTCTCCAACAATAACTCCAACCCAGGCCAACCCGATGTTTATCTTAACTATTGAAACAAGATTGGCGTAGTTCTGTGGAAGAACGAGTTTGGTCAAAATCTGCAGTTTATTAGCATTCATCGTTTTTAGCATTCTGACCTTCTCTTTATCAACACCTATAAAATATGTATAGGCGGAAATAATGGTTACAACTATGGATAGTGTAACTGAAACAGCTACTATCCCTTTTACACCAGTTCCAATCCAGATGATTAAAACTGGTGCGAGTGCAGTTTTGGGCAGAGCATTTAAGACAACTAAATATGGATCTAATATTTCATAGGCTTTGGGAAATAGATAGAGCACGATGGCGATTATCAATCCACTTATCGTTCCAATTGCTAATCCAAGAAAGGTTTCGTATAAGGATATACCAACGTGTTTTAATAGTTCGCCAGATTTCATATAAGTGATGAAAAGATCAAATATGGCGGTTGGCTTGCTTACAAGAAATTCACTTAAAAAACCTGTATATGATCCAAGTTCCCATAATCCGAAGAACGCAATGATAATAAAAACACGGAAAAGAATTGTTATTAAATGGTCGACTCGTTGTCTTTTTTGATAGTCTTTTAGATTTTTTATCGGTTTTCTTTTCATTTTAGTGTCTCCACAATGTCTTGGAAATAATACTGAAATTTTGGCAACATTCGTGTTTTTGATGGTAGTGAATCACTAAATTCTTTTTCTAAAATATATTCTTTTTTGACCGTACAAGGCCTTGAAGATAAAACATATATACGGTTAGATAAAACTATAGCTTCAGCAATATCGTGCGTTACTATGATGGCAGATATATTTAAGTTTCTTAAAACAGTGAATATTTCCTCTTCTAAATCTAATCTTGTGACATAATCAAGAGCGGAGAAAGGTTCATCAAGCAGAAGTAGATTTGGTTTTAAAAGAAGTGTTCTCATCAACGCAACTTTTTGTCTCATTCCACCGGATAATTGACTAGGATAATAGTCTAAAAAATCGTATAGTCCATACCTTTTGGCCATATTTTCAACTTCTATCTGATCTTCTTTAGTTATCTTTCTTTTAATTCCTAAACCAAGAATGATGTTTTTATATATAGTAAGCCATTCAAATAAATTATCTTTTTGGAACATATATCCTAAAGATGCATCGATACTTATCTTACCATCATCATTATCGATTAGACGGGATATTAAGTTTAATATTGTTGTCTTTCCCGCACCAGAAGGACCGACAAGAGCGATTATTTCACCTTCATCAACATGGAAGTTCATATCATCTATGACTTTGATTTCTGATTTTTTGTTGTAAAACTTTTTGTTTACGTGTTCAAAATTAACGATTGTCTTATTCAAATTATCACCTACTATATTTTAGTAATAAATTAATTTTTGGTGAGTATATTGGGCTAGTATAAGTGTTGAAGTATGTAATAAACGAATTGAAAAAGGAAGTATTAAGAATAAGTTCTTCAATGAACAAGCGTTTATATAAAGAAAAAAATGTATGAAACAACTTTAATGCTAAGATACAAGTTGCTTCACTTATGATAGGTTTTATTTAACAATAATTTTTTTAATATCATCATAATTAAGTATTTTTAATGCACCATCTAAATCTATAAGCACACATTTATTATATTTTTTAATTATTTTAACCATGCTAAAAGGAATAATATCGATATGACCTGTACTATTGTTTAAAACTTTTGTACATTCGTTTACTTCTAAATTTATTAAATTTCTCATTACGTATTATTTATATGAATGTCATGTGATTTGTGCTAAATTTATTTTGTTGAAAATAAAAAATATATCGAGGTATAATATATCTATGAGGTGGAATTATGCTTGAATTAATCAAAGTTAGTAGCAATACTAGTCAGAGCAAATTAGCCGGTGCGATTTGTGCAGCAATTAGAGAAAACGGAACGACTTTAGTTTCTTGCGTTGGCTTTAGATCATTAGTACAATCTGTTCGAGGCTTGTCAATAGCTCGTCGTTTTCTATCAGAAGAAGGTATTGAAATTTATACTGATATTGAAGTTGAAAACAATGTAGTAGTAAAGAATAAAGATGGTGAAGAATCTGAAGAGCATCAAGAAGTATATAAATTTAAAGTTTTAAGTAGAAAAGTAGAGAAGTAATGAAAGAAAAAGTGATCAGTTGGCCTGATCAAAAAAAAGCAGGAATGAGGAAAAAGGGTGAAGCAATTCGTTTGAGTGGCAATATCGTTCCTTCCTCTTTTTTATGCGATTGGGCAAAAGGAAAAAAATATTTTATCAAGACTTATGGATGTCAAGCGAATGTTCGTGACTCCGAAATTTTAACTGCATACTTTAATTTGTTAAATATGGAGTTAGCTGATAATGAAGCTTCGGCAGATATTATTATTTTTAATACATGTGCGATAAGAGAGCATGCTGAAACAAGAATTAGAGGAGAACTTGGTCGTCTTAAACCTTTGAGCCGTCAAAATCCTGATTTGATAATAGGACTTTGTGGATGTATGGCACATGAAAGTGAGCCTTTAAAAGATTTAGTTGCGACAAACAAGCATTTGAATCTCGTTTTTGGAACACACAATATCCACGAGATTTACTCATTAATTGAAAACTGTGTCAAAGAAAAAGCAAGAGTTTTTAATGTTACAAGTACAGTTGATACTGTTGTTGAGGAGTATCCTGAAGCGAGATTTGATACATATAAGGCTTTCGTAAATATTATGTATGGATGTGATAAGTTTTGTACTTATTGCATCGTACCTTATACAAGAGGTCAGCAAAGAAGCAGAAAAGTTGAGTGTGTTGTAGAAGAAGTAAAGAGACTTAAAGAAAAAGGATTTATGGAAGTAACTCTTTTAGGACAAAATGTTAATGCCTATGGACTTGATTTTGATAATCAAGAATATGATTTTGCATATTTATTAGAGCAAGTTGCTTTAACTGGAATACCTAGAATAAGATTTACCTCTCCACATCCTGCTGATTTTAAAGAGAATGTCTTTAAAGTTATGGCTAAGTATAAAAATATTATGCCAGCACTTCATTTACCAATGCAATCTGGCTCGACAAATGTGCTAAACAAGATGAATAGGCGTTATAGTCGAGAGGAATACATTAATTTAGTAAAGATGTTAAGATCATATGTAAGTGATGTTCGATTAACAACTGATATTATTGTTGCGTTTCCAACCGAAACTGAAGAAGATTTTCTTGAAACATTAAGCATAGTTAAAGAACTTCATTTCGCTTCTGCATATACATTTATCTATTCGCCACGAGTTGGAACTCCAGCGAGCAGAATGGTTGATAATTTAACCCCTGAAATTAAACAGGATAGGTTTAATCGTTTAGCAAAAGTTGTCGATGAAGAGGCAACTATTGATGGAAAGAAATGTGTTAATAGTATAGTTGAAGTGTTGTTTGATTCGATTGATGATGTAATTGGATTTATTAAAGGTTATGATGAGTATAATCGTTTGGTTCATGTAAAGGCCGATCCTTCATTAATTGGTAAGATTAAAAAAGTTAAGATAATTGAAAGTCATACATATAGTTATATAGGAGAGTTAATTGAAAAATAATATCGAAGAAGGTGTTAAGTATTTGATTGAATCGTTTGAGGAACTTGAAGTATATAAGCTGTTTTTGAATACAAAAAAAGCAATAGAGAATTCTAAAGAATTAAGTGAACTTATGGATACTATCAAGTTAGAAAAAGGAAAAATAAAGGATTTAAAGAATGATCATATAAGATTAAGTGAGCAGATACTTAAAGTTAAAGAATTAGAGGCTAAATACGATAACCACCCTCTTATCGTAAATTATAATTTATATAAAGAAGAACTTAAAGAAGTGACAAAACCATTAGTAGACATGCTTTCCAATGAGTAAACATTTAGGCTATTGATTCATATCTATTATTGAGGTGATATATGAATACTGAAGTGGCTGTAAAGACTTTGATCGGAAAAGGTCATCAATTTTTTGCTAAAGAACTATCGATTGATCTAGGTAGCAATATATCCAAAGCCTTGGGCTGTTGGATTATTAATCATAAATATGAAACTTATAATATCGGTCGAGAACTTCATATTAGAGGTAGTTATGATATAGAGATGTGGCTAGCTTTAGACGATGATCAAAAGAGTGAAGTAAAGCGTGAGCGTGTTGAATTTGATGAACTTGTAAATTCCGCATATAAGAATATCATCACATTAAATGATGATCTATATCTCAAAACAATCGTTAAACACTATCCAACATGTTCTAAACTTGAACTTAAAGATGGAAAATTAGAAATCTTAATTGAATCTGAGTATCTAATTGATATCTTTGCTGAAGCAATTTTAGTTGTTGTTTGTGCCGATAAGGGTGGAGCAGACCTAAGTCTTGATGAGGAAATGCTTTTAAATATCAATCCTGAATATCTTAAAATCGGTAAGAAGAAAAACTAGAGAATATTTTTGATATCTTTTTCCCGTTATATTCAGTTTCATACATATCTTCTATTTCAAGAAGCCTATTGTATTTTTCGACACGCTCAGATCGGCAAGGAGCTCCTGCTTTAATTAGCAGTGCGTTTTTTGCTACTGCTAAATCAGAAATAAAACTATCACTGGTATCGCCAGATCTATGAGAAACAATATAGATGAAATTATTTTCTTTTGCGAGATTTATCGTAGTGATAGTCTCAGTCACAGTTCCTATCTGATTTGGTTTAATCAATATACCATTCGACCAGTTTTCATCAATTCCACGTTTTAATAAATTATAATTGGTGACATAAAGATCATCGCCAATAAGAACAAGTTTATCTTTAAGCAGTTGATTAAATTTAATCCAGCCTGAATAATCTGTTTCATCTAATCCATCTTCAATAGAGAATATAGGATACTTATAAATCAGTTGTTCGTAAAACCGTATTAATTCATCAGTAGTAAATTGTTTTTTTGATTTTGGAAATACATATAAATCTTCATTCTCTACTTTCCATGAACTTGCTGCGACATCGAGACTTATTAATACATCCTTACCAGGAATATAACCAGCATCTTTTATAGAATCCATTATTAAATCAAGAGCTTCTTCATCTGAACCTAAGTTTGGTGCGAATCCACCTTCATCACCAACACCTCCTAAAAGGTTTTTGCTTGAGAGTTTTCCTTTTAAGCTCATATATATTTCTGATGCCATTCTGATAGCATCAGAAAAGCTATCCGCACCAACTGGAAGGATCATAAATTCTTGAATATCAATATTATTAGAAGCATGCATCCCACCATTAATAATGTTTAACATTGGTACTGGAAGAGAATATATATTCTTAATTTCATCTAAACTTTGAAACAGCTCCATTTTATTTGATTTTGCTAAGGCCTTAGCTATAGCGATACTAGTAGATAAAATCGCATTAGCACCAAGCTTGCTTTTTTGCTCGGTTGAATCGAGCGAGTTGAGCTTTAAATCAGCTACTAAACTTGTGCTGATATCCATTCCTTTTAATGATTTGCATATTACTTTGTTAATATTATTAATAGCTTTATAAACCGATAATCCACGATATACATTTTCATCTTTATCAATTAGTTCAAGTGCCTCATTTTTTCCTTTACTTGCACCTGAAGGAACATCAGCAATTCCAAAACTATCATCATCAAGTATCACTTTTGTTCTTATCGTTGGATAGCCTCTAGAAGAAAGAATTTGTATTGCGTGTATATCTTTAATTTTCATTGTTTCACCTCATATCCTTAGTATTATCATTTGTATGGATTTTTATAATAAACTAGTTTATGATGTCTTCAAAGTCGCCTTTTTGCGGCTTCACTTCCGGCCAGGTTGAGGGTTTTTGAATGGGCTTGTTTGCGTACTTTTGTGAGTCATAATTCCACTGTAATGCGACACTTTGAAGCGTACTTAAATAAACTTTTGGATAGAACCTTGATGTGCAGTTTGCATGATTATAGTGCAACGAATTAGTGCTTAAATTCAAGGTGTTTAACGCAGAAACAACTTCTAAATTCGAAATAAAGTTGTTTCCTAGATTTATCCAGAATAATAAACTAAAGTGTTGCTGATTTTTGAATTAATCCCTTTCTTATA
>ERZ777305.1839-NODE-1839-length-21510-cov-3.119832_pt1 | contig 21510 bp, 15 predicted proteins | sample MGYA00374965_ERZ777305 | MGnify/ENA primary metagenome ERZ777305 (study PRJEB29328, sample SAMD00013331) | mouse gut metagenome | study: EMG produced TPA metagenomics assembly of the Metagenome analysis of fecal microbiota from mouse which was promoted... | reverse complement strand
GGGTCTCTTCCTTAATACCAACGATTTCAACTTCCTCATTCAGATGCAGAACACCACGCTCTACACGGCCGGTAGCAACGGTACCACGTCCGGTAATGGTGAACACGTCCTCAACAGGCATCAGGAACGGCTGATCCGTAGCACGCTTCGGATCCGGAATCCACTCGTCAACAGCTGCCATCAGCTCCATAACCTTGTCTGCCCACTCGCAGTTGGGGTCTTCCAGAGCCTTCAGGGCAGAACCCTGGATGGGCAGTCTGTAAATTCATATTCTTCCAGAATCTCAGTGATTTCCATTTCTACTAATTCAAGCAATTCTTCGTCGTCAACCATATCGCATTTGTTCATGAATACAACGATATAAGGTACGCCTACCTGACGAGACAGAAGGATATGCTCCTTGGTCTGAGCCATAACACCGTCAGTAGCAGCTACTACCAGGATAGCGCCGTCCATCTGAGCCGCACCAGTGATCATGTTCTTTACATAGTCAGCATGGCCCGGGCAGTCAACGTGAGCGTAGTGTCTGTTGTCAGTCTCGTACTCAACGTGAGCGGTGGAGATGGTGATACCACGCTCTCTCTCTTCGGGAGCCTTGTCGATGTTCTCAAAGTCGGTAGCCGTATTTCCGGCAACTCTCTCGGAAAGCACCTTGGTGATCGCTGCAGTCAGCGTTGTCTTGCCATGGTCTACATGACCAATGGTACCGATATTGCAATGGGGTTTGTTTCTTTCAAATTTAGCTTTAGCCATTTTGAATGTCCTCCTTAATTTCCATACGCCTCTTGGGCAATTTTCTTTTTTCTTGTTTTGGTTACTGCTCGGCTATCTTTGATTATATTTCAAAGTGCCTTTTTTTTCAAGCATAATTTAGGCAAAAACGCTTATTTCTTTGCCGCAAGCACCTTTTCCTGAATGTTCTTCGGAACCTGTTCGTATTTCTCAAAGAACATGGAATAGTTGCCGCGCCCCTGAGTCTTGGATCGAAGGTCCGTAGAGTATCCGAACATCTCTGCTAAGGGAACATAACCGCGGATCATCTTGCCTCCGCCGATATCATCCATACCCTCGATACGGCCCCGGCGGCTGTTGATATCGCCGATGACATCGCCCATGTAATCCTCCGGCGTTGTCACTTCCACCTTCATAATCGGCTCCAAAAGCACGGGATTTCCTTTCTGCATAGCCTCCTTGAATGCGAGGGAACCTGCAATATGGAATGCCATTTCGCTGGAGTCAACTTCGTGGTAAGACCCGTCGTATACGGTCGCATGGAGACCCAGTACCGGGAACCCGCCCAGAATTCCGGACCGGGCTGCCTCCTCGATGCCCTCGCCTACTGCCGGGATGTATTCCTTGGGAATCGCACCGCCGACCACCTGGGAATCGAACTTGAACAGTTCCTCTCCGTTGGCGTCCATGGGCTCAAAGCGTACTTTACAGTGGCCATACTGTCCGCGTCCGCCGGACTGCTTGGCATATTTGCTGTCCACATCCACGGGCTTGGTGAAGGTCTCTTTGTAGGCTACCTGCGGCGCACCTACATTGGCCTCAACCTTGTACTCACGCAGCAGACGGTCTACGATAATCTCCAGATGCAGCTCGCCCATGCCTGCGATAATGGTCTGCCCGGTCTCCGGATCCGTATGCGCCCGGAAAGTAGGATCTTCCTCCGCCAGCTTGGCAAGGGCTTCGCCCATCTTGCCCTGGCCGGCCTTGGTCTTGGGCTCGATGGCCAGCTCGATAACCGGCTCCGGGAACTCCATGGACTCCAGGATTACCGGATGCTGCTCGTCACAGATGGTATCGCCGGTGGTGGTGAACTTAAAGCCTACGGCAGCAGCAATGTCGCCGGAATAAACCTTGGAAAGCTCTGCCCTCTTGTTTGCGTGCATCTGAAGGATACGTCCTACACGCTCCTTCTTCTGTTTGGTAGAATTATATACATAGGAACCGGAATTCATGGTTCCCGAGTATACACGGAAGAACGCCAGTTTTCCCACAAAGGGGTCCGCCATAATCTTAAATGCCAGTGCGGAGAACGGCTCTTCGTCCGAAGAATGACGCTCCACCTCATTGCCGTCCGCATCAGTACCCTTGATTGCAGCAATGTCTGTAGGAGCAGGCATAAACTCAATAACCGCATCCAGAAGCTTCTGGACGCCCTTGTTCCGGTAGGCAGTTCCGCAGCATACGGGAACTGCCGTACACTCGCAGGTAGCCTTTCTCAGTACCTTTTTCAACTCCTCCTGGGACGGCTCCTCGCCCTCCAGGTAAGCCAGCATCAAATCATCATCCAGCTCGCAGATCTTCTCTACCAGCTCGGTACGGTAAAGCTCGGCATCGTCTGCCATATCTGCAGGAATATCAACGATGGAAATGTCCTCGCCCTTCTCATCATTGTAGATGTAGGCTTTCATCTCAAACAGATCGATGATTCCCTGGAATTCATCTTCTTTTCCGATGGGGAGCTGAATGCAGATAGCATTCTTGCCGAGTCTCGTCTTAATCATATCTACCGCATTGTAGAAATCGGCCCCCAGAATGTCCATCTTATTGATGAACGCCATACGGGGTACATTGTAGGTATCAGCCTGACGCCATACATTCTCAGACTGAGGCTCTACACCTCCCTTTGCACAGAACACGCCTACGGCGCCGTCCAGTACGCGGAGAGAACGCTCTACTTCAACCGTAAAGTCAACGTGACCCGGAGTGTCGATGATGTTAATGCGATTCTCCAAAGCCCCTTCTTTGGGCTTGCAGTTTTCCTGCTGGGTCCAGTGACAGGTGGTAGCTGCGGAAGTGATTGTGATACCGCGCTCCTGTTCCTGCTCCATCCAGTCCATGGTCGCAGTACCCTCATGGGTATCGCCAATCTTATAGTTTACACCAGTGTAATACAGGATACGCTCCGTCAATGTAGTCTTACCGGCATCGATGTGAGCCATAATTCCGATATTTCTGGTTCTCTCCAATGGATATTCTCTTCCAGCCACGGGATTTTCCTCCTCAAATTAGCACTCGGTTAGAACCGATAATGCGCAAAAGCTTTGTTGGCCTCTGCCATCTTGTGCATGTCTTCTTTTCTCTTTACAGACGCGCCTGTGCTGTTGGCCGCATCCATAATCTCATTCGCAAGTCTCTCCTCCATGGTCTTCTCACCGCGCTTGCGGGAGAACATCGTCAGCCAGCGGAGCGCCAGTGCCTGGCGGCGATCCGGGCGGACTTCGATGGGCACCTGGTAGGTAGCGCCGCCGATACGCCTTGCCTTTACCTCCAGAAGCGGCATGATGTTGTTCATAGCCTCTTCAAAAACTTCCAGGGCAGGCTTTCCGGTCTTCTCTTCCACTCTTGCAAATGCTCCGTATACAATCTTCTGAGCTACGCCCTTCTTTCCATCCAGCATGATGTTGTTGATGAGCTTTGTAACTACTTTGTTATTGTACAGCGGATCCGCTAATACATCTCTTTTCTGAGTATGTCCTTTACGTGCCACGATACTTCCCTCCTTAATATGTGTCCGCCAAACCCATAGTCCGGCAGATTCACTTTTAATTCTCAGGTACTCACATGTGTCTTTCTACTTGTGTTGCGCACGGCAATTCTATATACAGCCCGCAACCTATTAAGGGCGATATGTCATTCCGGCATACAGATCACCTTGATCTGTCCAACATGATAGTTCTGTCGCTGTGAACCAGGGATACTCCGTATTCACAGGGTGTTACCTGCTGCTAATGCGCCAGAAACTTATTTCTTGGCGTCTTTCGGCCTCTTAGCGCCGTATTTGGAACGAGCCTGTCTTCTCTTAGCCACGCCGGCAGTATCCAGCGTACCGCGGATAATGTGATATCTCGTACCGGGAAGGTCCTTGACTCTTCCGCCGCGGATCATAACAACGCTGTGCTCCTGCAGATTATGTCCCTCTCCGGGAATATAGCTTGTCACCTCGATACCGTTGGAAAGACGTACCCTGGCAATTTTACGCAGTGCAGAGTTCGGCTTCTTCGGGGTCGCCGTCTTTACTGCCGTACATACGCCGCGCTTCTGCGGTGCAGACGCATCCGTAGCTTTCTTCTTCAGGGAGTTAAATCCTTTCTGAAGGGCGGGAGCGGTAGACTTTTTAACAGATGTCTGTCTTCCTTTTCTTACTAACTGATTGAATGTTGGCATTCCTTTCACCTCCTGCAATAAGTGGCGGGCATGCTGCCGGCCCTAGTTAGGTTGCTTGCGTCAATCACTGACTTTACGGCACGCGAAAACCAGCGCTTTCGCGCACACTAGATTATTATAGTAACGAAAATCTGCGGTGTCAAGGCTTTTTTTGAAAAACATACTCCCGCCCCGGTTCTTCCCCGAATACCGGCATGGGAAGGCTGTCATGAGCCCGCCCGCACACCTTTTTCGCGCTTGCAGTCCAGTTCTGCCTGTCCGCTTCCGGCCTGGGGAGATGCACAGCCAGAATCTCCCGCACCTGGAGACTGCTCTCAATCATCTTCCGGTTTGTGGGAATCCCGAACAGGGGAAACGGCGCAGCCATCAGATCCGGCTCCCGGCACCATAGCCCTATACGGCGAAACAGCTCTTCTGACGGCGCGGCATCCCCGGGAAGTACAATCCGGCTCCCGCCGGTTTCCAGAAGGAAAACCAGATTCTGGACCTTTGCATACTGTTCCCCCATATGCCTGCTGTTAAACGCCTCCAAGCTTCCCTGCGGCAGGACAAACCTTCTGTTTTCTCTTTCCCCGGGCGCGACAGCACTTAATCCCCCTGCTTTTGGCACTGCCGCCTTAAGCCTCCCTATCACTTCTTCCGTGGAAATCACCAAAAGCTCCGGATTTCTCCGCAGAGCCTCCGCCGCCGCCTCCATATAGAAATGATCGCCGTGGCCATGGGTAAACAAAAGGACCCTTATCCTTCCCTTCCCGATCTCCTCCAAAAGATCCTCCTGCAAATCCGCAGGTGTATCCTCATACAGGCCTTGCGGATCCTTGCTGAACAAATCAACGCCCACCGCGCCGGCTTTCGTAGTAATCAAAACCCCCGCATTGGCCGTATGACGCACGCTCATCCTTCCGTCCATGCTTCTTCTCCTGTCTTTTTTTCCATCATAGGCACTTTTTTTTCTTCTGTCAACAAAGCACTCTTCCGATATTTAGAAAGAAGTGATAAAATAAGAGAGAACTTCTGCAATAAAATGCTTTCTTTGTGTATTAATTATATGAAAGGAGAGGCTTCTATGGGATTTGGCCTGATATCACCGGATGATTGGAAAACTGAGCTGAATGCCGCAGATCTGGATCGGCTGCTTGCCGGAATTGCCAACGGTGATTCCCAATCTCTTGCCGCCCTGTATCACAGTACAAGTGCGGCCATTTATGCCTTCGCCCTTTCTGTTTTGAAGAACGCCCAGGATGCGGAGGATGTGCTGCATGACTGTTATCTGAATATCCACTCCGCCGCTTCCGGCTATCGGCCTTTGGGCAAGCCCATGGCGTGGATTCTCACCATCACCCGGAATCTCTGCCTTTTAAAGCTGCGGGAGCGCGGCAAAAGAGCCGATATTCCTGCGGAAGACTGGGAATCTTACCTGGAAAGCCGCGACACGGTGACACCGGAGGATCGCCTGATTCTGCGGGCCTGCATGAACCATCTGTCGGATGAAGAGCGTCAAATCGTCGTACTTCACGCCGTTGCCGGCTTTAAGCACCGGGAAATCGCGGATCTCACAGGCCTGTCCTTAACCGGCGTTCTCTCAAAATACAGCCGCGCGCTGAAAAAACTGAAACAATATATGGAACAGGAGGGTACTCTATGAACACTGCGGAAACCGATCAGAAACTAAAAGAGGCGTTTTCCCACGCCGTTCCCGACGTACTGAACTTGGTCCTCTCCGACTGCCAGAAACAGAAAGGAAGTGATATGAAAATGAAAGATTCGGGAAAAAAATCGCTGCGTATCCGGCAGCTGGCCGGAATTGCCGCCGCATTTGTACTGCTTATCGGAGGTACGGCAGGCTTCCAGTTTTACCAGGCTAATTACAAAGTTGCCTCTACAGTCTCTCTGGATGTGAATCCTTCCATTGAGATCATGGTAAACAAAAAAGAACGCGTTATAGAAGTAAATGCCAAGAACCAGGATGCACAGGCCGTTATCGGCGATATGGACTTTCAGGGAAGCAGCCTTGACGTAACCTTAAACGCCTTGATAGGCTCCATGCTGCGCAACGGGTATCTGAATGAAATCGCCAACTCCATCCTAATCAGCGTAGACAATCAGGATCCTGTCAAAAGTGCGGAGCTGCAGACACGGCTGGCCGATGAAATCAACAGCCTGCTTCAAAGCAACTCCTTTAACGGCGCCGTGTTAAGCCAATCCCTTTCCACCGACACGCATTTGAAAGAACTGGCAGATTCTTACGGGATTACGCTGGGCAAGACCCAGCTCATCCAGCAGATAATCGCCCAGAATACCTTTTATTCCTTTGAGGATCTGGTTCCTCTTTCCATCAACGAGCTGAACCTTTTAAGCGAATCCGGCAATCTGAATCTTAACAACGTGAACTCTCTGGGTACTGCCAGCGACAAAGCCTACATCGGCGAGGAAAGCGCATGGGATATCGCCCTCACTCACGCCGGCGCAGAAGAAAGCGATCTCACCAAGCAGAGGATCGAACTGGACTACGAAGACGGACTTATGATCTATGAATTGGAATTTAACTGCCTGGGCTTTGAGTACGATTACGAGATTGACGCCGTATCCGGAATGATCCTGAAACAGGAAAAAGATCAGGACGACGATTACATTCCGGCTAATGCAGTAAACGCTCCGGCCGCGGAAACCCAGGATCCGGCCGCAGGCACCGGACAGCAGCCGGCCCAGACCCAGCAGGATCCCCCGGCACAAACCCAGGACCCGCCGGCCCAGACAGAACAGCCTCCCGCACAGACCCAGGACCTGCCGTCAAGCACACAGCAGCCCAGCTATGGGGGATGGCATCACAACGAGCATAACGGCCATCACAGAAACCTGCACCACTCTGCTTCTTACTGCAACTGTATCGGTGAATCTGCAGCCCGGGGAATCGCATTCACGCATGCGTGCATATCCGAAGGTTCTGTCTACGACTACAAATGGGAGCTTGATGAAGATGACGGCTTATGGTTCTATGAGATGGAATTTAAATGCGACGGTTATGAATATGAGTATGAAATTGATGCCGCAACCGGAAGTATTGTAAAAAGTGAAAAGGACTACGACGACTGATACCATTAAAAAAGGCAGATGCCGCTTCTATTGCGCATCTGCCTTTTTTGTGTTCCTTTACATCCACCCCAGCGCTTCTACTCCCAGATAAATCATCTCTTCCTGGGTTTCTTCCGGCTGAAGCAGGTTGTGAATCACCCGCTTCAGCTCATGATACGGAATCATGCAGGACGATACGCCTGTGGCTGTCATGGGACATACATCCAAAAAACTGCCCTTCACAAGATTGAAATTTTCTTCATTTAGCTTTTCCATTCTCCGAAGCAGTGCTGCCCTTTTCTTTGGATCCTGCTCCTCCAAGAGTTCCAGATCTGTCAGCGCCATCCGGTAAATCACCGCATTCCTGCGATTGGCGCATAAAAGCTTTTGGATATGGGCTATTTTGTACCGCTCTTCCCCGTCCCTGCGAAGCCTGGCAAGCAGGGCCTCCAGATCCGGAATCATTCTCTCTGTAACTGCCATGGCTTCTTCAATCCGCTTCTGATCTTGCCGCTCCACCTTATGAACTGCAAAGGGCAGGTGCTGCGTAAAGAGGTTCAGCTGGCTTTCATGGATGGTCAGCATATGTTTCAGCACATACAGGACCTGTCCTCCGTCCCTGCCGTAGAGATGCTCACAGCAGGAGGCATAAAACGCCTCTTCCTCCATCATTCCGCCCCAAGGGTAATTGGCATGCACCATAAGATGCAGGAAAAACCCGTACCATTCAAACAGAAACCCGTTGGAACCGCCCACGCCAAGTTCTGCCGCCTCCCGGTGCTGGCGCACATCCTCCTCAATATACTGCTGCAAAGGCTCCGATTCGCAGCGAAGCCCGTTGCTCCGGAAGGTGCGGATCAGGCGTCCGAAGCAGGCAGAAATCCCATTGGATTCCGTATCGCGTCCTACAATCCGTTCTGCCCCAAAAGCATCTATCCATTTCAGGAATTCACTCTTGGGAACGTAGAGTCCGGGAGACCAGAAAAACACCACATCCTCGGGAACTGCCTGTTTCATCCGCTCCATGTCCTCCTCCGATTTGATCAGGGGATTCTGGCGGAACGCACGGATTCCTACCACACAATCCGGATTTTCCGATTTAATCAGATCGTAGGCCTCCCGGAACAGAGAGAAGCTTGCCCGGAACATTGCCTCGGACGGAGTCTCCCCATTTGCCAGATATTTTTTTCGGCACTCCTCACAGCTGCAGAACCAGGAAGCCTCCTCGCTCTCCTCAAAGTCAATGCCGTCAAAGCCAAGCCCTGCCACCCTGCGGATACAATCCTTCATATAACGCATATTTTCAGGCTTTGAAAAGCACATCCGGTCAAAGTCATTGATATAGGGACTATTTTTTGGCAGCAGCATCCGTTTCTCTTTATGTACGCAGGGATATCCCCCCGAATAGCTGTTCAGCCCCATGTAAGCATACACCTTCACCTCCAGCGCATGTGCTTCTGCGATGAGTTTCGACAGAAATTCATCCGCCAGATTGGGGTGTGTAAAATGTGTGGTGATGAAAGAATCCGTCTCCCCATTGTAAAGCCGTACCTGCACATTCCGGAACTCTGACTCCGGATACCCCGGCATTGTAAATGGCCAATAACCGTAAATGCAGAGATTTAATTGATTGATTTTCAGATCCGCGCACACATGCAGGTATTCCAGCCACTCTTCATATCCAAACAGCTGCATGTCAAAGCCGATGCGCCCGTAACCGGAATACCAGGTCAGGCAGTTGGATAAGCTCCGTTTCTCAATCAACGGCCAGTCCGTGATCTCGCACCGGCGGACCGCATATCCTTCTTCTTTCCTGACCAAAAGCTGTTTCAGCGTAGACAGTCCATGTCCCAATCCTTCTCTGGAAGCGCACTGCAGCTGCACGCTTTCTGACCCAATCTGCAGGCAGTACCCCTGCTGCAAAAATAATTTCTTTGAAGCCTCCGGAGGGACGGAATCAAAGGGGGTAATCTCTACGGGGAAATCCTCCCCTGCCGCAAGCTTCGGCAAATTCCAAAGCTTGCGGCGCAAAAGTTCCTCCGCCCTGAAGCTTTCGCCTCCCACTATCCGCAGTCCCCGGATCTTCCTTGTCGTTCCTTCCAGTTCACGAACTTGTTTTGGTTCCGGTATCAGCATGCAATCCCTCCTGTCAGCCCAGATTAATTATAGTAATTTTTCAGCGCCTCCACCTGCGACGCCTTATCACTCATATATTCCGCCACGTTCTCCCTGGTGACCAGCACCACATCCGGATTGTACGTATCCGACTCAAAAGCCTCTCCCCCATACAGCGCAAGCCCCGCTTCCACAGCCTGGACTCCCATAGCAATGGGATCCTGCACCACGGTACTCTGCAGCGAGGAATTCGGATCCTGCAAAGCCTCATAGATAGCATCCGAATCGTCCACGCCGAACAGTGCTACGTCCTGCCTCTTTGCCGTGACAATAGCAGAATTGGCTCCTTCCACCTGTGTCTGGTTCGACGCGAAAATCACATCCAGGGTATCCTTTCCATAGACCTGTAAAATGTCATCCGTCAGCGTCATCATATCCACGGCACTGAAATCCGTGGGAAACTGCTCGTCAATAATTTCAATCCCGGGGTATTCCGCAATTACCTCTTTAAAGCCTTCCGCACGGTCAATCATGCTGGTGGTGGTCTTGGAGGAGAGAATTGCTATCGTTCCCTTTTCCTCCCCGTATTTCTCTTTCAAATAAGCAACCGCATTTTCTCCTGAAGTCCGCCCTATCTGTTTATTGTCCGATGCAATCCAGTAATCCACCCCCTCTTTTGTGCGGATGTCGCAGCTGACAATGGTAATTCCCTGGGCCTTAAGTTCCTGAAACGTTTTTACCATACTCGTGTCATCCGTTTCCTCCGTAATCAGAATTTTACACCCCATTGCCACCAGATCCTCAATCTGATCTACCATGACCGCCGCGTCGCCTCCGTGATAGAGCTCGTGGAACTCACATCCGGCCTCTTCCGCCGCCTTATGGGCCGCCGCACCCATATCCATAAAATAAGAAATCGTTGAGTAATTGGCAAAGCCTATGATTGGCTTGCTGTCTTCCGGTGCAGCCGCTTCCTCCGTCCCAGTCTCTCCTTCCCGCTGCACATCCTGTGGCTTCTGAGCCGTTTCCCTCGCGCCGCAGCCGGCCAGCATAATACCCGCAAGCGCTGCCGCCAATACACAAATCCATGTCTTCCTTCCCATAAATACCTTTTCCTCCTTCTCGCAATTTTTAAACCTTTTTCTTTGTATAAATCAGAGCTGCAACAATTAGAGCCACCGCTTTGACTACAAGCTGCCAGAACGAACTTACGCCGTTCAGATTGAGGGCATTTCCCAGAACCGTAATAAACATCGCCCCGATTACGGCTCCCAGAATGCTGCCCTGTCCTCCATAGAGGTTAATTCCCCCCAAGACCACGGAAGCTACCGCATCCATCTCCAGACCCTCGCCCATAGCGGGATCTCCCATATTCATCCGTGCCGCATAAATGACTCCCGCAATGGCGGCAAACATACTGCACATCACATAGGCCGCAATTTTCGTCCTCATCACTGAGATACCCGCCAGGCGCGCCACCTCCTCATTGCCGCCTATGGCGTATAAATACTTGCCCAGGATGGTCTCATTCATGACAAACACCACCACCGCTGTCAGGATAATCATAATAATAGCCGGCACCGGCACTGCCCCCCAGTAACCGCGTCCAATATTGGTAAAGCTGTCAGGCAGGCCGATAATCTGTGCTCCGTCGTTGTAAAGATAGGCAATTCCCCTGGCCGCATTCATGGTGGCCAGCGTCACAATCATGGCCGAAATATTAAATCTGGCAACAATAACGCCGTTTAACACGCCGAACATAATTCCAAACAGCACTGCCAGCAAAACCGCTACCAGGGCAGGCATATTCCAGAAAGAAACCGCGCCGGCCGCCACCATGCCCGACAGGGCTACCAGAGCTCCCACCGACAGATCGATGCCGGAGGTAATAATTACGACTCCCTCCCCCAGTGCCAGAATAATTACCGGACTTACCTGGCGCAGAACATTTAAGGCATTTTGAACAGTCAGAAACTGGCTGCTCATCATGGATGCCGATAAAATCAGCAGAGCCAGCAGATACAAAATTCCGAATTTCAGCAGATGACTGCTGAGGGAAAAATGCTTTTGTGAGTTTATTCTGATTTTCATATATTCACGCTCCTAACGTAGCCAGTTTCATAATCCGCTCTTCCGACACTGCCTCCCCCGGTTCCTTTGAGATTTCTCCTGTTATCTCCCCGTTTTTCATAACCAGAATCCGATCCGAAAGCGAGAAGAGCTCAGGCATTTCCGATGAGATTACCAGAACCGCCATTCCCTGGTCCCGCAGATCCCGGATCAACTGATGAATCTCCGACTTTGACCCCACATCAATGCCCCGGGTAGGCTCATCCAGAATCAGCAGTCTGGGCTTCGATGCCAGCCATTTGGCCAAAACCACCTTCTGCTGGTTGCCGCCGGAAAGGGTTTCCACCCAAGCCTGATCCCCGGAAGCCTTGATGGCCAGCTGTTCCATATAGCTTTCCGCCATTTCTTTTAATTTTCTGCCATTGATAATTCCCCACTTGCTGATCTGGCCGTATATGGGCATTCCGATATTATTTTTAATGGACATAGACAGACATACGCCCTCGTGCCTCCGATCTTCCGTCACCCAGGCGACCCCCTCTGCAATCATCCGTTTGGGTGATAATTTGCCGATCCTTCTGCCGCTTACCAGGACGCTTCCCCCCTGCATAGCCCGCAGGCCGTGAATCGCCTTGATCATCTCGGTCCTTCCGGATCCAATCAGGCCAAATACTCCCACAATTTCCCCGGCATAAACTTTTAAATTCAGATTATTCACGGTAACCTCTCCATACTGCCCGCTCCTAAGATCCCGGATTTCCAGAATCAGTTCCCGCTTTCCCTCAAACCTGGAGGCCGTGTACGCATCGTGAATATCCCGCCCAACCATATAATTTACCATGTCCTCTACAGTCACTTGCTCTATAGGCTCTCTTCTGACCATATTCCCGTCACGCAGGACGGCGATGCTGTCGCAAAGCTCCTGAATTTCATCCAGTTTATGGGAAATAAAAACAATGCCCGTCCCCTGTTTCTTCAATTCCGGCAGAATGCGTTTCAGACAGCCCATTTCGTGTTCTGTCAAAGAGGAAGTGGGCTCGTCCAGAATCAAAACCTCCAGCGGACCTATCAGACTTTTGCAAATTTCCACAAGCTGCTTCTGGGCGGCAGACAGTTCTGCCACCTTCCGGTCTGCCCGGATATCAATTCCAAACTGCCCCAGCAGCTTCTGCGCCTCCTGGCAGCACGCCTGCCTTTGTATTATTCCCGGCCCCCTGCGCAGCTCCTTCCCCAGGAACATATTTTCTGCCACAGTCATTTCCGGCAGAAGAGACAATTCCTGATGCACAATCTGTATCCCCAGACGCTGGGCCAGAACCGGAGTCAGACGGGAGTATTCCCTGCCATTCAAAACGACAGTTCCCGTATCCGGCTGGAGTGCCCCGGACATGATGTTCATCAAGGTAGACTTTCCCGCACCGTTTTCCCCGATAAGTCCCAGGATTTCCCCCCTGTCAAGGGACAGGCTCACATGGTCCAGCGCTGCTGTCCCTCCAAACCGTTTGCTGATATTGCGAAGCTCCGCTGCTGCCTGTCCTTTTGCTGCCTCCGCCATTTTGTGTCACCTCCTCGCTTGAAATTCTGTTGTTACTATCATCTTAGAGAACCCTTCTCTTGATTACAACTGACCAAATTCTCGATTTTGTGTGTGAATTCTAGGGATTACTGTCTGAAAATTGACACCTCCTATCCCTTATGATATAAATATATTATATTTTATCTGACTTTTTACACTTTATTTAGACAGGAGAATGTTTTGATAGAAGTACTTCGATTGGATCATGTGCGGATAAAAGATTCCCATGGGAACGTGTTGGAAAACTTTGATTTCAGCATAAATGAAGGAGAAGTGCATGGAATTATTGGAGATTACGGCATCGCCCACTCTCTTTTGAGCCTGCTCTGCGCCGGCACCCTTTTGCCCGACAGCGGAGAAATCTATTTCTATGACCAGCCGCTCCCCTGTCTGTCTTATACAGAATCGCGTCAGAGGGGGATTTTCCTGATTTCAGAAGGAAAGAATCTTCAAGGCCATATGACTGCCCTGGAAAATATTTATTTGATTGCCCGCCGGAAATTCGGATGGAAATTTTGCAGGCACCAAATTGCCCTCATGGCCCAGGAATATCTGGATTTTTTTAATACCTCTCTTTCCCTCCAAGAACGGGCCGAAAATTTCTCGACTCTGCAGAGCTGCATCATCTCCATGACAGGAGCCCTGATTGCCGGCGCAAAATTGTTTATTTTGGATGAAGTTACCTCCTCCATGAATGAACAAGATGCCGTTGCCTTCCAGCACATCCTGTCATGTCTGAAATACAAAGGACTGACCGTCATCTGCATGGTGCACCGCATTGAAGAGCTGGTGCGTTACACGGATCGGGCAACTCTGGTCAAAAACGGCTCCACGGTCCGGTGCCTTGATAAAAATGACTATTCTTATGATAAAATGCTGGCCATGCTTTTAATCTGACAGGGGGATTGGCAATGTATAAAGTTTTAATTGCAGACGATGAATTTTGGGTGGCAGCCCTAATTCGTAACAGCATTGATTGGGAAGCAATGGGCCTGGAATTAATCGGCGAGGCTTCCGACGGGGACGAAGCTTGTGAAAAGATCCTGTCCCTCCACCCGGATATCGTAATTACCGACATCCGTATGCCCGGCCTGAACGGCATTGAATTGATGGAAAAGATCCGCCTGATGCGCCTAAAGGTAGAATTTATTATTTTGAGCGGCTTTGACAGCTTCGCCTACGCCCAGGCCGCCGTCAAATACAACGCCGTCAGCTTCGTTTTGAAACCCCTGGATGAAGAGGAGCTGCGCCAGGCGCTGCTGACTGCCGTTGAACGCCTTCACAGCATACATGTTTTTCAGGAAACTACCGCCCAAGCCCAGAGCCAGCTGGAGGAGCTTCGGAACGCATTCTTTTTCCGGACCATCAAAGCGGAAAACGAAGACTCCTTTTCCGCTTCCCTGGAAACTATAAATCAAAAATACAACTGCCATTTCCAGGAAGGCCACTTCTTTGTTATCACCGCACAGCTGGAGCGCATCCCGGAGCCGGCCCTGTGCCGCAAAGCGGCAGAACGCTCTCTGGCACTGCTCCGCGCTTCTGCCCTGGACGCCTATTTCCTAAGTGAAGAGCGCCGCTTTATCTGTATTGTCAATGCTTCCTTCTCCCCGCTGGAAGATTACAGGAAGCTGGCCGCTCTTCTCTTTCAATGCCAGGAAAGCCTCTGCCGGCAGGCAGACATTCCCGTCTCTGCTGCCCTCGGCACCATAGAAACCGGCTGGCCGCGTCTGTACCGCTCCTATGCCGTTTCCTGCCGCCTGCTCCGCAGCCGCGTTACGGACGGATTCGGACGTCTGTATCTATGGGACAGCCAGCGGAATGCCTCCGATAATCCACATGTCCATCTTCCGATTAGCCGGGAACTGCACCTCTCTACGCTGATCGAAACTTTTGAGACGGAAGAACTGGAAGGCAGCTTAAAAAATATTCTTGATCAAGTTATCCAGGTGTCTCCCGGAAGCGATCTTTTATTTCTTGTGCTGGAGGAACTTATCAAAATATACCGGCAGACCGTAAACCAGATGCACATCGGGGATCTGACCGGCCTTATGACCCGGCAGCAATACTTGGCCTGTCTGGAACAGTGCGATTCCCTCCCGCAGCTGAAGCAGCTTTTGTGCCGGCTCTTTGTTCATCCTCTGGAGCGCTACCGGCAGGAGCAGTCATGCAGTGAAACCAATATCTCCTCCCAGATAAAACTATATATTTCCAAGCACTACCAGGAAAATATCCGGCTGATTGACATTGCAGATCATCTCTACCGGAATCCTTCTTATATCGGCTACATTTTCAAGCGGGACATGGGAATCAGCTTTTCCGAATACCTGGCCGCCTACCGGATTAATATCGCCAAAGCTTATCTTCTGGATACACGGCTGACTATCTCAAATGTGGCAGAGGCTGTGGGCTTCGGGGATACGCATCATTTCAGCAAAACTTTTAAAAAACTAGTCGGCATGACTCCCGCCGCATACCGGAAAAAATCTGTCCGGTGAAAGGCAGACCATGAAAAAACATTCCTCTCACATACCTGAAAATTTACAACTCAACAGTGTTCTGCTGCTTGTCCTCCTTCTGGCTCTCATATCCGGCTCGGCCGGGCTTTTGCTCTATGCCGTACTCTGTCCGGAAGCAAGACCGGAAGGCCTTCCTCTCTTTCCCATCCTCTTCCTGCTCTGCGCCTTCGATATCCTTGTGATCTTTGTGTATATTTTCATGGTATATCTTCCTGTGCGCCGTCTGACACAGGCCCTTGCACAGGTGATGGAGGGAAATTTCGACGATCTGCTGGAAGAAACAGGTGCAGGGGATTTGTCTGCAGCTTCCCGTAATTTTAACCGCTTTCTCATTTCCGTGCGGCAGATGATACACAACGAATATAATATCAAACTGCTTAAAAAGCATGCGGAACTCAATGCGCTGCAGAGCCAGATTAATCCTCATTTTCTCTACAATACCATCGATTCCATCCGCGGGCAGGCCCTCTTAGACGGCTCCTATGATATTGCCGGCATAGCCAAGGCTCTGGCTTCTATTTTCCGCTACTGCATTGATACCCCCTCTAATATGGTCACGGTCCGGGAAGAACTGCAGCACGTCTCTAACTATTTTTCCATCCAGCAATACCGTTTCCGGGAGCGTTTCTCTCTGGATATCCAGATAGAAACCTGCGTTCCCGATATTCAAAGCTATTACCTTCCCCGTTTGACCTTGCAGCCTTTGGTGGAAAATTCCATCGGCCACGGCCTGGAAGCAAAGCCGGGGCCCGGCTCCGTGAAAATCAAGCTCCGCACCACCCAGAGCCGCCTGATTATTTCCATTGATGACGACGGCGTCGGCATCCCCGCTCCCCAGCTCGCTCAAATTAACAAGGCCCTGCTGCAAGGAGAGAGGAAACTCCCGGAAACCTCTCCGGAAAAGCAGCCGGGCAACCGCTTTGCCCTGCTGAACGTGAATGAACGCATCCGCATTCTACGGCGTCCGTCTCTACAGCACCTACGGGGTAGGCACACAATGCGAGGTCATACTTCCCATTATCACGGAACTGCCCCGGCAATCCGCAAAAGAAAAAAGCTCCGGGTAACAATAATCATTACCCGGAGCTTTATGCTCTATTTTTAATTTCTCATAGTTTTAAAGGAACAGCGTCTCCCGGATGACCTCGCAAACGGTGGGATGAGGGAATATGGTCCGCTTGATGCTCTCCACCGGAATCCGGTTCTCGATCATGAGAGCCAGGGAATATATATATTCCGACGCATAGGAAGACATGAGGGCTGCCCCTATGATCACATCTTTCTCTTTGTCAATGAGAATCTTACAGATTCCGCTGCTCATGCCGTTCTCCGCCACATGGCGTCCGCTGAAATTGATCGAAGCCTTCTTCACTGCATAGGAGATTCCAGCCGCTTTCGCCTGCTCCTCCGACATTCCCACAAAAGCAGCCTCCGGGCTGGTGTACACCACACCGCAGATGGCATCATAGCTCATCCGGTCCTCTTTTCCCAGAATGTGGTTGACTGCAACCTCGCCTTCCCGGTAACCTACATGGGCCAGCATAGCTTTTCCGTTTACGTCTCCGACGGCATAGATATGAGGTACATTGGTACACAAATGTTCATCCGTCACAACGGCTCCCCGCTCCAGCTGCACACCCAGCTCCGCCAATCCCTCTACATTGCTGTTGGGCCTGCGTCCTACGCACATCAAAGCCTTATCGTAAGCAGCTACGTCAATCCGGCCGTCCCTGGTAAAGGTAACTACGCCTTTGGACACCTTGGTTACCCCGCTGGAAAGATAGAAAGTCACACCCTTCTTCTCCAGTTCCTGCTGGAGCAAAACGCTAACCTCCCGGTCATTGGGACCCAATACTTTATCCATCATTTCAATGACGGTCACTTTGGACCCGGCTTCCTGGAAATAGGCAGCCATCTCAAAACCAATCACTCCGCCGCCTACGATCAGCAGTTTGGCCGGAATCTCTGTCATATCCAGAATCTCATCGCTGGTTACGACCGTTCCCCGCTCCAGTTCTTCCTTGACACCCTCTATGGGCGGAACGGCAGGTGCCGATCCGGAAGCGATAATCAGATCTTTTCCTGCAAAGGATTCCTCCTCCGTGGAGACTATAAGCGTCTCTCCCTCTTTGGAGACACGGGCCGTTCCGGTCACAACCTTGACCTTCCCTCTGCGCAGTCCGCCGGCCACACCCTGTACCAGGGTTTTTACCACTTCATCTTTCTTCTTTACCACCGCCGCGTGATCGAGGACGGCCTCTTTCGCCGTCACGCCGTATGGTTCGCCGGCTCCATTTGCATAGTGATACATCTTGGAGGCATACAGAAACGTCTTTGTAGGGATGCAGCCCGCATTCAGGCAGGTACCGCCCAGGTTTTTCTTTTCAATCAGAAGCACGCGCTTCCCATGATGAGCCGCATACTCCGCACTGTTGTAGCCCGCAGGCCCTCCGCCTATTACAATGATATCAAATTCCTGCATGTCTCCTCCTTTCACGCTTAAACCTCAGCCAGCTCTTCTTCTGCGGCTTCCGGCTCTTCCTCCGGCACATCCTGTTCCGGCTCTAAGTCAAATTCTTCGCTCAGATCCAGCTCTTCCTCCAAATCCTCAGAAAAATCCAGCTCCGCAAAATCATCCAGTTCTGTATTCAGCTTCACGGAACGATAACGTTTCATACCTGTTCCGGCCGGAATCAGTTTACCAATAATCACGTTTTCTTTCAGGCCGATCAGCGGATCGACTTTACCCTTAATGGCCGCCTCTGTGAGAACCTTGGTGGTCTCCTGGAAGGACGCCGCAGACAGGAAGGAATTGGTCGCCAGGGACGCCTTGGTAATTCCCAGCATCACCTGTTTGCCTTCTGCGGGACGCTTGCCTTCCGCGATCAGCTTCTCATTGATGTCCTCAAACTCCAGCACATCCACCAGGGTTCCGGGCAGGAAATCTGCGTCTCCGTTGTCCTCCACCCGGATTTTCTTTAACATCTGGCGTACAATCATCTCAATGTGCTTATCGTTGATCTCCACACCTTGCAGGCGATACACCCGCTGTACTTCCTGGATCATATAATCCTGGGCAGCACGGATGCCTTTGATCTTCAGAATATCGTGGGGATTGACGCTTCCCTCTGTCAGTTCATCACCGGCCTCCAGCACCTGTCCCTCCTGGACCTTAATGCGGGAGCCGTAGGGAATCAGATACGTCTTGGACTCCCCGTCTTCGCTGTTAACCTGGATCTCACGCTTTTTCTTGGTATCCAGAATCGTTACCGTTCCCGGAATCTCCGTGATAATCGCAAGTCCTTTGGGCTTTCTGGCCTCGAAAAGCTCTTCCACACGGGGAAGACCCTGGGTAATATCACCGCCGGCCACACCGCCGGTATGGAAAGTACGCATGGTCAGCTGGGTTCCCGGCTCACCGATGGACTGAGCCGCAATGATGCCTACGGTCTCACCCACTTGAACAGCCTCTCCGGTAGCCATGTTGGAGCCGTAGCACTTGGCGCAGACGCCCACATGGGACTTACAAGTCAGAATGGTCCTGATTTTCAGGCAGTCAAAAGGCTTCCCGTTCTCGTCCACACCGGAATTGATAATGGCTTCCGCGCGCCTGGGCGTAATCATGTGGTTCGCCTTCACAATTACATTGCCGTCTTTATCCTTAATGGTCTCACAGGAGAAACGTCCCGTAATACGCTCCTGCAGGCTCTCAATCTCTTCTTTCCCGTCCATAAAGGCTTTCACTGCCATGCCGGGAATTTCATCTTTCCCTTCGCAGCAGTCTACTTCCCGGATAATCAGCTCCTGGGATACATCCACCAGACGCCGGGTCAGGTAACCGGAGTCCGCCGTACGCAGGGCTGTATCGGACAGACCTTTGCGGGCACCGTGGGCCGACATGAAATACTCCAATACGTCCAGGCCTTCACGGAAATTGGACTTAATGGGAAGCTCAATGGTATGTCCGGTGGTATCTGCCATCAGGCCGCGCATGCCGGCAAGCTGTTTGATCTGCTTATCGGAACCGCGGGCTCCGGAGTCCGCCATCATAAAGATGTTGTTGTACTTATCCAGTCCGTCCAGCAGAGCCTTGGTCAGAACGGCATCCGTCTCCTTCCAGGTCTCCACCACCTCTTTGTAGCGCTCCTCCTCGGTAATGAGGCCGCGCTTATAGTTTCTCGTAATCTTATCCACCGTATCCTGGGCCTTCTTAATCAGCTCCGGTTTCTCAGGAGGCACGGTCATGTCGGAAATGGACACGGTCATAGCCGCCTTGGTGGAATATTTGTAACCCATAGCCTTGATATCGTCTAGCACCTCCGCAGTCCTGGTGGCCCCGTGGGTATTGATTACTTTCTCCAAAATCTGTTTCAGGCCCTTCTTGCCCACATGGAAGTCTACTTCCAGCTTCAGTTCATTGCCCGGAATGCTCCGATCCACAAAGCCCAAGTCCTGGGGCAGGATCTCATTGAAAATAAAGCGTCCCATGGTAGACTCTATAATATCCGAGATCTCACCGTCCGCCGTCTTTTTGTTCACACGCACCTTAATCTTGGACTGCAGGCAGATAGCGCCGTTCTCATAGGCAAGAATGGCTTCATTGACGTTCTTAAATGATTTGCCCTCGCCCTTAACGCCCGGACGCTCCTGGGTCAGATAGTAAATACCCAGCACCATATCCTGGGAAGGCACTGCCACAGGGCCTCCGTCGGAAGGTTTCAGCAGGTTGTTGGGGGAGAGCAGAAGGAATCTGCACTCTGCCTGAGCCTCCACGGACAGGGGAAGATGCACCGCCATCTGGTCTCCGTCAAAGTCCGCGTTAAACGCCGTACATACCAAGGGGTGCAGCTTGATGGCTTTGCCCTCTACCAGGATCGGTTCAAAGGCCTGGATACCCAGCCTGTGCAGGGTAGGAGCTCGGTTCAGCATCACAGGATGCTCCTTGATCACATCCTCCAGCACATCCCATACCTCCGGCTGTACCTGGCGCTCTACCATCTTTTTGGCACTCTTAATATTGTGGGCCGTACCGTTCTGCACCAGTTCCTTCATTACAAAGGGCTTGAACAGCTCAATGGCCATCTCCTTGGGAAGGCCGCACTGGTAGATTTTCAGCTCCGGTCCCACCACGATAACGGAACGCCCGGAATAATCCACACGTTTTCCCAAAAGATTCTGGCGGAAACGGCCGGACTTTCCTTTCAGCATATCAGACAGGGACTTCAAGGCCCGGTTGCCCGGCCCCGTAACGGGACGTCCCCTTCTTCCGTTGTCAATCAGCGCATCTACTGCTTCCTGGAGCATGCGCTTCTCGTTTCTCACGATAATATCCGGAGCGCCCAGCTCCAGCAGGCGTTTCAGACGGTTGTTGCGGTTGATGATTCTCCGGTATAGATCATTCAGATCGGAAGTAGCAAAGCGGCCGCCATCCAGCTGGACCATGGGGCGCAGATCCGGCGGAATCACAGGAATCGCGTCCATAATCATCCACTCCGGCTGGTTTCCGGATCCGTGGAAAGCCTCCACAACCTCCAGGCGCTTGATAATGCGGGCCCGCTTCTGTCCTGTTGCATCCCGCAGGGCGCTTTTAAGCTCCGCGGACTCCTTCTCCAGATTAATGGCCTGGAGAAGTTCTTTGATGGCCTCGGCTCCCATTCCTACCCGGAAACGGTTTCCGTATTTTTCCCGCATATCCTGATATTCCCGTTCGGTCAGAACCTGCTTATACTGCAGCTCTGTATCTCCCGCGTCCAGCACAATATAGGATGCGAAGTACAGCACTTTCTCCAGGGTTCTGGGGGAAAGATCCAGAATCAGCCCCATACGGCTGGGGATCCCTTTAAAATACCAGATATGAGACACGGGAGCTGCCAGCTCAATATGCCCCATGCGCTCCCGGCGGACGTTGGACTTGGTAACTTCCACGCCGCAGCGATCGCAGACTACGCCTTTGTAGCGGATCTTCTTATATTTTCCGCAGTGACA
>ERZ777305.1838-NODE-1838-length-21523-cov-2.902040_pt1 | contig 21523 bp, 12 predicted proteins | sample MGYA00374965_ERZ777305 | MGnify/ENA primary metagenome ERZ777305 (study PRJEB29328, sample SAMD00013331) | mouse gut metagenome | study: EMG produced TPA metagenomics assembly of the Metagenome analysis of fecal microbiota from mouse which was promoted... | reverse complement strand
CCGTCAGGATTATTCTCAAATTCTATCAAATAGGTATGGCTTGCTGCATGCCAACGCTCGGCATCGAATACTTCTCTGCCGTCAACTGTCACACTCTTAGGACAACGGGGCAACAGCACCCGCGATACGTTTGAAGTCTCGGCAGGACTTTTCGCCACATAGGAGTACCGGCCTTTTCCGCGTTCTTCCTGTTCTTCCCGACTTGCCGAAGCCAGAACCTGAGGCTTCTTCTTACCGGCCACGCGCTCCACATTCAGCAACAAAGATTGTTCACCCGGATTTATCCGCTTGGAAGTGTATATCGGTAATTGAGGGTCGAAAAGGTCAATCAAACATCCTTCCACAGTAAACGGCTCGTCGCTCACGCTCTCTTCAAGCACAGCAGCCAAGTCGTAATCCCCCCTTTGCAGATAGAAATTATTTTTGAATTCCAGTTTCCCAGCTTTGGCATTCTGCTCGTACATTCGGGCTGCAAGATACAAAAAATCTTTGTCACCGCCTTCATGCAGGACATAATCTTTAGGGTCGGTACGGACAATACATACGGTTCCCTTACCGTAACTGTATTCTCCCTGTTCCGGTCTGGCAGGGAGTCCCATCTGCTCAAAAAGATGTGCGGAAGGAGTTGCATAGTTATGCCCGTTGGTATTCCACCATTCTCTTACATTCTGAAATGGGTCGTTGTCCGTCCCACTGTAAATCAGCACCCCGCCCTTCTTCACCCAATCGGCAATGCGGCTGTGCGCTTCGGACTCAAGCGGTTTCATGTTCGCATAAGTCATCAGCAACACTTTTGTGTCAGCCAGCGCTTCTTTATAGCCCAGGTTCTCAATGTGGACGGTCTTGACGGGCACGCCCCGTTTGAGTAAAGGCAACGCCTGACCGTAGAAGTTGGCAAGTTGCGGATCTTCATATCCGTTGTGCGTAGGGAAACGCTGGAACATCAAGGAATTCGCCATCAGTACGCCGAATCCTTCGCTTCCGGTCAGTTTCTTATCGGTCAGAGGCATACGGTTCAAGGCATTAATCATCACTTGCATCTGTGTGGAATAGAAACGGGGAATGCGTTCTTTCTTATCGCTATTGGCACTTGTACGGTATAGTCCTTCGTAGATACGTTCCGGCCAAGGCATCACTTCGTAATCGGCTATGTTGGGATAGAGCAATTGTGCCGTAAAGGTGGCCTGATAATTCTTCTTATAATCTGCCCAGTCACGCGGCCAGTCTTCAATAGGGTCGGTCAGGAAGAACATCTTACGACCGGTGGGAGCAGTCATCGACTCCATGGAACCATATTCCAGATAGGCAGTCTCAAACACACGCTCACGTTTGCGACCGTCAAAGAAATTCGGCTCACGCGAAGTGCCGGTCCATACCTGAGCGATGTAACCGTCCACACAAGGAAGTGAAGCAAGACTTGCTTCCGGACTGACAATCTGCCATTGCGAGTAGTTCACCAATGAATGGGTAGGCACATAGCACTTCACGTCCATCCCCTTGCTTTTGCCGTATTCTTTGGCAAAGGTGAAAACCTCGTTCAACGCACGGTAGTACAAGTAATACTTGAGCTTGCTCGACAAGTAAGTATTTTCCGGAGACTCATGTTGCGGTCTCCAGTCGAAGCCATAGTATTTTTTCCATTCCTTCTTAAAGGACTCACTATAACCGGCTCTTGCCCAGAATTCAGGTTCCTCCATGAAAATGGCATCCACACCGGCATCAATCACCCTCTTCACATGTCTTTCTTTCAGGTATTTCAGAAAATTTTCCGACGGTACGATATAGGGAACCATGTGTCCATGCCATATCGTATCTCCGGCCTGTGTGACTTGTCCTTCGTCCAGATGCCACTTCCCGTCCCATTGTCCGGTGAAGTAGTCCTGGTATTCGCCCCAGGCAATGCCGGTCATAAAATGAATGGTATATCCACGATCTTTCCAGGATTTCACACGTTCCTCGAAAGAGAGCTTGCGTGACTTGTCCGAGGGATTTCCCCCTACTCCATACACCATCACGGCATCAGCCCTATTGTCGATGGCAGGCTTCCACTCGCGTGAGGTTTGAAAAGTAGTTTTCACACTATTCCGGGTCTGAGCACTCGCAGGAATGCCCGTTGCCAAGATAGCCAGACTCATCAAAAGATGTTTTTGCTTCATATCAATTTCTGTTTTTTTATGAAATTTGGATTCTTGCTCTTGCCATTATTTGCAACAATGGCTTCACATAGACAGAAAGTGTGTGTCGAAAACACTGTATCGCATTTTTTAGACGCATCTAAAAAACTCTATTGTACCAGTCTTTTCGGCACACGCTACTATACGAGCTTGTCTGATTAAGGAATCAGCACCTCCATCGGTTCGCTGTAGTTCCATCTGCGAACACCACTACCCACAGGCGTATCGTAGTTGATACGTGCAGCTGCGCGTATAAACACCTTGCGCCCCGAGGGTACACTACCGTTCGACTGAATGGTAACTTCCTTGTCCAGCAACTCCTCAAAGCTCTTGCCGTCGTAGTTGATGCTGCTTGACCAACGTTCGTCACGTGCCCGATAGCCCACGGTGCTTGAATAGCTGACAAAAAGCTGTATATCGGTTACGTTCAGGTATTCGTCCTTCCAGTTGCCCATCGGCTGGATTTTCTCACGGAAGATGTCATCTGACACACCGCGAGTCACGCGTACCTGTGTCTTGATAACTCCGTTGCTTACCTGCGGATTACCCACAATCTCCACATTCAGGAAAGGCTGTACTTCAAATTTCAGCTTCGTCGTACCACTGATTTCCGTATTGACGGAACCGTCGTAAAGCAAAGTACCGTCCGTGTTTTCACGTACCAAGGGAATGAAGGGACCATCGACACGGACGTTGTACTCACCCTTGAAAATCTTTGTATTCCGGAACGTACCGTCCATCATGCAGAAGAAGTCGGGATTGTGCTGTACGTTGTCGCCCCAGCTCAATTCGGTCAGACGGACACGGATACCCTCACTGCCCTGATCGGTCAGTACACGCTTGCCTGTGGCTTCATCAACCACCTCGCCCCAAATCGTTTCGGCAGGCTCATCATAGTTGTCTATTTCAAACATACTGCACGAGGTCAACAGAAACAGGGTGCTGAATAAGCTATAAAATATTGTCTTTCTCATACTTTTAAGTTTTTAATTGTCTAATTAGTTTTTATCGGTTAGGCTGCTGATCGATTACGTTACTCTTCGATACCTCACCGCCCGGGATTTCAAAGTAATAGTCCAACGGAGTATAACCGAAGTCCTTGTCACCTGCCGTAGTGTAGTTGAAGCAAACATCGAAGAACCACTTGCCAGTAGCTGTCGAGTAGAACGGATAGATACCACGGAAACGATAACGAGTCGTATTGCTGAAACGGTCCTTGTCGCATTGTTCGCCCCAGAATCCGTCGCGACCTTCATAGTGGTTTACACGCCAGCGGCGTAAATCCCACTTGATCTTGTTTTCAAACGCCAACTCTTTACGGCGCTCCTTGCGAACGATGTCACGGCTGTTTACCGTACCGTTCAGTGAAGAAGCCAGCAACTTGGCACCGGCACGTTCGCGAATGTCGTTGACTGCCTGCGTAGCTACGCCCAACATATCGGTACCGTCCGGTGAGGAAGCACCTGCCAGCGAGAGTTCCACAGCAGCCTCAGCAGCGTTCAACAATACTTCGGCATAACGCATCAAGATGAAAGGCTGTGCACTGTTACCTTCGCGGGGCACGAATGCAGGGTCGGGATTCAACCATTTACGAGACAACAGACCGGTCATTGCGCTACCGCCATCATTATAGAAAGGACCGTTTTCACCGGCAGCCGTCATTGTAGAGCCATTCGCCAACGTCACGATTTCCTGCTGGTCGTTAGCACCGGTACTCAGATAGAGCGTCTTGGGCTTTTCAGTATAAGCACTCAGGTGGTTGTACTTAACAGTAGCCGAGCCATACGAATAATCATTAAAGAGCGGTTTGATCGGTGCAGAACCTGTGTAAACACCGGCATAAATCTCAATCTCCTTGCCTTTGAACATATCACCGGGGAAGATGACATATGCACGCAGACGCGGTTCGGCATTCTTGTAATAATCCATCGGTTCGTCATACATAATATAGTTGCCCTCGGTGTTCGAATTACCGGTCGTTACCTTCAGCGTACCGTCGGCATAGCGGTCGAAACCGTCGAACAACTCTACAAAGTCGGCTGTCGGGCAGACACCGCAGTTCAACGGAGCCTTGAAAGTACGCGGCAGGTTGTAAGAGTCGTAAGCATGGGTACTGGTAGGATAGACGTATTCCTTTACATAGATATTCTCCGGATTACCGTTAAGATCGGAGAACATATCCACCATATTCTGGTATTGTGCTTCCGGGTCGTTGGCAGCCCATTTCTTCTTGTAAAGTGAGTATACACCACTCTTGATTACTTCGGAAGCAGCCTTATAAGCCTCGGCAAAGTATTTCTTGGAAGCCTCTTGCCAACGGCCTTCATCAAATCCGATGACACGCACGCCGGTCTTGGCACCCAGACCGGTCAGACGGCCGGTTACTGTTTCGTTGTACTTAGCCACGCTACCTGCATAGAGCATTGCTTCGGATTTGAAAGCCAACGCTACATACTTGTTGCTGTAACCGCTCTTGGGGCTGGTAGCCATCATCAGTTCGATGGCCTTGTCATAATCTTCCAGAATCCGGTCCCAAGTTTCTTCCTCACTGGCACGGGGCACTTCCAGATTACCGTCCCCGGGGTACTGGATGACCTTTGTCACCAAAGGGATACCACCGAAACGACGAGCCATGGCGTAGAAGACCGTGGCACGCACGTAATAAGCTTCACCCAAATAGTGATTGTAGGCAATCTCGGCGTAGGAACCTTGGTACTTCGGCAGGTTCTCAATCAGGTAGTTGGCGTCGCGCAACAATTCAAAAGCTCTTCCCCAATAAGCATTGTCTTCACCGGTAAACGCACGGCAGATACCATCGCGGTTCATAGCTTCGCCGGTGCCCTCGATACCGATAGCATTCAGCCAGCCGCTGAAATTCAATCCCCATTGAGCCATATATTTAAAGTCTTCCCACGGCATATTGCTATACATACGTGCCATATAGATGTCCATTCCCGATTCATTGGAAAGCAACGACTCGGAAGTCACGATATTCTTGGGTGCAATGTCCATATCGACACAGGAAGTGGCGAGGGTCATACACAACATCGCGGATATCAGTTTATGTTTCATATTTATTGTTCTTTTTAGATTTATATCATTGGTTATTTAGAATGAGAGCGAAACGCCCAGTGTATAGGTCTTGTTCAACGGATACATACGGCCCAGGTCATCATCGGGATGTTCAGGGTCTACAAACTTCACACCTGTGAAAGTGAGCAGGTTGTAAGCATTGGCATAGACGCGCAGGCTGGCATTGGGAATCTGTTTCAATTTCGGGAAAGTGTAACCCAGTTCGATGCTCTTCAAGCGGAGGTAAGCAGTGCTTACGCGGTTAAAGGCTGAATTGTTTTTTGCCCAGCGGCCTGTGTAAGCGTAGTGACCGGAAGTCCAAACCGTAGCAGGATCGTATGGATCGGCTTTCGGATCCAGCGGATGCCAGCGGTCGAGGAATTGAGTCAATGCGCCACCACCGTTCTTACCCCAGATTTCGTGCAGCGGTTCCTTGTATTCCATAGAGCCCAGTGCAGAACCTTGCAACAACATATTGAAGTCGAAGTTCTTCCATTGCAGACCGGCATTCAAACTGAATTGCAACCACGGAGTTTGGTCGAAGGCAAATGGATGTTCGTCTTGGCCGTTGATTTCGCCGTCACCGTTCCAGTCTTCATATTTATAATCGCCCGGCAGAATGTCGCGTTCCTTGAAAGCGTTATAGCTCCAGATATCGTTCCAGCTGGTATAACGTCCGGCAGAAGTATATCCAAACTGCACACCTTGGTAACGGTGTGTCAGGTTATCGTTGCGCCAGCGGTCGTAGGAGTTCGCCCAAGGTCCCTTCTCCGAAGCAGTCAGGTACTTCTGACGGGTAACGGTAGCAATACCTTTCAGGTTGTAGGCCACCTGACCAATCTTATGACGGTGTGTCAATTCCAATTCCATACCGAACTGACGGTCGCTGTCCAGATTCTCGCGCGGAGCAGTGGCACCAACCACGGTAGGCAAGGCACCGGAACGACGGGCAAAACGACCGGTACGCAAACGGTTGAAGTAGTCGAATGAAACACCCAGCATACCGTTCCAAGCCTCAAAGTCGAAACCGATGTCGAACGTCTTGGACTTGAACCACGTGATGTCCTCATTGGGCAGCGCCATCGGACTGGCCGCACTGATAAATTTGCCGCCGAAGACATAACCCGGTGAGTAAGAAGCATAGTCACCATTAGCCATATTGGAACTTGTCGCAGGATAGGTATATCCCATCGCCCAGTCGTAATTCAAGTCACCGTCATCACCAAGTACACCATAGCTGGCACGCAACTTCAACTGATTGACAAATTTCAGAGCATCGATACTCTTGAAGAAAGGTTCTTCGGAAATTCTCCAACCTGCCGATACGGAGGGGAAGAAACCCCATTGATGTCCTTTGGCAAACTTGCTGGAACCGTCGTAACGGAACTGTGCTTCCAGCAGGTAGCGGTCGGCAAACGAGTAGTTGACACGACCTATCAAGGCTTCGTTGGCTTGTTCGTAGAGGTCGCCACCACCTGTCTGCATAGCACCAATCTGACCTTCGGTCACTCCCGCCAGCAGATAAGGCATAGAGAATGCCAAGTCGCGAATGGCGTAGAAGTTATCACCGTTGCGCTTCTGGACTTCCCAACCAACTACACCGCCTACGTGGTGAACATCGTTGAAAGTGCGGTTGTAGTTCACGGTAAACTGCCCCAGCATCTGAGACTTGTCATAAAACTCGCGACGCATATTGCTGGGCGAACTTTCGTTGTAGACCTTCTGGTTGTAAGCACCGGTCTGCTCGTCGTAAGCATACTGATAGTACTCTTTGCGGAAAGCCTCGTTGTTGTCGGCACGGTAGTCGTAGCTGAACATAGCCTTGGCAGTCAAGCCTTTCAATATCGGTGTATATTCACCGAAGTCTACTGATACGGTAGCCGAAGACTGGAAATATTTCTGTTTGTACTTCTTGTAACCGGAAACGTCAGCCGTCATCATAGCCACAGTGTTCTGTTCCATATCCAAACCGTTGTAGTTCAACATCGTTCCTTCGGGGTCGGCGAACGCAGGATAGAGCACACCTTGACGCCAGTAGTTGCGAATGATGTCCTGCGCACTTGAGAAAGGCGTATTACGTTCGTCGGAAACAGCACTCACACCCAGTTCGAACTTGATACCCTTGGTAATCTCGGTGGAGATATTGGAACGCAAGTTGAACTTGTTGTAATTCAAGTCGCCGGAACGGAAGATGCCTTCCTGATAGAAGTAACCCATGCTGATGTAGAACTTCGTCTTTTCGGTACCACCGGAGATGCTGATGTCGTGTTGTGTCTGAGGAGCCACGTTGGAGATAATCAGGTCGTTCCAGTCCGTCGTACGACGTGTGCCGTTGCGGTATGCCTCGAAGGCATCTTCGCCGAATACCCACGAACCACCGTTGATGTTGTTCATAGACATTTCGTTGAAGAGCGTCATTGATTCAAAAGGATTACACAACTCAGGCATACGCGAGGGTTGCTGGAAGGTGTAAGAACCGTTGTAAGAGAATTCGGTCTTGCCGGCCGCTCCCTTCTTGGTGGTCACCAGTACCACACCGTTGGCGGCACGCACACCGTAGATGGCAGCAGAGGCATCTTTCAATACGGAGATGTCCTCGATGTCCTGAGCATTCAAGCGTTGGAACTCTTCCACACTGCGGGGAATACCGTCGATAACCACCAGCGGCGTACCCATACCACGCACATCGAAACTGTTATTGAACGTACCGGGTTCGGAACTCTTCTGCCATACACGAAGACCTGCCACACGTCCAGTCAACATATTCTGTGGGTTTTCGTTCTTGGTCTGAATCATATCCTTACCCTTTACGCCGGCAACGGCACCCGTTACCGAACCACGGCGTTGCGTACCGTAACCGATAACCACCACCTCATCTATCATCTGGGAGTCGGTGTGCATCACAACGTTAATGGTGGTACGTCCGTTCACTTTCTCTTCCTTGCTTTTCAATCCCACGTAGGAGAAGCTGAGGACACCATCGGCAGGAGCGTTGATGGTGTAACGGCCATCAATGTCGGTAATCACACCGACAGTGGTGCCTTTCACCATAACGGCCGCTCCGATAACCGGCTCGTTGGTATCGTCTATCACTACTCCCGAAACGGAAATAGAGTTCTGTGCGAAAACGCCTGTCGGAATCAGCATCATAAGCAATGCCATCACCACGCAAGCCAGTCCTTGTCGCATCTTGCTAAAATCTTTCATAGTCCATTATTTTTTAAATTAATTTTTGCTCCATTCATAATTCGCCAACACTGCATACTCGGCTGCAAAGGCAAAAGTGAACATTGCTTCCACATTGTTCTTGCTCTTCTCGGCTTTGTTCCAGCCCACCAGCAAATTGGTAGGAAGCATCTGTTTGTAGAGGTAGTTATCGTAGGCATAATCCAAGTTGTGCTGGAAAGCCGCGATACAGCCCGATGCAGCGGTGTGCGCCGCAGAGGCATCCACATATCCGCGCATCAGCACGCCATTGAACCAGTTGCGGAAGCCGCTGATGTCGAAGGCGTAGCAACCCGGCTTGGAGGCGTCCTCCTTGGCAAAATAGGCAAAGCTCTTGTCGGTCAATGCAGCCAAGTCCGTGCGGTAAGCGGCATCGCTGGTTGCCCGATAGAGGTCGGCTGCACCGGAAAGCATCGTACCGCTGTTGTAAGTGATGGCGGGACCTACGCGGTCGCGCAGCTTGGTGCCTTTCCGATAGCGGACACCGTCAATAGTGACATATTCTATCTCAGGCGATTCAGCTCCACCCATCATATCGTCGTACACGCCGTCGGGGCGCAACAGATATGCCTTCTGCCAGTCGTAAATGACCTTGGCAAAGTTCAGGTAGTAATCGGCCTTCTTCTCTGTACGCAGCTTGCGGCTGTTGTCCGTATCCACGTAGCCGTAGGTCACTTCATCGGACTTTCCTTTATAAATCTCGTGTAGCCATACCAGCGGGCTGACCATAGGGCCATTGCTGCAAGAGTGCTTGGAGAGATAACCGGGGCCCCAGGTGATGCCTCCCAGCTGTCTGCCCTGCTCGTCGAGCGTGCAGTCCCAGCCATCGAGCACATACTCTGCCAGGTATTCCGCCTTATCCAGGTAGCGCTGCTCACCGGTGATGTGATAGGATTCCAGCAGTTCGCGTATCAGCCACATCTGGTCGTCGTAAACATTGAGTACGCCTTCCACCTGAGCAGCTCCTTTATCGGAACCACGGTCTACGCCGTATACCGTCCACTGCTTGGTCTGCGTATAAGAGGTCAGCGTAAAAGTACCTGCATAATACTCCAAATTATCATAAAGTTGAGTCAGAAGTTCCTTGTAACGATTAAAGTGAGAATCATAAAGAGCCGTTTCTCCCTTTGCCTGTCCGGTCTTCATGGCTTTCATCGCAGCGTTTACAGCCTCAATGGAACTGGTGTACATCCACACACTGCCCAACTCGCTGGAACGATTGCCGGTATAAGGATTGTAATAACGTGACATAGCCATGCCCGTACCCGTGAAATAGCACTCCACGGCATTGTCAATCAGTTCTATGGCACGCGCCACGTTCTGCATAGGAAGATTACCCGCAGGAATATCCGTCTCCCCACTACCCGGCTTTTCATCAGCGGCCGAATCGTTGCTGCAAGCCACTAACGTCCATAAAAGCAAAGTCAGTAAAGTAAATAATTTTTTCATTCTGTTCATACATACTATTAGTTTCCTCAGACTTCCCTCCTCCTTCTTCCATAAGATGCGGAAAGAAGCAAGGGGAAAGCTTCAAGAATAATTAAATATCAGTAGTTTGTTATTCCATTGTTATGCCACGCATCACCAGCTTGTTCTCATCGTCATTCGCTTCGCCCTTAAAGATGCCGATGGTCAACATCACGTCTTCTCCGTTGAACTGAGACAAATCGTAAACGAAATCGGCATATCCTTCCGAATCGCCCTTTCCTCCGGCCTCGTGGATAAACTTCCAGCAACCGTCGGCAGCCGCTTCGGCAAACCGAGCTGTATTAGAGACAGGTGCCAAGTGGGTAACAGTTCCGTCCATACGAATGGCTGTCACCTTGAAGAAGGTGGCGTTGGTGGCGCTGAAGTTACGCGTCTTCAGCGTCAGCTTGTTGCGTCCGGAAGCAATGGAAAACTTGGCATAGAAGTAAGATTCGGGCACGGTAGTGCTTACAGCGTTTCCACCGCGTGTCTTAATCAGATAACCCTCGGAAGGGAATACTTCGGGGTCTTTGGTCAACGGCATATACGACCACTCGGCACATACGTGGTCTACCTCGCGCCAAGCACGATAAGCGTCCACATAGTTATCACGGTTTCCTTCAATGGGATTGATACCGGTAAACTGCGACTTGATATGCGGCATGGTGGAGCGTACCATCTCGTGCGTCATCTTCCAACCTTCCAGCTTTGCGATTTCGGTACCCGGCAACCAGCCCCAGCCTTTAACCACCTCTGTGGCAAACGAGATGCGGCGCAATACCAGCTGTTTCCAATAGTCGCCTGTCTGGGCGCGGAAAGTACCGATGGCGATGATGATTTCCTTACCGATGTATTCGCTCAGGTCTACTGGGACTGAACCGTAATCACCGGAAGCATAGGTTCTGACATCGCCAATCATCTTGGCTTTCGGATCGGCCTCAGACAAGTCTACCACCTGCACACCATAGTAAGCCGGAGCAGCGTCATCAGCATTGTGCGTACGGATCTGGAGTGTCATAATGTAGTTGTCGGGTGTAATGAGCTTGCTACCGAAGACAAATGAATCGAACACTTCCATATCTGCCGGATTGCTACGGTCGGCCTCATTGTTGCGAATACGGAGAGTGGTACCTTCGTTCTGCTCTTCCCAGTCGCCACGGAAGTCCATCGTACACATGTAGTTGCAAGCCCAGTCCCAGTGGGGATAGCTTTCGGCGTTTCGTCCACCGCGGTATTCGTTATAATACCATTTTTCGGCAGCTTTCAAGTCGTCGATGGTCAGTCCGCGCAGGATTTCCGTTCCCCCCATGCGCACGTCTGTAGTAGCAATGCCGTCCGTAAAGTCGGCCATAACCACTTTCTTCACGATAGAAGCATAACCCTCTTTCGTGAAGGTAACGGTATAGTCGGCCAGTGGCAAGTTGCCGATTTCAAACGTACCGTCGCTTCCGGTGGTGGTAGTCTGCGTGGAGCTGATGCTGACTGTCACTCCTTCCAACGGAGCACTACCCCTTCCTGCATCGGTCACTTTTCCTTTGATTTTTGCAGCTGCATACTCCATCTTAGGACTGACTTCGGCTACTTGTTCTTCATTGAATTTTCCAGCTACGACGGTAACACTTACCGTCTGATAATCGGCTTTCGTAAATGTAATTATATGTGTACCTATTGAAATGTTTTCGAGTGTATACACACCCTGTGAATTTGTCGTGGCCCGCGGACCGTCCGGTGTAGCCGTTATACCGGAACCATCGACCTGAACCGTTACCCCTTCAAGGGGAGAAGATAAATCGTCAGTGACAACGCCCGTCACCTTGCCATAAGATACCCCCCTCCGTCCGTATCGTCATCCGAGCAGGAGCTTACCATGAACACCATACTTATAAGCATGGTCATTAGTCCGAAGACTTTCAGTTTTTTTGCCTGTTTCATAGTTTAATTATTATTAGAAGTTAATACAACAAAGGAGCCGATGCCAATCGACCACATCAGCCTCAGGGCATTATAAACCGCCCCTTCGACTACAAATTTGATTTCTTATGGGTTAATTTTAGGGTTAATTTGAGTATAATGGGATAAAAAAAGCATTAATCCGGACCATTTTAACCCATCAAAGAAAGGAAAGAAAAGGATTCATCCGGCTCTTCTAGTTTTGAAATGGGCGACGCAAGTCAAGCAATTATCGCACGCTCTACCAAATTCCCATTTCCAACAGTCCATTTGTCTCCTTTTATCAATGCCGGAGCCTTAATTCTTAAAGAATTGATTATCAAAAGTCTCATAATAGTCCTATCTCTGTATATGACTAAGGCACCCTAAGTATACAACTGAGGTACCCTGAATATGCAACTGAAGTCAAAAGTTTTTTGCTTTGCAAACAGTTATCAGCCATAGATGTAACATGACAAGAGTTATCGGACAAGCTGAAAGAGGCAGACCGAAGAACAAAAAGAGAAAAGACTGGAAGCACCGGATGCAACGTGCCGGGAAACTAACTCCAGTAAAGACTGAAAGGATGAGGATAATCCTCCCCCGTGTATTTTTTGTATTCCGCCACGAATCTCTGGTAAGTGCCAATAGCGGCATTCTCATGCTTGAGCATGAAAAGTGACTTGATGCAACAGTACAAAGCCGTCTCGTTCACCGGGTCGATATTGAATTCCGCTTCGGCCAAGCTCACAGCTTCCGAATAATCCTGTGCCTCGAAAGCCTTCTTCATCAGTTGCAAGACAAACACCTCCAAACGGCACTCCACATCTTGCTTGAAACCGTCGAACAACGGACCGTCCATAAAACCTACAAACTTGCCACGCCCTACGATATGCAAAAACTCCTGTCGGCATTCCTCTATCCGGTTTTCGGCAACTATCGCCATAAAGCGCAAGTAGTCGCAATAAAAACCGGAGGACAGCGTGAAGCGGAAACATCCTTTTTCGTAAACCAGTTCTATGCCATCCAATTCTTTTAGAATTTTGCGCAGGTGATTGATGGCTACTCCACGCGAGTTTTTCACTTTGTCCTTTGGCTTGTCGGGCCATATCAAATCGCTCAGTTGCTTGGAAGAAATTCCGTCGGCATCGCTATAACGCAAAATGAGACAGAATATCTGCTTGATACGCAAGGAAAACATATAAGAAATATTGCGTCCGTTCCGGTCGAAAACAGAAAAATCACCGAACAAATACACCGAATTGGCAACTCCCGTATCTGCCGCCATCTTCTCTACCTTTGCATCAGAAGCATCAGGAAGTTGCTCCTTGTCGCCTCTCGCGGTTTCGCTATCCTCGCCCTTGCCGGAGTTTCGACGCCACTTGTACATCCATACGCTGCAGCCAGCTACAGCCACAACCGCGGCTACCAGTACAAGCCACGCATGTGAAGCATTTCCTCCACCGTTATGTGCAGTATATTTGTCAAGAGAAACCGGCGGGAAGAGCAGAGAATAGACGGAAAATCTGGAAGACACGTCGTCGCTTGTTTCCTGCACGGTCACAAAAAGCCTGCTTTGGCGCTCGTTGTAATAAAGACGAGCGTTCGTGGTAATTTTATCGGAGTAAATGGAAATGGAATCACCCAATATATGAAAACTGCCGTCTTCTACAGAAAAACGGTAAAGATGCAAAAACGAGTTGGACACACTTTCGGGATAACGCAAAACATAGAAACAAGAGTCATTCAGTATAACCATATCCTGCACCGGAACCACATTAGGTTGTCCTTCTGAAATGTCCCAAAGTTTCTGCACACGCATTTCTTGCAAATCCACTTTATAAAGGTCGTGAAAATAGCGACGGCCTACCACCTGGTCGCCCGATTCATTGCCCATACCGCCGAAAACATAGACAGAATGATTACGGTCCAGATAACCGGCCGAAGAGAAATAGCGCGGACAAAGAAAATCGCCGGACAGAGAACCCTGCGTTTCCCAACGTCCCTCCTCCGCATTGAACATATAGAACTTATTGCTGTAGTACATATTGCCGAAGCCGCCGAAGATGGTGTAACGTTTGCGAACTGCATCATAATAGGAGCAGTGATGATGCAATTGCATGTTCAGCCGACTGTAGCTCTCCACCCTCCAGCTCAACGTCTGCAAATCCAAACTCGCTATCATAGGCTCCGTTTCTCCATTCTCGGCATACACCTCGTAGGCATAGAGCCTTTCACTGCCACTATCGAAGAAACTGCCGGCAAGAAACAGCTTCACAGGGCACCGTTCGGCAAAAGCCTTGGCAGAAGTGCTTCCCGTCTCCATATTGTAGACGAACAACGAATCACGGTTGAAATAATAAATCTCGTTTCTGTCGGCATTGTAGCAGGAACCAGCTTCCGATGCCGACGCAAAGCCCCCCTCTTTCCTCCAGTGGCAGGCCTCGTTAATCAACCATATCGGATTCTCCACCTTTCCATAAAGAATACCTTCCCGGTTGCAGACCGATTCTCCGTCCGCCTCATCCAAGGGAAATGTGTAAGTACAATCGGCATTCACAGCCACCTTATCAATAGCTATCTCCGGAACGTCAATGATGTGGTCGCTCTTACCGAACACTATTTTCGGACTGAACTCATCAGAGAGCAGCACACCTTTGCATACCTTTTCTTGATTGTGAATTCTGAGAGTAATCTCATCCTGCTTCAGGTTGAAAGCTATCTTTACCTTAAACCAATGGGATTTCATCGCCTCCGCCTTACTGACAGGCAAGGCTATCAACACACACTTCCCCTCCTGGTTCAGACGGAACAAGATGTCATCGCCACGAAAATCAAAGAAAAGATTGAAAATCTGTCCTTCGTCGGCTCCTTTAACCCGCAATACATAGCCGACACTCTCGGTAGAATACAGGGCCATGTTGAACTCCAAGTCGAAGTAGTCCTTGAAAGAGGGAGAACTGTGGGCAAACACGTCATAGGATGTTCTTTCATCGATAGGGCTGGCCGCACCACGAAATCTCAATCCGTATGCGGAAACCATTTGGGTAGTGCAAAGACAGATTATTAAAATGATATATCTATATAAGTGTACCATCAGGTTTTCATTTAAGGTTATGCAATACCGTCACAAAACATTAGCCAACATTTATAAAAAACAATGGAAAGATTGAAATGCAAATATAGAAAATATTACTGAATGAAACACTCTTTACTCGAAAAAGTAAGTTTTCCTAACAATATGGTGAAAGGGCAGGTACAGAACAAGGCCGCATGGAAATAACCAACACACATTTCTGATATTTTTCGGCTTCCCCTTGCTTTTTTCATTCCAAAAAGGTATATTTGGAATAAATTATTCCGAGCTATGGCAAATCCAATCATACCCGGTATACCGCAGACTGAACAAGACTTACTGTATAGTAAGTTGAATGCATACAATCAAGGGAGAGCCCCTTACAAGGAAGCGGGCGCTTATCTTGTCGTACTGCCCCGGCCGGAACATCCCCAATATACTTTATGGGTTTACTCTCCACTGCCCGAAAGACAATCCATCTTCTACATTTGCGACCTTTCTACCGACATTCACGAAACGCTGCGGATGGCAAGCACGTTATGCTTCTACTCGCCGCGCAGCCTGCTGCTTGTGGAGCACAACGCCAAAAGAATGCAGAGCAAAGGAGACGACATCATCCCCATAGGAAAATACCGTGGGCACTTCCTGCACGAAATCCTCCGTATAGACCCCGCCTACCTTGCGTGGATAGCTTTCAAGTTTCAGCCACGCATCCCCAAGCAGGAACGTTTCGTACAGATTGCCAAGATTTACCATTCGGTTTACCTCGACATACAACGGAGAAAGACGTACCAGACCACCGGCGGACATTTTCTGGGGAAGGAAGGGGAAAAGGTAAAGAACCTGACACTGACCGTGCTCAGCGTGCGACTGGAGGACAATCCGTACAAGACACAACTCAAAGGAACCACTCCTTATTTCTACGTGTGCCAAGTGTTGAAACTGAGAGACTCCGTCGGCAACTTCGTCAGCATCCGGATAAACGCACGCACGGCAAGCCGGAAATCATGCCGGCTGCCCGCCGTGGAACACGCCTACCAAACAGGGGAAATCATGGCAATAGCATCGGCACGCATAGCACGTACCTATTTAATAGGAAGCACCAAATATACCCGGCTGACCCATGTCAAGCTGCAAGGCGCTGCCAAGTAAAGGGCTTTCTCAGATACGAACCACACGCCGCATACGGCTGCTCTCCCAGGCTGCCTCTATCAGTCGGATGACTCCGACCACCTCCCGGGCGTCGCTCTGCAACGGTTTGCCGCAACGGATATGCTGATAGATATTGTCGTAAAAGGCTGCCTAATCACCGGGAAGACTCGGATACGGTTCACGCACGACTTTGCCGTCCCTTTCGGTATGAAGCAGTCCCCAGAAAGATTTGTCTTCCTCGCCCCAGTGCGGAGTGCCGGGCAGCAGCCCCTCGGTCAAGGCCGCTTCCTGAGGGTCGAGACCATACTTCACGTAAGACCCTTCCCTGCCATGAAGAACGAAACGGGGTTCGTTCGCGCACATCAGATAACTGGACTTCAGTGTTATCCTCACTTCGGGCGCTTTCGAGGGACGCAACAAATGGATAATGAAATAATCGTCCACCTTGCCGTCCTTGCGCAACGTGGCAATATCCGCGAAAACAGCTTCGGGCATCCCGAAGAGTTGCACAGCCTGGTCTATGACGTGAGCACCCAGGTTATAGGTCAGTCCACCGCCATCCTTTCCGGTCTCCTTCCAAGTATCCGGCCTGACGAAATTACGGTAACGGGGAAAGGTAGATTCAAACTCCACCAGATGCCCCAGCAAGCCTTCGGACAGTATTTGACTGACTGTCAAGAAATCGCCATCCCATCGCCGGTTCTGGTAAACGCTCAGGGTCAGCCCCCGGCTCGCGGCAAGCGCCACAAGTTCCTCTGCTTCCGCTACAGTAGTGGTGAAAGGTTTTTCCACAATCACATGCTTGCCTGCTTCGAGGGCACGGCGGGCATATTCATAATGGGTGCCGTCCGGTGTGTTGATGACAACCAAATCCAGCCCTTCCAGTCCGATAAGCGCATCAAAGCTCCTCACAATACATGCGTCGGGATACTTCCCGCGGGAGAGTTCCTTGCTGCGCTCCGTAATGGCAGTCAATTCAAAATGGGGGCTGACGGAGATGAGGGGAGCATGAAAAACACGTCCCGACATTCCGTAAGCGGCTAATCCGGTTCTTATCCTGTCCATAAGGCATTCTTTTTTCTTCCGGCAAAATTAATAAAATCAGCCGACACGGCAACTGTTTGCACAATCTTATAAACAAGACAAGCATGGCTTTTTCATTTACTGGAGTTATCGCCCTCCGAGCTCAGGAGTTAAAAGCCGTGCAAGACAAATGAAAATACAAAGGTGAATGACGGTAAGGCTGCCACATCCGGACAGAAAGAATAGAGGGGAGGAAAGAGAACACCGGAGGTGAAGAGAAGGAGGGCTATTGCTCTTACTGCACGAGATGCCCATCTCACACTGTTCGAGATGTACATCTCATGCAGTATGAGATGGGCATCTCGTACAGTAAGAAGAGTAATGCTTGCAGCGAAGGGGCATAGACTTCGGGCTATCAGGAAACCACCCTCGCGGGGCAGACCTATTCCGTCACCAACGGGCGCTTACGCCAGTCGTCCTTCACATAGCTGTCGGGGTAGACCGTCTTATCAACGATTTCGCCACCTTTCAGACGAATCCAGGTAGTGAAAGTACGGGCGCCTTCCTTCATCACAATGACACGTGCACCGTTGGGAAGGTGGTTGTACTCAGTATTGCCACCTGTGAAGCGGCCGTAGGCCAGCAGAATACCCTTCCACATTACGGCATAATCGTTGTCATGATCGTGTCCGACGAACATACCCATCACATCACCGGCCTCTTTCATGGCAGTGAACATGCCCGTATTCAGTACCGGGGCACACGCCTTTTCCATGCGGGTACCTATCAGTATGGCATTCTCGTCGGAAGCGGCCTCGTTATATTCCGGCAAAGGAATGTGGAAGAATGCCAGTGCAGGCAAAGGTTGTCCGCCGTTCTTTGCTTTATAAGCGGCACTCTGCCGACGGTACCAGTTCACCTGGTCGAAAGTGAGCCAGTCGTATCCCTTTACGTCGGGCAGTTTGGAGTAGGAATGGGAATCCAGACAGTAAAGCAGGGCTGCATCCTTCTTGCCGTCCGAGGACTTCAGGGTGAGGACACAGTCGGGCGATTCCACTCCGCCACGGTCGGGCTGGATATTGAAGGGGATGGAGCGGATGACGTCATAGAGTTCGGCACGTGTCTTTCCCTGCTCGTTGTCGTGGTTGCCAAAGGTTACGACAAAAGGAATCTTACGGTCTGCAGCATAGGAAAGCACCTTACGCATGGCCGTATCGGCAGGTGCGGCATAGACTACATCACCGGTAAAGACTACCAAATCGGGGCGCTCGGCATCAAGCACTTCGCCGATACGCTTCAAAGCGATGTCCGAAGCCGGATTGCGATACTTGAAGTGGACGTCCGTAAACTGGACGATTTTAAACTCTCCGTTCTTGTCGAACTGCAAAGGCGATACTTGTGCCGGGCAGAACAAGAAGGACAAGAGTGCAAGACAAAAGGTCAAGGAGATTCTCTTCATATAAGTGGATGATTAAATTGAGTTGATATTATTTCATGTCATTCCTTCACTATCAATACAGTGGCATAGGCGGATATACCTTCCTCCCTGCCCGTAAAGCCGAGTTTCTCCGTGGTGGTGGCCTTGATGGAGATGTCATCCTCGTCTATTCCCATCACCGCGGCAAGCGTACGTTGCATTTCGGGAATATAGGACTTCAACTTAGGCCGCTCAGCGCAGATGGTAGCATCAATATTACCCACCAAATAGCCTTTAGCAGCTATCAGTTCTATTGTTTTCTTTAACAGAATCTTGCTGTCTATATTCTTGAACTCACCGGCAGTATCGGGAAAATGATAGCCGATGTCGCGCATATTCGCCGCTCCCAGCAATGCGTCACAGATAGTATGGATGAGCACGTCTGCATCCGAGTGCCCCAACAATCCCTTTTCATGTTCCAGGCGGATACCGCCCAGCCAAAGCTCGCGCCCTGCCACCAGTTGGTGGACATCAAAGCCGAAACCTACACGTATCTTCATATCGTTACTTCTTTAAGTTGAGACGAAAGTACGGAAAAAATAGGAACAAGAGAAGGAACAAGACACAAATTGCACGGATTACGCCGTTTTTTGCTCCCCTTGTGGAAAGAAAATCGAACGTAAACCGTGCAATCGGTATGGAGTATGAAGAATATGTTACGGTCTGTCGGGCAGACTGTCTACAATTCCTTTATAAAAAGCTCTCACATCTTGCCAGTGATAGAAAGGAGCCATATCCGTCTTCACTGGGATACTTACTTCATGCTCGTGCAGCAACAGTTTTACAATCACATCTTCCGGCGAGCCTTTCTTGCGGAAGAACACCAGCTGTATATTTCCTGCCATCGGCGCAACCTTGTAGTTGCACCACGCCTGATAGAACTTATCGGGGTCGGCCTCCTCGTTATAGCAGTTCTCCAACTTCATCAATCCTGCCAGGGGGATAATGTTTCCATCATGTGCAAAGCGGAAAGTAGCCGAGTTTCTACCCGAAGCAATAGCCTCGTCGGCAGCGTCAATGATGTTCTCCAGAGTCGGTTTGGCGTTTGCCACCATCAGTCCGTTGGTCATGGGCGAGGGACCGTCGCACACGTAGTTCTTGTAGTTGTGTATCTGCCAGATGTCGAACAACTCCTGCTTCTCAAAAATATCATAGAACGATACTTCCTGCTCCACGTCCTGCATGTCCGAGGCTATCGCATAAAGACCGCGCATCAGTTCCTCCGGATTCACACGTTTATGGACAAACTCTTTATCGGAGAAAAGTGAGTTCATCAGACGTTCGGGACGAACATGGCTCTTCTCGAATTTGCGGAACTCCTCGTACCAAGGGCCCTTGTGCGAAGTGAACTTCATGGCTTCCTGCGTATGAAAGTTCAAGTAAGGCATGTATTTGTTGCTGGATTCACGCTCAATCTTCAGCTGGGGATTGAATTCCTTCAGACGTTCGCAGAAGGCATCCATACTGAGTACGCAACGTATTACGAGTGTAGCACATGCCGACATCTCCGGCGCACCTTTAAAGACTTCGGGAAATGCCTGATACATACGTTCGGCAATACCGCGCTGCTGATCCACGCCCACTGGGCTCAAGTCTCCACCGCGTCCTTCGGCATCTGCCCAGACAATAGCCAACCGCTTGCGCACATCTTCGCCCAGCGGAGTAAGTTTACCTGCCTGATGTGCCTTTTCAAACACTTCCATCACACGGATATACTCCTCGTCAGAAATCAGCCAGCGCGAGCCATGACGTCCGAAGTGACTGATATAGAAAGGCTCGTAACCCTCCGGTGCCTTGGTCTGTACACCCGGTGCCGGATAGGCATAATACACTCCTCCGGTAACGGCAATGTTATCGAAGATTTCTTCGCGCGTGGCTTGTGCATACGACGATGTATGCACAGCCGATGCGGCAAAAAGAATGGTAGAAAAAACGGTTCGTTTCAATCTAAAATTCATAGGATAATAAAGCTCTTCAGTTCAAGAAATCAGGATTTTGTGTCAAATTAGGATTGGTGGTAAACTCATCCTGCGGAATGGGGAAGAGGTTGTATTTGTCGTCCACATCCTTACCCATGTAAGAACCTGCCACGCCATTGTCACTACCTTTCCAGTCCCAGTTATATCCCTTGGTGAACTTACCAAAACGAATCAGGTCCGTGCGGCGAACCAGCTCCATGTGCAACTCGCGGGCACGTTCATCCAAAAGGAAATCAAGATTCAACCGGCTGTCGCTGATGCGTCCCGATACGCCATTACCGTATTTGCCGGACAAGTAGGCACGGTCTCTGATTTCATTCACATACTCCAACGCTTCAGTACGCGAACCGCCTTCGGCACCGCGCAGAATAGCCTCAGCCGCCATCAAGTAAGCATCTGCCGTACGGAATATCGGATAATCGACAGAGGAATACTTCGTGCCGCCCGGTTCCAGTTCGCTGCCATCTTTGCGCACGTTTCTCCACTTGATGCAGGCGTAGCCGTTATTAAAGTCGCTCTGGAATTCCTTGCCTTCTACCCACGTTTCCTTGGTGTGGCCGATAGAGAAGAATTGGGCACGCTTGTCTTTCTTGCCGTTCCCCCAGATGTCGTCTGCCACAAAAGTCTGGTCTGCTTCTTCGAACATGTCCACCAGCTGTGTCTTTACGCGGGCATTGCCCCAGGTGCCGTTCACACCTATCCGGATATAGTTGCCCATATCTCCATTCATCAACGCCTTAATCAAGAAGTTAGTACCTGCGCTGCCTTGCGCATAGTCTGCATCCTGCACCAAGGGCCAGATGATTTCGGAACAAGTTTCATTGTCTGCCAGGAAGATGTGGCGATAATCGGAGGCCAGCGGATAATTACCTTCCGTAATTACCTTTTTGGCATATTTGTATGCGTTTGTGTATTCATTCTTTCCTACCCAAGTTTCGGCATTCAAGTA
>ERZ777305.1837-NODE-1837-length-21530-cov-2.932945_pt1 | contig 21530 bp, 14 predicted proteins | sample MGYA00374965_ERZ777305 | MGnify/ENA primary metagenome ERZ777305 (study PRJEB29328, sample SAMD00013331) | mouse gut metagenome | study: EMG produced TPA metagenomics assembly of the Metagenome analysis of fecal microbiota from mouse which was promoted... | reverse complement strand
TGGAATCAAAGAGCAGCTCTATGGAGATATGGCGTTCCCGGCATCTTCCCTCAAAAGAGGAAACCGTATTCTTGATTACTTTATTGATATCAAATTCCGTAATGTCCAAACGGTTCTTTTTGGTATCAAAAGAGTTCAGGGTCAGAAGCCCGCTGGTCAGCTTATTCAGGCGCTCTGTCTCCATTAGGACAATGTTTAAATATTTTTCCTGCATTTCGGGAGGAATGGTTTTATCCAGGATGGCTTCCAGATATCCCTTAATGGAGGTGAGAGGGGAGCGGAAATCGTGCGATATATTGGCTACAAATTTCTTCTGGTATTCGTCCATATCTGCCAGCTCATGGGCCATAAAATTCAGGGTTGCGGCCAGCTGCCCGATTTCGTCCTCCTCATAGACGGGAACCTCAAATTTGAAATTTCCAAGAGCGTACTGACGGGCGGCCTCGGTGATTTTCATCAAAGGATGATACACCGAGAAGGTAAAGACGGCCAGGATCAGAAGGGAGAGCATAAAAATAAACAGCAGGGTCAGGTAAGTGACGTTTAAGAGACGGTCCCGTTCTTGATTGAGCAGTGCCATGGAGGTGTGGATCAGAACATAACCGCGGATGCGGAAATTGTAAGTAATGGGAGCGGCCACAGACAAGGTCTCTTCCTCAAACATGCCGTAGAAATCCCCGATGGTGTAGTAATGGCTCCCCATGTCCGTGGGATCAAAAGAGTCAATGACCATGGCCGGTTTTTCCGAAAAATTTACATCCGAATCTACCAGGACGCTGCCGTCCGGGTTCAGCAGCCAGATGGAAGCATTCAGGTAGGTGTGAAGAGCCTGGAAATGAGAGTGGATGGTGCTTAAGGAGCCGGCGTCCGAGCTTCTGGAGTAATAGCTTCTCACAAAGCTGGTGGAAATGTAATTGGCCTCCCGGTACAGATCCTCCGCTTTTTTCTCGGTCAGGCGGTTTAAGATCAGCTGGGAGCTGAAGGTGGCGATGACGAAGAAGCTTAAGAAACCAAATATCAGGTACACCGCAATAAATTTTAAATAGAGGGAATGTTTCATAAAGCTTCTCCAGTCTGCATGCTACTGCTTCACTTCAAATTTATACCCGATGCCCCATACGGTAGACAGGCTCCAGGCGGGATGATCTTTGATTTTCTCCCGCAGACGCTTGATATGCACGTCCACAGTACGGGTATCTCCGATGTATTCATAGCCCCAGATGTGATCAAGAAGCTGCTCCCTGGTAAAAACCTGGTTGGGGGAAGAAGCCAGGAAATAGAGAAGCTCCAGCTCCTTGGGGGGCATATCCACAACCTCCCCCTGATAGACTACGGAGTAGTTGGTCTGGTTGATCACCAAATCCGGGTATTCCACAACCTTGGCGGAAGATTTGGGAGCGGCCGGCTTGGCAGGCTGGTAACGCCTCAGAACTGCCTTGACCCGGGCCACCAGTTCCTTGGAATCAAAAGGCTTGATAATATAGTCGTCGGCTCCCAGCTCTAGTCCCAGCACTTTGTCAAAGACTTCCCCTTTGGCGGAGAGCATAATAATAGGCGTGGAGGATTTGGCGCGGATTTCCCGGCATACCTGATAGCCGTCGATGCCCGGGAGCATCAGGTCCAGGAGGATAAGGCCCGGCTGGAAGGTGTCAAAGACAGCCAATGCTTCCTCCCCGTCATGGACCATCATGGTCTCGAAGCATTCCTTGGTGAGGTAAAGGGAAATCAGCTCCGCAATATTGGCGTCGTCATCTACAATTAATATTTTCTGTTTTGCTACCATCTGTTTTGCCTGTCCTTTCTGCGGGCAGCCGCAAATCCGGCGGCTGCTTTGGTGTCAACGGGCGCTGACGGTTATTTGAATTCCGCGATGGTGACGCCGGAATCTCCCTCCCCGAACTCGCCCAGGCGGTAGGATTTTACATATTTACAGCGTCTTAAGTGATTCTGCACGGCTTTTCTGAGAGCGCCGGTTCCTTTGCCGTGTACGATGCGCACGGAAGGAAGATGGGCCAGATAGGCGTCGTCCAAATATTTATCCAGGTGGGAGAGCGCTTCGTCCACCGTCATGCCGATGAGGTTAATCTCCGTGCTGACGCTGGCGGACTTGCTCATTTTGATCTTGCCGGCTCCGCTTTTGTGAAGGGCTTGGGAGGCGGAAGACGCTTCCTCAATGAGTTCCAGATCCGAGACATTTACCTGGGAACGGAGGATTCCCATCTGGACAAACAGATTGCCTTTGGCATCCGGGAGGGTGCTTACCGTTCCCTCCAGATTCAGGCTTAAGACCCGGACGGAATCACCGATGCGCAGAGCCGACGGCTTCAAGGCCTTTTTGGGCTTTGCGCTCTTGGCGGAAGACAGATTTTCGTCTGTCTTTTTGATCTTTTCCCGGAGGCGGGAGCGCTCGGCTTCCATTTCACTGACGGAAATACCGGCTTTGCCGAACTTGTGGAACTCTTTCATGGTCTGATCGGCGTAATCCTTAGCCTCTTTGAGAATTTTGCGCGCCTGTTCGCCGGCCTCCCGGAGTATGCGTTCCTTCTGCGCTTCCAGTTTCTCCTGCTTGCGCTCCAAGGCGCCTCTTAATTTCTGGATTTCTTCTTTGTGGCGCCGGATCTCCTCCTGCTCCATCTGGGCGGTGCGGCGGCTGGTCTCCAGATCCGCCAAAAGCTCTTCGAAGCTTTCGCTCTGTTCGCTTAAATGCTGTCTGGCCTCCTCAATGAGGAAGTCCGGGAGTCCCAGCTTGGAGGAGATGGCGAAGGCGTTGCTCTTGCCCGGAATGCCGATGAGAAGCCGGTAAGTGGGGCTTAAGGTCTCCACGTCAAATTCGCAGCAGGCATTTTCCACCCGGTGGGAGGTGAGGGCAAAGACCTTCAGCTCGCTGTAGTGGGTGGTAGCCATGGTACGGATTCCCATCTTATGAAGATGGGAGAGGATGGAGATGGCAAGGGCAGCTCCCTCTGTGGGGTCTGTCCCGGCGCAGAGCTCGTCGAACAAAACGAGAGAGTGGAGAGATGCCTCGTTTAAAATGCGGATGATATTGGTCATATGGGAGGAGAAGGTACTTAGGGACTGCTCAATGCTCTGCTCGTCCCCGATATCCGCATAAACTTCGTCAAAAAGTGCCAGTTCGGAGTGCTCGAAAGCCGGAATGTGCAGGCCGGCCTGGCCCATAAGGGTTAAAAGCCCGGTAGTTTTCAAGGATACGGTTTTGCCTCCGGTATTCGGCCCGGTCACAATCAGAAGATCGTACTCCCGCCCAAGCCGGATGGTGACGGGAACCACTTTTGCCGGATCCAGCAGGGGATGGCGTCCGTCTTTGATGCGGATCTCCCCATTGGTGTTGAAAACAGGGCGCGTGGCTTTCATATCCCTGGCAAGGCCGCCTTTGGCAAAAATAAAGTCCAGCTCCGTGAGTAGCTCATAGTCCTGGCAGAGAGATTCCGCATAACCCGCAGTTTCTTCGCTGAGCCGCTGAAGAACGTGCTCGATTTCTTCCTGCTCTTTCAGATAAAGTTCTTTGAGATCGTTGTTCAATTTAACTACAGCCATGGGCTCTACAAAAAGGGTGGAGCCGGTGGAGGACTGATCGTGGATCATGCCGGGTACCTGGCTTCGGTATTCCGCTTTGACGGGAATGCAGTAGCGGCCGTTTCTCTGGGTGATGACGGCGTCCTGAAGATAGGTGCGGGCCGAGCCGTTCACCAGTCCGTTTAAGGCAGAGCGGATCCGATCGTTGGCTGTCTTTATCCCCCTGCGCACCTGGCGCAGGGCAGGACTGGCATCGTCGCTTATTTCCTCCTCCGAGAGAATGCAGCGGCGTATTTCCGAGGAAAGGGGCGTACAAGGCTCCAGAGCCGAAAACAAGGGATCCAGGCTGTCTTCCTGCTCCTGTTCCCCGTCGCAGCGGCGGGCATATTGTTTGGCCCGCCCGGCGGTTTCCAGAAGGCCGCAGACCTGCAGAAGCTCCGTGCTGTTCAGGGAGCTTCCGATCTCCAGGCGCTTTAGGGAGGCGCGGATATCCCGGGTCCCGGAGAAGGATAAGCTGCCCTGCCGGTAAAGACGGCTTAAGGCGTCTCCCGTCTCTTTCTGGGCGGTCCGGATCCCGGCCATATCCTGCATGGGGCGGAGGGACAGACAGCGTGCCTTTCCCCCGGGGCTGGAGGCATAATCCGCCAGTTTTTCTATAATTTTGTCATATTCCAGTGTTTTTAATGCTTTCTCGTTCATGCTATCTATTTTACTCCAATTCGGCCGGAAAAGAAAGAGGTTTTTCGTGAGCGGAAATTGTGGACAGGAAAGGGAAAATGTATTAGAATGAGAAATGAAAATTACCGGAGCGGTCAATAGATTCAGCAGTTGTGGAGGATCTTATGGCAGAAGAGAAACGTCAGGAAGAACAAGAATTTTCTTTTGTGAAAGAGAAGATCAAGCGCCAGCGTTTTTATCAGAACAGGGTGTTCCGAAGAGTGGTGCTTCAGATTGTCCTGGGAGCAGTCTGCGGAGCCGTCGCCTGCTTCACGTTTGTGGTGCTGCATCCCTGGATGGATGAGAAGTTCGGGGAAGAGGAAAAGAAGGAGATTGTCTTTCCCAGCGAGGACGAGGAGGAGAAAGAACCGGCTGAAGAGCCTGCGGAGCCTGCAGAGCCTGTTGTGATTACGGAGAAACAGGAGCTGGAGATAGAGGATTACCGGAAACTGTACGGGAAGCTCCGGGCGGTAGCCCTGGAGAGTGAAAGATGCCTGGTGACGGTGACGGCTGCCAGCAGCGATATGGATTGGTTCAACGAAACTTATGAGAGCCAAAAGCAGCTATCGGGCCTGCTGGTGGGAAATAACGGGGTGGAGCTTTTGATCCTTACGGTTTACTCGGAGGTGAGCTCCGCAAATGAGCTGCAGGTGATGTTTGCGGATAAAAGCGTACTCAATGCAGTTTTGAAGAATCACGATGTAGTGACGGATCTGGCTGTGCTCAGCGTAAATCTGGCGGATGTGCAGGAGAGCACTATGGAGAGTATCCGGATGGCGGAGCTTGGAAGCTCCAAGAGCCTGCGGGCCGGCGAACCTGTGATAGCCGTGGGAAGCCCGGCGGGGACGGCCGGTTCCGTGATATACGGGAACCTGACGGCGGGAGGATTCTCCATGAGCGTCATAGACGGGGAGTACGACCTGCTGATTACGGATATGAACCGGACGGGGGATGGAAGCGGAGTGCTGCTGAACCTGGACGGACAGGTGATAGGGCTCATTGAGCACCGCTATTTAAATCCCAACAATAAGAATGTTTTGACGGCCTACTCCATTTCAGATATGAAGGATGTGATTGAGCACCTCTCCAACAGCCAGGATCTGGTTTACATCGGGGTTATGGGAGAGAATGTGACGGAGGAGATCGCCCAGGCGGTAAATCTTCCCAAGGGCGTCTATATTACCGGGGTTGAGATGGATTCCCCGGCTATGAATGCAGGGCTCCAGCAGGGGGATGTGATTACTGTGATCAGCGGACAGGAAATTGAGTCTGTCTCCCAGATTCAGGAGATGCTTTTGAAATTTTCCAAAGAACAGGAAATCCAAGTAAATGTTATGCGCCAGGGGAAAGAGGGATATAAGGAAATTTCCTGCAAGGTGGTGCTGAACTGTCTGTGACAGGCGGGAGGAGAGTGTTATGAAATATATTGAAAGCTTCAAGGAGGGAAATAAAATCTCCGGTATTTACCTCTGCAAATACAAACAGTCGGCCGTGACAAAGAACGGCAAGGCTTATGAAAATGTGATTTTGCAGGATAAGACGGGGACGGTGGATTCGAAAATCTGGGATCCCAATTCCCAGGGCATTGCGGAATTTGAGGCCTTGGATTACGTGGACGTGACAGCGGAGGTGACCAGTTTCCAGGGAGCATTGCAGCTGAATATCAAGCGCCTCCGCAAAGCCGGGAGAGCCGAGTACAACCCGGCGGATTACCTTCCGGTCAGTGAGAGGGACATAGAAGAAATGTACCGGGAGCTGCTGGAATTTGCGGCCCAGGTACAAGAACCCCATCTGCGGGCTCTGCTTCATAATATGTTTGCGGAGGATGCGGAGTTTGCGGAGGCGTTCCGGCTTCACTCTGCGGCCAAGACGGTGCATCACAGTTTCGTGGGCGGCCTTCTGGAGCATACGCTGGGTGTGTGCAGACTGTGCGCTTACTATGCGGAAGCCTATCCTCTTTTGAACCGGGATCTGCTGTATACGGCTGCCATGTGCCATGACATCGGAAAGGTCTACGAGCTGTCAGACTTTCCGGAGAATGATTATACGGACGAGGGGCAGCTCTTGGGACATATCGCCATGGGCAGTGAGATGGTGGGCGAGCAGATCCGGCGGATTTCCGGTTTTCCAAGGAAACTGGCCAATGAACTGAAGCACTGCATTCTGGCCCACCACGGAGAATTGGAGTACGGCTCTCCCAAGAAACCGGCTCCGGCGGAGGCGGTGGCCCTGAATCTGGCGGACAATACGGATGCCAAGATGCAGACCATGAAGGAGATTTTTAAGGCGGCCGGAAACAATACGGACTGGCTGGGATATAACCGGCTGTTTGAATCCAATATCAGAAAGACGGGCGGCTGAGCATGTTTCAGAAAAATGATGTAGTTACCGTAAGAATTGAACATATGGGAAATGACGGAGAGGGTATTGCCAGGGCAGACGGCTATACCCTTTTTGTCAAGGATGCCCTGCCTGGGGATTTGGCAGAGGTGAAAATTGTGAAGGCGAAGAAGCAGTACGGCTATGGCCGCCTGATGTGTATTCTGGAGCCTTCTGAAAACAGGGTAGAGCCCCGGTGCCCTCTTCATCAGAAATGCGGCGGCTGTCAGATTCAGGCTCTCTCTTATAATGAGCAGCTCCGCTATAAGGAGGAAAAGGTCCGGGGACATTTGAAGCATATCGGAGGCTTTCCGGAGCCGTCGGTTCTTCCGGTGATAGGGATGGAGGAGCCCTTCCGCTACCGGAACAAGGCTCAGTTTCCCTTTGGGACGGACAAGGACGGCAGAATCGTCACTGGATTTTATGCAGGGCGGACCCACAGCATTGTGGCCAATACGGACTGTGTGCTGGGCGCACCGGAGAACAAAGAAATTCTGGAAATCATTCTGGCGTTTCTGGAGGAGCGCAAAATTTCGGTCTATGACGAGAAGACGGGGAAGGGGCTGCTGCGCCATGCTTTGATCCGCAAAGGGTTCCGGACAGGGGAGCTGATGGTCTGCCTTGTGGTAAACGGCAGAAGCTTTCCCGGTGCGGACGAGCTGGCAGACCGGCTCTTTGCAGTCCCCGGCATGACCAGCGTTACTTTAAATGTGAATGAGAAAAATACCAACGTGATTATGGGAACTGAGATTCTTCCGGTCCGGGGCAGGACGCACATTATGGATGCTATCGGTCCGATCCGCTACCGGATTTCTCCCTTATCTTTTTATCAGGTGAACCCGGTCCAGACGGAGAAGCTGTATCAGACAGCCCTTGACTATGCCGGGCTGACGGGAACAGAGACCGTGTGGGACCTGTACTGCGGAATCGGAACAATCTCCCTTTTCCTGGCTCAGAAGGCGGAAAAAGTCTATGGCGTGGAGGTGATTCCTGACGCGGTCCGAGACGCCCGCAGCAACGCCGAACTCAATGGGATCGCCAACGCGGAATTTTATGAGGGCAGGGCGGAGGAAGTTCTCCCTGAGATGTATGAAAAGAAGGGCATCCGGGCGGATGTGATTGTGGTGGACCCGCCCCGGAAGGGCTGTGATACGGCATGCCTGGAGACCATGCTCCTGATGAAGCCGGAGCGGATTGTCTATGTGAGCTGTGACTCCGCCACATTGGCCCGGGATTTGAAGATCCTTTGCGCCGGAGGGTATAAGCTTGAGCAGGTGCAGCCGGTGGATATGTTTGGGCAGACGAGCGGGGTGGAGTGCGTGGCAGGGCTTTCTCAGTGTATGTCAGTATCTGGATGATATTTATTCTTCGATTATTTTGAAGGATATTGCACAGAGAAATCACATCCGAGATTTGGAATTGCTTAAACGGGTGCTGTTGTATTTCATTTCTAATATTAGAAATCCTTTTTCTGCATCCAGTATTACAAAGTATTTAAAGAATGAAAAGAGAAAACTTTCTACCGAGACGCTTTATAATTATATCGATTATTGCAAGACGGCATGTTTTGTTGTACCTTGTATCCAGAGAGGATATTTCTGGTAAACAGGTTTTTTGGATGGAGAGGTATGTGTAGGTAGAGGGTGGTTTCATGGAAATATGAGCCCCAAATGCCATATATTAAGAGAGATAGAAGAGAGAAGTATAGAGTTAAGTTTTATTGCTGAAATTAGTAAATGATGGTATACTCAAATTTAGATATGGCTTAAGGAATGATAATTTTTGAATGAATACTGGATCGAAATTCTTTTGCACTAAATTTAATAAATAGTTAAAAGGATGGCAGATGGATAGCTGATTAAACAATGTATATTTGTAATATCTTAATAATTGGGGAGGAGAATAATGAAAATTTCTGAAATATATGCAGGAAAGCCCGATGCAGGTGATGAAATTCGGGAAAAAGGCTATGAAGAATTTGCAGCAAACTATATTGAGCCAAGTGGAGTTAATATTAACGGTTTGGCAAGTACAACATATGGGACTCCCTTTTTCGTTATTGGCGATAAAGGAACGGGAAAAACAGCTTTATTGAATTTTTTAGAAAGGTATGTTCAGGATATAGATTCCTGTGCATGTGTGTCTTTTGTTTATTTTGAAAGTGAAATCACGCAAGTGCAGAGAAAGAAGTTTCAAGAAATTTCCAAATCTATTTCAACATCGATTTTCATTGATGGAGCTATTGCGTCAGAGGGCCAAAATGTAGAATCGGATTTTACATACATTTGGAGATGGCAGTTATGTCAAAAAATCATTTCCGACGATGAACAGTTTCATGGTGGTCTTTTTGATAAAAAAGATGGCTATTGGGATAAGTTTGTTCACGAGATTAATACTATAGATAAAACTATTAACAAGGGAAAAATGCGTATTCCGGCAAAAGTTTGTTTTAAGGTATCCACTAATCCGCAGTTAGGTACAGCTGAACCAGAGCTTGGTATTGAGCCTATTGATTTTTCTCAACGTAATTTTAACCTAACGGAATCCTATTCTAAATTTGTTAAAATCATAGATAACGCATATGACTTGATTCAGAAAATAAGGCGGACTGATATACCGTATTACATTTTTATTGATGAATTGGAAGCATATAGGGCGGAAGATAGTACTTTTTATAGAGATTTGAGAATGATTAGAGATTTGCTGTTTGAGGTAAAGAAGTTAAATGCGATCTTTAAATCTGGAACAAAAATTATATGTTCTGTGCGGCCGGAAGTTCTCACATCTATCACTCGGTTTGTTCAAGCAAAACAACTTCATAAAATTATGCAAGGCTATGATGAAAGGCTAAATTGGGAATATACCAATACTAACTCTTTCAATCATCCGATTATGTGCGTACTATTGAAGCGAATTCAAAATGCAGAAGAAAAAACTTTCAAGTATCCTGTAAATAATAAGACTATTATTCAAAAATGGTTTGTACCGAAAGTGTACAATAAAAATATCTGTACCTATATTTTAGATAATACTTGGCATAAGCCTCGTGATATTGTGCGGTTGCTTTTATCAGCGCAATCAAGTGGAGCGAAAAATTATTCTCAATTCAATCAGCATACTTTTGAAACATTTATGCCAACATATTCAAAACAATGTTTAGCTGAGATTAGGGAAGAAATGTGCGCATTATATACTTCAGAAGAAATAGAATGTATTTTTAATTGCTTGCAAGGGTTTAAACCTTCTTTTTCATATCAAGAAATATCTGATAGGGCAAAAATGTTATACCCAAACAGCAAAATAGCTACAGATTCTTTTACTGTTTTAAGTGATATGTATCGTATGGGGGCAATTGGAAATATTATTGAAAACAACAAATCTCCTCGTTGGGCTTACAAAGGGGAAGAAAAACTTTTTATAGAAGCTCCATGGAAAATTACAGTCCATTTTGCATTGCGAATAGAATTGTCTCTTAATGCAAAGGTTGGGAGGTATATCGATAGACGGTTGCAAAAAAAGCGTTTTCTCCCAATGACAAGCAAAGATATAGCAACATATAAAGTAACCGTTGATGAAATTCGATACGCATATATTTTGGTTTCTTTTGAAAAAGATAGTTCTTTGCAGAGAGGATATATCAGTATCCGCCATTTGGGGGGGATTAATTTGGAACCGGGAAATTTAAACAATTATTTTTCAGCAGGAGATATTTTGAGTGCAGAAATTATTGGATATAACCCAGAATACTCAAATTGGTTTATGAGTGTCATCGAATAACTGGTAGGATATGGAGAGGTTTATTAGATGCCAACGGAAAACGAAATTGTTTGTGAAAAAGCAAACAGCAGATTTTGGAAATAAAATTTTTCTTAGTTTTTGAGAGTTTAAGTTGCTGTTGTACATGGGAAAAGAACGATATGGATGTTTTGACAAAAGCTCAACGCCGTAAAAACATGCAGAGTATAAAGGGAAAAGACACGTCTATTGAAATGGGGTTGCGGAAAGCATTATGGCGTAGAGGATATAGGTATAGGAAAAATTACAGTAAATTGCCAGGAAAGCCAGATATAGTTTTGACAAAATATAAAATCGCTGTTTTTTGTGATAGTGAATTTTTTCATGGAAAAGATTGGGAATCAGTATTGCGGCCCAGGATTTTAAAAGGTAATAATCCAGATTATTGGGAAAAGAAGATTCTCAGGAATATGGAAAGAGATCGTGAAAATGATAAAAAACTTTTGTTCTTGGGATGGACAGTTATACATTTTTGGGGGCAAGATATTAAAAAAGATGTTAATGAATGTGTAAGGGTAATAGAAGAGTGTGTATTCGATCAAAATATAGAAGATGATTTTGAGTGAAAAAATCAAACAATACAGATGGGGTGAAAAGGGCTGGATTAAAATGGAACAGCCCTTTTTGGTTTATGGAAGAGATTGATTTTGTTTATTTCTGGATATATACTTAAAATAGTTTTAACTTAGGAAGTGGAGGAGCTTATGAATTATTTGTCTGTTGCCGAAACAGCCAAAAAGTGGAATGTTACATGCAAGCGGGTCCAGATTTTGTGCAATAAAGGGCGTATTTCTGGTGTAGTTAAAGCAGGGAAAGTATGGCTTATACCAGAAGATGCGCAAAAGCCGATAGATATACGTATTAAAAATGGGAAATGTACTAAAAAAAGTGGAACGGGCAATACACATGAATTGAAGATATTTTCTTTTTTTTCAGGATGTGGAATTCTTGACTTGGGGTTTGATAATGCTGGATATAAAATTGAATTTGTTAATGAATTTTATAGGCCGTTTTATCAAGCATATATTTATTCCCGTAAAAAAATGGGAATTTTAGAGCCTTTGTATGGATATGCAAATACGGATGTAAACTGTTACTTAAACGAGTTGAAAGATGAAATGCTTAGTTATTTACAGGATGCAAGAGGAAATGGATCTCTTATTGGATTTATTGGAGGACCGCCTTGTCCGGATTTTTCAATTGCAGGGAAACAAAAGGGAAAGGATGGGGACAATGGTAAGCTATCATTATCCTATATCAACGTTATTATAAGTATGAAGCCGGACTTTTTTTTGTTTGAAAATGTAAAAGGATTATGGAAAACAGCAAGACATAGGGAATTTTATGAAGAATTAAAGAAAATGCTAAAAAGTGCGGATTATTGTCTCACAGACAGACTAACGAATGCGTTGGAGTTTGGGGTTCCGCAAGATCGGGAGAGAATACTTTTGATAGGAGTTAAGAGAGAACTGATAAGGAAAGAATATATATCTGATAGCCAGGAATTGCTCTTGTTTCCTTGGGAGGCACGCATGAAATTTTCGATTAATGATATCAGGAAAAAACCGTGGCCTGATATGGAGCCATTTATATTAGATTCTTCGAGGGATTGCCCGGAAGGAGTTTATGAAGAGCTAACGGCGGAGTACTGGTTTAGAAAAAATGATGTGACAAACCATCCAGATGCCGGACGGTTTTTTAGCCCTAAAGCAGGGTTGAAAAAAATGATGGAGATACCAGAAGGTGATACGAATAAGAAATCTTATAAGAGGATACACCGATGGAGATATTCTCCAACAGCCGCATATGGAAATAATGAAGTACATCTTCATCCATATAGGGCAAGGAGATTGTCAGTTTCGGAGGCAATGGCTTTGCAGTCGTTACCAAGACAGTTTTCCCTGCCAACAGATATGACATTGACAGATTGTTTTAAAACTATTGGGAATGGCGTTCCCTATATTATGGCGCAGGGAATAGCATTAACATTAAAGGATTATCTAAGTTTAGTTATTAAGGATAAGGAGGAACACGAATGAAGTTTGATTTTACACCAGATCCTAAAGTCTTGATTGCATTGACACATACCCCGATGCAGCCTTTGGACGCATTGTGTGAACTGATTGATAATGCAATAGATTCATTTTACTGTGCAAAGATACAAGGGGTTAAGATTGATAATCCGGTGATTGTGATTTTCCTGCCAACACGTAAGCAGTTGGCTGAAAATACAGGAATTTTGAGAATTCAGGATAATGGTCCTGGAATGACAGCAGAAAATGCAGAAAGAGCTATTAGAGCAGGGTTTTCGGGAAATAATCCCTATGATACCTTGGGGCTGTTTGGAATGGGGTTTAATATTTCTACAGGAAAATTAGGCAATGTTACAACCTTTATGACAAGTAGGAAAGATATGTCGGTTTATGTAAAGACTATTATTGATCTTGAAAAAATAAATAGAACGAAAGATTATTCTTTGGAAGCAAGTGAATTGGAAAAAGAAGATGGGGCTCCTTTTAAAGGCGGAGGACATGGGACTATTATTGAAGTAACTGATTGGTGGCCGGAAGGGAATGCAAATCGTGGATTTATTCAAAAACTGGTGCAATATGGTATGCCCAGGATCCGGGAAGAAATAGGGCGGAGATATGCTTCGGTTCTACGGAAAGGTGAAATAAAAATTTACATAAATAATGAAAAGTGTGAAGCATTTGAACATTGTGTCTGGAGCGATTCGCGGTATGTTGATAGAAAATCTGGAAGAATACCATCAGTTTTCCGTTTTGATCAAATAGTTGGGATAAAAAAGCGGTGTGGGGATTGTACAGCTGTTTTAGAAACTGGGGATAGATATTGTCCTTTTTGCCATAGTATAAAGATTAGGACCGTAGAAGAAAGGGTCCGGGGATGGATTGGTATCCAACGGTTTGATTCGGATACAGATTTCGGAGTGGATTTGATTAGAAATGGACGTGCGATAAAGATCGGGGAAAAGAGCGCTTTTTTTGAATATGTTGATGAGTTCAAGTATGTTATAAAGGATTATCCTATTGATTCCCAGTATGGCCGTATTGTGGGGGAAATCCATCTGGATTTCCAGCGAAGTAGCGAAGAATGGCAAAGGGCTATATCGTTTATCAGGGGTAACAGTTCACTCCAGCCTAGCCAGCCGGGGGCATCGGAGAACAATTCGCCTATGTACAAATTATATCAGGGGTATAGGCGAGTCAGAGCCTTTGGCCGAGGTGATATGTATATGGGGTATTGGGATGCTGATAGCCGGAGCGCAAAACGCATTAGCCGTGATACGGAAAAAGAATTTTATGCCAAATTCAAGAAAAAGCTTCCAGGTTACTATGATGATAGTGAATGGTGGAAGCTTGTGGAGGAGGCGGATCAGCCACCAATAGAAGATTTGCCAGAATGCCCGGAATGTGGGGCACAGAATTTGAAGGAAGCTGAAGAATGTGTAGTGTGTGGTGCGGTTTTAAGGGCAAAAGAGTGTATAAATGCTGATTGTAAAAAGAATATTCCGTTATCTGCTGCTTCGTGCCCCTATTGTGGAAAGAATCAGGTTACTACAATTCTTGAACCATGGATTTGTAAAGTATGTGGCAATAAAAATATTTCTGCGGAGGAAAAATGCAAAAAATGTAGCAGCCCAAGGGGGACGAATCATCCATTATCGGAAAGGGAACTTTTATTGTGTTCTGATAAAATAGATATTCTTTCCAATAGCGGACTGATAATTAGGCTTGCAGATGGAACGCAAAGTAATGCAATACAGGTAGACGTTTATTCTACACAGAAAGCTATGGTCTCTCCGATTACAAAAGAAACATTGCCTTTAATTATTTATAAGGAAATTGGACATTTAACAGTGTTTATTGATTTATCACATCCGTTTTTTGTAAACTGTAGCTTGTCAAAAGAACAGTTGGTTGCAAGTGAAATTGCAATGTATCTTTATGATGAGAAAAGAACCCTGGCATCTTATGCAGAACATAACCTAAGCAATCTAACCTGGAATATTCTGCATACGAACTGGGGAGATAGTATGGAACTTAGCAGGGATTCAGTACTGAAAGAGTCAAATGGCTTATTGGAGGAGCTTCGGGGAAAGATTATGGATGTGCTTGGAGAGGAGGGAGCTTTATACTTTGGCGATTTGACAGATATAGAAAAACAGCAACTTACGTCTTGTTTAATCCAGCATGGTATAGATTTGTCAACCATTGGAAAGATGAAGGAAAATGGAGAATATTTGCAATATACGCCGTATAGTTTTTTGATGACACTTTACCACGAAACACCAGATTCTTTTTTTGGAGGCGGAATATGGAATACATCTTTAGCGAATGGTGGTGAAGAGTTGCTGGGTGCAGAAAATGTAATTAGGGCAAGGGAAAAGATAATCAGCCAATATGAAAATTATTTACAGGATGTGGTGAATTTTTTCGAAAATAAGTATACCGATACTATCACTTTACAAAGGGTGAAATTATCAGTAGATTTTCTCCGGAAAGGTATGATCCAATAATGTATGAAAATCAATATCAAATTATGAATGGTACATGGCAGGCGTTTGAAAGGAACCTTTGCAGGCTGTTGCTCTATGAGGAATATGAGAATGTAAGGCTTGTGGGACAGACCGGAGATAGAGGAGCTGATGTAACGGCTTCAAAAGCAAAAAAGAAATGGTTGTTTCAGGTTAAGCATTGGAAAAAACCGGTTGGATTAGGTGTTGTTGAAGAAACGATCAAAGCTGTCTATGAATATCAAGCAGATATACCTGTTATTGTATCGTCTGGTGGTTTTGAAGCTATGGTGAAAGAACACCAGAGAACCTTGTTATTAAGGGGGATACCGCTTCAGTTATGGGATACAAATATATTACTTACAAAGGCAAAACGCCTGCCAGATAAAATATTTAATACAAGGCTGCCAAGGAAATACCAGGAACCTGCAATAGATGAGGTGGTTAGTAGTTATTTTAGCAGGAATGATAATAAAATCCTGGTGGTTATGGCTACTGGGCTTGGAAAAACCTTTGTTGCAGCTGAAAGTATCCGCAGGATTCGTGCAACGAAACGTTGCAGGGTGCTCGTTTGTGCGCATACAAATGATTTGGTGTATCAGTTAGAAAAATCATTCTGGCCATTTTTGCGGCCTGCAGAAAGTACTTTGATATGGAATTCTTATGAACATCCTACATACGGAATGCTTGAGAAGGCGGATTTGACATTTGCTTGTGTTGATTCTGTTGCATCATGGATTCGGACTGGAAAAGAGCTTCCCGAATATGAAATCCTGCTTGTGGATGAATGTCATCATGTGGGGGCTGGAATGTATAACTATGTTTTTAGTGCGCTTCATGCAGGAAAGGCTGGAGGAGCTTTTGCATTTGGCCTGACGGCCACTCCATGGCGTCCAGACGAGATTGATTTGAACAGTTATTTTGGAGAGCCTCGCGTGAGTATTGATATGGTTATGGGGTTAAACAATGGTTTTCTTGCTAATGTAGATTACAGAATGTATACAGATAATATCAACTGGAAGTCGCTGAAGGATATTAAAGGACGGTGCTTCTCCCCAAAACAGATAAATAGAACTCTTTTTATAAACCAGTGGGATGATTCGGTGGTATATATACTGAAGGATGTGTGGAGTGAGCAGACGATACCAAGAGCGATTGTTTTTTGTGGAACCATAGAGCATGCACTTATTATGCGTGACAAAATTAATATGCTGGGTTTTTGTAAAGCAGAAGCTATATATGCTGGTACATCTGGAAGCGGGTATGAGCCGATGTCTCAGTATAAGAGGAATCGTATTCTTAGTGATTTTACGGAAGGCAGTATAAATGTTGTTTGTGCCGTGGATATTTTTAATGAGGGTATTGATGTTCCGGATGTGAATATTCTGGTGTTTCAAAGGGTAACCCATTCAAGAAGAATATTTATACAACAGCTTGGGCGTGGGCTTAGGATTTCGGAAGGAAAGGAAAAAGTGATAGTATTGGATTTTGTGTCAGATATAAGGCGATTTGCAGCCGGGATCTCCCTTAAAGATTCTATATCTGTAAAAGAGTCCGGAACGCTCAGGATTAATTTGCCTAATAAAGTTACATTTATGAAGGTTGGCGGGGAAGATCCACAGACAGAATCTTTTTTAAGGCAATGGTTAGATGATGTTGTCGCTATAGAAGAGGCGGATGAAGATGCAAGTGTTTTACGCTTTCCGCCATTATTACCAGGAGGTAGGATATGAATTTTACAAAAGTAAAAGCTGATATTCAGAAATTGATAGGGCTGGAACTGGAAAGCATCCGTCCTGGGGCAAGAATTAAAATCTTGGAAATTAACAATGAAAAAGGCGGTTTGATTCTTCGGACAGCTTCAGGGCGAGTGCGGAAAAGACCGATGGAAGAATTAGAGAAAATATGGAATGAGATGTTGATTAAACCAGTTGTTCATGTTGAAGGTGTACTACATGGATCAGGGACTAGCCGTAACCAGCCAGAAACAATTCTGGCAAATCTGCCTTATGTGGAGTGGCTTAAGATTGATAATAAAAAACATATTGCTTATGTCGGAAAGGATACACATGCCTACGGAACATTAAAACAGATGGATACAGTTGATGTAATAGAAAGAATGAGCAGGATAAAGAAATCAAAGGTGGATACTACATTTTTTTCTGCTATTGTTACTAGCGATATAAAACGGACTATTTCAGATATGCAGTCGTTTTGCTCTGGCACGGTGACGGCTTTAGAAAAAGGTATCTATGAGTTAGAAACCAGTACTGGCTTGATTTTATTTATTTCATCAGATATGTGGGAACTGGAGGAAGGGACTTATTGTGTCGTGGAGGCGTCTGATAAGGTAAATTTTAGAAAACATTTAACATTATATGGGAAATACTATTCTGTTATCTGCCAGGGAAATATTAAAGCCTTAGTTAAAAATAATTGAAAGAGGGATAAAACTATTAAGGAAGTAATATAAATGCTCATCAGCGCCAGCAGAAGAACCGACATCCCCTCCTGTTATTCCGAATGGTTTTACCACAGATTGAAAGAAGGGTATGTCTGTGTCAGAAACCCCATGAATCCCCATCAGGTAAGCAAAATAAACTTATCTCCAGAAATTGTGGACGGAATTGTCTTTTGGACAAAGAATCCCCTGCCTATGATGGACAGGCTGGGAGAACTTGAAAAATATAACTACTATTTTCAGTTTACGTTAACTGCCTATGGGCCGGAGGTAGAGACAAACCTCCCGTCCAAAAACAAAGTTCTGATTCCAGCTTTTCAGAGGCTGTCAAAAGAGATTGGAAAAGAAAGAGTGGTCTGGCGTTACGACCCGATATTTTTCAGTGAGCGCTATACATTGGATTATCACTGCAGATATTTTGAAGTGCTGGCATCCAGGCTTGCGCCGTATACAGAGAAATGTACCATTAGCTTTCTTGATTGGTATCGAAATATAGAGCATGATGTAAAGCCGCTGCAGATTCAAACTATGACTGGCGAACGTCAGACGGAACTTGTGGAGCGTTTGGCAGAAATTGCAGAAAGATACCACATCAGCATAGATACGTGTGCGGAGGCTGGGGATTTCCGCAGGTTCAAAGTGTTTCCGGCTTGCTGTATTGACAAAGCCCGTCTTGAGAGAATCGGAAATTATCGGCTGGACATAGGGAAAGACAAGAATCAGAGAGAATATTGCGGTTGTGCGGAGAGCATTGATATTGGTGCATATCAGACATGTAAAAATGGCTGTCTGTACTGCTATGCCAATTTCAATCATGGGGCGGCGGAGCGCAATTTTGAAAAGCACATTATAAAATCTCCGTTATTGCTTGGAGAAATAGAGGAAGCAGATAAGATTACAGAGCGGAATGCAAAATCTTTTGCTGACAGGCAGTTGGCTTTGTTTGATTAGAATATATTTTAAAAAGTATTTCACAAGGACAGAATCCTCCCCCAGGATTCTGTCCTTGCTATTTCCCTAAAAACCCAACCCTAAATCTCCCTGGTAGACTTCCGTATCTTCAGCTCCACCGGCAGCAGGATCTGCATATTCTGGGCGGTGCTGGTTACAATCTGTTCGATGAGAATGCGGGCGGCCATCTCTCCCATGGCCACGGAGGGCAGGCGCACGGTGGTAAGGGGCGGGGTAAAGCTCTCCGCCAGGTCAATATCGTTAAAGCCTACTACGCCGATGTCGTCGGGACATTTGAGCCCTAAGTTGCTTAACTGGGCCAGGATGACGATAGCCAGGGAGTCGGATCCGGCAAAGATCACCTGAGTATCCGGGCGCCGGGTCAGAAGCTCCTGGGTCTGCCGGGCGCAGAGCTGATGATCCCAGTTGCAGTCGTAGATAAGCTCCGGGTCGAAAGGAAGGTTGTTTTTGCGCAGGGTCTCCCGGTACACCATCATGCGGGCGGAAGAATCGAAACCGCAGTAGTCGGCCGGACCGCCGATGTAGGCGATTTTGCGGTAGCCGCAGGAGATGAGGTGGTCCATCATCAGCTGGTTGGCGAAAATTTCATTGTAGCCCACATTACAGTAGCCGTTGATATAATTGTCCACGAAAACCAGTTTCTGGTTGATGCGGCTGATGAAATCCAGGCGTCCTTCCGGCAGATCGGTGATGATCAAGCCGTCCAGCTCGGAGAGCTGCTTTTCCAGGCCGTCCTTCATCTCGTGGAACTGGGCGTAGCTGACAATTAAGGAGATGTAAGCGTTGTGCCCGGAACAGAAAGTTTGGATCCCGTTCAGGATATCGTTGAAATAAGGATCGGAATAACTGTAGGTCAGAGACATAATACAGCCGATGTGAATCTGGCTGCGCTTAGCGGCGTACTGGTAGTTCAGAGTGCGGACAGCCTGCATAACCCGTCGGCGGGTTTCCTCGCTGGCGTGGAAGGCCGGATCGTTGGAGAGAATACGTGAAACGGTAGTGATGGAAACATTTGCTTCTTTTGCAACTTCTCGAATTGTAGACATAAAGATCCTCCTTTGTTTAGTAAACATTATAATATAAAAATCCGCGGATGTAAAGTTCTTTTTCTGGGAAAATGAGAGACACTATTGGGTGTTTAGTAAACAAAAATCATAATTATATACAATAATTAACTAAAAATTGCAAATAAAATTAGAAAAAAGGACTTTTCAATTTGAGAAAACCGTGATATGATGTGAGTGTAAAGATAAACAAAGCATAAATGTTTACTAAACGGAGGCGATGACATGAAGAAGTTTACATTCATTGGAGCCGGCTCCCTGGATTTCACAAAGGATCTGGTACGGGATATTCTGACCTTTGAGGCTTTCCGGGATGCCGAGCTTATGCTGATGGATATCAATCCGAAGCGTCTGGAGTACGCGGTGAAAGGCGTGCAGAAGATTGTGGATGCTGGGAATTATCCGGCGACGGTAAAGAGTACAATGGACCGGAGAGAGGCTCTGAAAGACGCGGACGGAGTGCTGATTACCATTTTGCAGGGAGGCGTGGAAGTGTGGCGCCACGATATTGAGATTCCCAAGAAATACGGTGTGAATATCTGCGTGGGTGATACCAGAGGACCTTCCGGGATTTTCCGGTTTCTGCGGACGGCTCCTGTACTGCTGGATATTATCCGGGACTGTGAGCAGGTCTGCCCCAATGCCGTTGTGCTGAATTATACAAATCCCATGGCAATGCTGGTAAGCTACCTGCAGTCCATGTCGGATATGAACATTACCGGACTGTGCCACAGTGTACAGGGAACGGCAGATATGCTGGCCGGCTGGCTGGGAGCCAGGGACAAAAAGTTCCGGTATACTTGTGCCGGCATTAACCATCAGGCTTTTTATCTGGAGCTTACGGTGGACGGAAAAGATGCCTATCCGGATCTTTACAAAGCCATCCAACGGGAAGAGGTGGCGGACGAGGAGCCGGTACGGATTGAGATGTTCCGCAAGCTGGGATATTTTAATACGGAGTCTTCGGGACATAACTCCGAGTACGTGGCCTGGTTCCGGAAACGGCCGGACCTGATTGAGAAATACTGTACCCACGGTACCGGATGGAATCCAGGGGCGTATGCCTACATACTGGATGAGTACCTGGGCCGGGAGGATACCTGGGAGAAGGAATACCAGGAATGGCTGGACAGCGCAGAGGTGGATTTGAACCGGGGCGAGGAATATGCGTCTAATATTTTCAACGCGCTTTTTGGAGACCACACCCCGTATTTCTTCAACGGAAACCTGAAGAACCATAATTATATTACCAACATTAAGCAGGGCGTCTGCGTGGAGGTTCCGGTGGTAGCTACGGAGGAGGGTATCGCACCCATCAAACAGATTACCATGCCGGAGCATCTGGCAGTGCTTGTGAACAATTCGGCTCTCATTGAAGATTTGGCCGTACAGGCAGCGGTGAAAGGGGATCCGAACCTGGTTTTCCAGGCGGTGCTGTTTGACCCCCTGACCTGCGCCGTGTGCAGCATGGATGAGATCCAGCAGATGGTGCAGGAAATGCTGGACAAAAACGCGGAGTATCTCGGCTACTTTAAATCCTTAAAAATAGAAATGGAGGCAATACATGAAAAAGATCGTTAGTTTATTCTTATGCGTGTTACTGACAATTTCCCTTACAGCGTGCTCCGGTTCCGGGAAGGACGCAGAGCCCGGACAGGCGCAGCCTTCCGGCGACGGAGGTGGAAAGGAAATTACTTTGACCATGTGGACGCACCAGAATGAGCCCTGGAATGCGGCATACACGGATGCCATTGCAGCTTTTGAGGCGGCGAATGAAGGAATCCATATTCAGCTGGAGACTTTTCCCTATGATGAATTTGAGGCAAAGGTACAGACCTCTCTGATTGACGGAGAGGGCGGAGCCGACATTTATGAGATGTGGGGAGGATGGGCTTTGGACTTTACCCCTCACAATACCCTGATGGCTATGCCGGATGATTTTGCGGCGCAGGTTCAGGAAGAAACCTATGCGCCGACTTACGGTGCGCTGATGAATGGCGGCAAGCTTTACGGCGTGCCCTTGGAGTTTAATATCGAAAACGGCGGCCTGGTGGTAAATCTGGCGCTTTTG
>ERZ777305.1835-NODE-1835-length-21609-cov-4.185673_pt1 | contig 21609 bp, 25 predicted proteins | sample MGYA00374965_ERZ777305 | MGnify/ENA primary metagenome ERZ777305 (study PRJEB29328, sample SAMD00013331) | mouse gut metagenome | study: EMG produced TPA metagenomics assembly of the Metagenome analysis of fecal microbiota from mouse which was promoted... | reverse complement strand
GAAAAATAAAGGAGGATTTTGGTAAATGCAAATAGATAAACTTAAAGATTTAATTTTATATCAAAGTGAGAATACAAATAAATCTATTGAGGTACTTTATGATAATGAAGATGTTTGGTTAACGCAAAAAAACTATGGGAGAGCTATTTAATGTAGCAGAAAACAATATTACTTATCACTTACAAAATATTTTTAAAAGTGGTGAATTGAATAAAGATTCAGTTATTCAAAAAATTAGAGTAACTGCCTCTGATGGGAAAAATTATAATACTTCCTTCTACAGTTTAGATGCTATTATTGCTGTTGGTTATCGTGTGAATTCAAAAGAAGCTACTGATTTTAGAAGATGGGCAACTAATACTTTAAAAGAATATATTAAGAAAGGTTTTGTTTTAAATTCTGAGTTATTAAAAAATGGTCCTAAATTTGGTAAAGATTATTTTGATGAATTATTAATTAAGATTAAAGAAATTAGAGCTAGTGAAAGAAGATTTTATCAAAAAATAACTGATATATATATAGAATGTAGTTATGATTATGATAAAAATAATGAAACAACAAAAGAATTTTACAAAAATGTGCAGAATAAACTACACTTTGCTATTACAGGTATGACAGGACCAGAGATTATATATAATAGAGTTGATTCAAAAAAAATTACATGGGACTTCAAGCCTGGAAGAATGCCCCTGATGGTAAAATACTTGAAACTGATGCTGTAGTTGCTAAAAATTATTTATCAGAAGAAGAGATAAAAGAACTTAATAATTTAGTATCTATGTATTTAGATTTTGCTGAAAGACAAGTTAAATTAGGCCATATTATTTCTATGCAAGAATGGAAGGATAAATTAGAAATGTTTTTAAATTTAAACGAATATAACATTTTAAAGGATAATGGCAAAATCAAAAAAGAAATAGCAGATAAACTAGCATTAGATGAATATGAAAAATATCGTGTAGTACAAGATCAAAAGTATATATCCGATTTCGATGAATTGATGTTAGAAACTAAAAACATTGAGACACAAGAATAATGTTCCCTTCTCCCTACAGATTATAGTATTTTGTATGGAGAAAGGAACATGTAAAATACTTACTAAGGAAAGAAAAAAATGGATAGTTAGCTTAGAAAATATCAATTGTTTACTAATAAAAGAGACCTATTTTGTAAGTCTCTTTTCAATATAGAAAACAATATAATACATAATAGCAGCAGTAAAATACAAAGTAGGATAACACCTGCAATCACAAGATTGAGATTAAATACTTGTGAACCATACATAATAAGATATCCTAATCCTTCTTTAGAGACTAGAAATTCTTCCATAATAATGCCGACTAACACTATATGGAGAGAAAAATTAAACGTTAAAAAGCATTTATTCATAGCCATTAATTTGGTATAATATAGGCAATAGTTTTATTCGAAATTAAGAAAGAAAGGAGATGGTTGTTTTGAATAATTTAGAAGTTATTAGCAGTACAGAAGAATTTTTAGTTTTTAAAACGCAAGAACAAGAAAAGGGAATTTCAGTTAGATATGAAAATGAGAATTTATGGATGACACAAAAAGCAATGGCTGAACTTTTTGATACAGGAATTGATAATATTAATGTTCATTTGAAAAATATATTTGATGAAAAAGAGTTAGATATAAATTCAACTATTGAAGAAATTTCAATAGTTCAAACTGAAGGCAATAGAAAAGTAAAAAGAAAAATGAAATTCTATAGTCTAGATGCTATTATATCTGTAGGTTATAGAGTGAATTCTAGAAGAGCTACGCAATTTAGAAGATGGGCAACTCAAGTTTTAAAAAAATTTACGATTGAAGGATACGTTTTAGATAAAAAACGAATGGAGAATGGATCTTTCTTAAATAAAGATTACTTTGAAAAACTTTTAGAAGAAATTAGAGAAATTCGTTTAAGTGAAAGAAGATTTTATCAAAAAATCACCGATATTTATGCTACTAGTATTGATTATGATGCTGCATCTCCAACTACAATTAAATTTTTCAAGAAAGTACAAAATAAGATGCATTATGCTATTACGCATCAAACTGCTGCAGAAATCATCTATAATAGAGCGGACCATACAAAACAAAATATGAATTTGACTTCTTGGAAGAATGCTCCAAAAGGAAAAATAATGGAATCTGATGTGGTAGTAGCTAAAAATTATTTAACAAAAGAAGAAATAAAAGATTTGGAAAGAATTGTGAATGCCTTTTTAGAACTTGCAGAGCGAAGAGCAGAGAGACATATTCCTATGACAATGGAGGATTGGAGTACTAGAATCGATAAATATTTACTAGCAGATGATTTAGATGTTTTAAAAAATGCAGGAAAGATATCTCATGAAATAGCAGTAGATAAAGCTCTATGTGAATTTGAAAAATATAGAATTACACAAGATAAATTATTTGAATCAGACTTTGATAAATTTATAGATAATTTAAAAAATGAATGATTAAATTGCTAATAAAAAACTTTAGCTGCATAAGAATGGAAGCCAAAGAAAAGAGATCTATTTTGTAAGTCTCTTTTCAATATAGAAAACAATATAATACATAACAGCAGATAAAATACAAAGTAGGATAACACCTGCAATTACGAGATTGAGATTAAATACTTGTGAACCATACATAATAAGATATCCTAATCCTTCTTTAGAGACTAGAAATTCTCCCATAATAATGCCAATTAAAGACATGCTGATATTAATCTTTAAAGCACCAATAATGGTTTTATAAGAAGCAGGCAATACTAGTTTAAAAAATGTTTGTGTTTTGGTTGCATGGAAAGATTTCATTAATTTTAGTTTATTGGAATCTGTATTTGCAAAACCTTGTGATACATTGATGATGGTAATAATAACAGAAATCAATAAAGCCATGATAATAATGGAACGAATCCCAGCTCCACCCCAAATAATAATAATAGGACCTAATGCAACTTTGGGTAAGCTATTTAAAATCGTTAAATAAGGATCTGCAACTTTAGCAATAAAAGAATTCCACCAAAGAATCGTTGCAATGACACATCCGATTATCGTTGCAAGAACAAAACTAATACAAGTTTCATAGGTGGTTACCCAAATATGATGATATAAATTATTTGCTTGATGTAACCCAATAATTGTATTCCATACTTTTTTTGGACTAGAGAAAATAAAGGTATTAATCATTTCATGGTCTGCTAAAAATTGCCAAAGGATTAAGAATAGAACTAGGATAGTAATTTGAACAATCCTAACCCATAATTTTGTTTTTTTTCTTCTTTTTAAATAACGTAAGTGCTCTTTACTATACATGGAAATCAATATCCTTCCATAACATATCATAGTATGTGGAAAATTCTTTGGCTTTTCTATTTTCAATTGGATTGGATTTATTACTCAATTCAATGGTATAGATATTTTTAATCTTACCAGGTCTTCCTGTCAAAACGATTACCTTATCAGACATAGAAATTGCTTCTGCCAAATCATGTGTTACCATAATGGCACTTTTTTTCTCTTTTTTTAAAATATGATAAACATCATCTGATACTGCAAGTCTTGTTTGGTAATCTAAAGCCGAAAATGGTTCATCGAGAAGTAAAATATCAGGTTTTGTAGCAAGTGTTCTAATCAAAGCAACTCTCTGTCTCATACCTCCCGATAAATTTTCAGGATAATGATACATAAAGTCTTTCAGTCCATACGTTTCTAATAAATGTATTACATATGCTTTATTTTCTTCTGTTAATTCTTTTTTGATTTCTAAACCGAGTAGACAGTTGTCCAAAATGGTTCTAAAATCAAAAAGGCAATCTTGTTGCAACATATAGCCAATCTTTTTGCCTTCCTGTAATTCAATTGTCCCATCTGATGGTTTCATTAAATCAGATAATATCGATAATATTGTTGATTTTCCACATCCACTAGGACCTACAATCGAAACAAATTCTCCTTCTTGTAAGGTGTAAGAAAAATTATCAAGTGCTAGGATTTCTTCTTTTGGCGTATGATATATTTTTCTTAAATTATCGATTTTCAATATTGGTTTCATTTTTGTGAATATTTTGTTTCTACTAATTCATGATAAGGAGCCTTTGTCGTTAATTCTCCACTATTTGCCATAATTTCTTGAATATGATTAAAGTCATCTTCTTCAACATAAGTTGTTTGAAACCATGAATCAATATCCATGTATCTTTGTACAATCGTCGTTAAATCGTTTTTAGAAATGTCTGGGAAGTAGTCTAATATTTCATTCGCAACGTCTTCAGCACTATGACTATGTACATAATCAAGTCCTTTTTGAATTGCTTTTGTAAATCCTTCGATTACTTCAGGATTGTTTTCTATATAAGATTTTTTAGCATTATATGCAGTGTAAGGCACTACACCACCTAATTCTCCTACAGATGCGACTACATAGCCGTATCCTTGTTTTTCTAACTGCAAAGCGCTAGGTTCAAATAATGCTACAAAGTCTCCAGTTCCTCCAATAAAAGCTCCTGTTGTGGATGCAAAATCAATACTGGTATCAAAGTTTGTTTCACTTGTTTTTACACCATTTTGATTGATGGCATATTCTAATGTCATAGCAGGCATACCACCTTTTCTACCCGCAATGATATGTTTTCCTTTCACATCTTCAATTTTAAAATTGTCGTATTTTTCTCTAGATACTAAGAAACTACCATCTCGTTTTGTTAAGGCAGCAAAGCTTTTTAAATAATCTTTTTCCCCATTATTGTATACATAAATAGTTGCTTCACTACCACTGAATCCAATTTGGACATCTCCAGATAAAACAGCAGCAGTTACTTTATCCGCACCTGATGTTAAGATAATTTCTACATCTAATCCTTCCTCTTCAAAATATCCTAATTTATGTGCAAGGTATTGTGGTGCATAGAAGATTGAATGTGTTACCTCTGCAACTTTGACCTTTTTCAAGTTAGATTCTTTCTTTGTAGTTGCTAGTACAATGCATAAGATTGCAATTACTGCTAGACAAATAATAGAATAAACAATTTTTTTCATATAATTCCCCTTTCTTTTCTCCATATTATATGAAAATAGTACAGATAAGGAATGGGCAGCATAACATAAATCTATAATTTTAGAAGTTATTGGTAGTAAAATTGCTAATTTTTCATATAATTTTATTGACACTATAAAATAAGTTGTGTTATAATCAATTTGTCTTCAAATTAAGACCTTATGGGGGATTAGCTCAGCTGGCTAGAGCACCTGCCCTGCACGCAGGGGGTCAAGGGTTCGAATCCCTTATCCTCCACCAGATTGAATGATAACTCGAATCTCCTATGGTTCGAGTTTTATTTTACTGTGTCTATAAAACTTATTATATGATATTATTAGTAATAGAATGGAAGAGTTTATATTTCACATATCTAAATTTTATAGAATTAATTTGTCTGTGAAATACTACCTAAACTGGTAAGGAATGATTTTATGGTGAAAATGATTGTAGTAGATTTAGATGGAACAATTTTGAATCATATGGGTATCGTATCCAAGACTATGAAAGAGTACTTAAAAAAATTAAAAGATAATGGATATGTTATTGTCATTGCAACAGGAAGAATCTATGCTTCTGCTATATCGGTAACAGATGGTGCTGAATTTGCAAATTATATCATATCGGATACAGGAGTCTGTACATACAATACGATAGATAGTAGTCCTATATTCAAAAGTAATATTGATAAAGAAATCGTGGAAAGCGTTTTTAAATACTATAATGAAAATTGCTATTTTATAGATGTATGTGATAAAAATACAATTTATACATATACAGATAACATAGTAAATAATAGTCCAGTTATAAAAATCACAAATAACAAGGACTATATACTAAATACTTGTGCAGAAGTGACACATATTTCTATTTCTATGAAAAATAATGACTCTGTAAAAAGATTAGCAAATTATCTTAATATTTCCAATGAAGATATCATTGCCTTTGGCGATGGATTAAACGATGTTGAAATGCTAGAAAAATGTGGCTATGGAGTCGCATTAAGTAATGCATTATCAGAGGCAAAAGAAGTAGCGGATGCAACAACCACTGATGATCACAACCATGATGGTGTAATTCATTATTTAGAACAATATTTATTGGATTATTAATTTTATTATTTTCAAAAAAACTTATATCTTGAATGTAGATGTTAGAGAAAAAAGTGGAGTTGTATACGAACGACCAAAAGAAAAGAATAAAACCTCATTTGTATGGAAAAATAGTTATACAATAATTGGTATTGTTGCAATCATTTTCATTATTTTAGTCGTTATAGTTATAAAAATAAAAGATAAAAAAATCGATAAAGAATTAGATCAATTATAGAACCTAAAAAAGCATTTGAAGATGCTTTTTAATATGCAGTTAAGCGATATAAATTGAATGATGGACGATTAAATAATCTAAAATTAACAGTGGAAACACCAATGCCACTAGAAATAAAAAGTTCGGTTTCTCCTATTTTGTAATGCGGTTTGTAATAAGTTTTAGCTCCCTTTGGCAACCAAATTGGCCCAATAAGTGGAAGATTCACTTGCCCATTATGGGAATGACCTGCAAGTACAAGATCAAAATCATTGATGTCAATTTGATCAATAGAATCTGGCTCATGCAATACCAAAATTCGGTAACTTGGTTGTATCATTTCTTCTGTCAAAGTTTCTAAAAATTGATTAGTAGGTGCTAATTTTTCATCTAATGTTTTATCTCCATATAAATTCGTACTTATACCAGTTAACAAAATATAATCATTACTTTCTTTATATATGCTATCATAAGTATCATCCAAATCGATAAAACCACTATTTTCTAAAATAAAATCCCATTGAGTGAATGCAAAATCATGATTTCCTTTGATGGCATATTTACCAATACTTGCCTTTATCTCTTTTAAAATAGAACTGATTTGATCTGCCATTTCGCCTGTAACTTTGGTATCCTTATCAATGAGATCACCTGAAAATATGACCAGATCTGGTTTTGTTAAATTTATTTTTTTTACCAAATTTTTTAACTGTTTTTCATATCTAATTCTTCCATAATGAATATCTGATATATGAACGATTTTAAGACCATGCATACTTTTCGGTATATTGGAATTGGTAATTTTGTATTCCTTAACTTCCAAGCCAGATGTACCGATATACCTACTATAAAGAAATAGTCCACTTATCACAATTCCAATACCAATTATGATAAAAATTATTATTTTTCTTGTATTGTGTTTTTTCTCTGTAGGATCTTCTAAAATTGGTTTTTCTTTTTCCATATGTTTCATAGTCTCACCATACCCATTATAGCAAAAAAAAAAGACATTGTCTTTAAGAAAAGAATAACAGAAAAAATTGTAAAGCAATCAAAAGACCATTGTGCATAAAATGTAAGCCAATCGAAACAAAAATGTTGTCTGTTTCTGCTAAAATATAAGCAAATATAATACCGGGTGCACAGTAAGGAATTAAATATAACAGTTCAGTGAATGATTGCATATCAGAAGATATGACGTGTAATCCTCCAAAAACGAGTCCCGATACTATGATAAATAGTAATTTATTCGGAATGATATTACGAATGCCTTGACGGAATACTAGTTCCTCTACAAGGGGTGCGAATATCACGGCAGAAAAGAAGATATAAATAGGACTAATATCAAATAATGTTTGAACTGCCTGTTCATTACTTGCGACTTGATTATCCGTAAACTGCATAATGAGTAAATTACTTACCATCATGATGAATATGCCTAGTAACCAGTATTTGAAGTATTTTGAATAATAATTCATATGATTTTTCTTCATATCCATAAAATCTCTTTTTAATTTCGGATAAAAGATGAGTAAAATTAAAATTAATATAACCGTTTCATAAACAATCATATAAATGATTTTTGGTAAAAGAGGTAGTGTTGCTGTATCAATTCCGAATAGTTGAAAAGGAACTGCCTCTAACATTGGTAATATAAAATAAACTAGGATTGCAAGCATACCAATCCCTGCAGTTTTGATGTAACTATTTTTCATAAAATCATCTCCATTACCAGTATAGCATATTTCTCTTAAAGTTTATGAAAAAATATAGGATAGATATGCATTCCTTACTTGTTAAATGTTTTAATTATTATTTACTTAATTTTAGACTAATAATATAATAATATATAGGGTATGTTTGATTTATGTCAGATGCTTTTCCCTTTCTTTTTCTTTTGTAAATAGAAAGGTGGCGGTGCTTATGAGACAGAATGAAAAATGTTTGTATTTCGTAATCACCTTGTTATTCATAATAATATTCATCTTACTGTTTAAATAACAAAAAGGCATCTGCTTATCACATCTGTGATTTGTCAGGTGCCAAATCTCAATTTGGGAATTGCATTTGACTCTTCGACAATCAAATGTATCCATTTTTTATTGTATGAAGTTTCCTCCACCTATATTCATAATATCATAAAATAGAATGTATGTCAAATAAACATAGACTATTGACGAATGAATAAAAAGCAAAATAAATTGTAAGTTTTTCTAAATTTTTGTGTTAAAAATAAAATTCTATGATATAATGGTATTAGTTGAGTGCAAGAAGAGTGGGAAATCCCACTCTTTCAAGTAATTTGGAGGTTGTTATGGAGATAGAAAAAAAAGTGAGAGAGTTGATTGAACCAATTATTACACAAAACAATTTTCTATTAGATCAAGTTGTTTATGAAAAAGAAGGTAATATCCAATTTTTAAGAATTATTATTGATAAAAATGGAATTGTTGACGTGGATGATTGTGTAACAGTGACGAATTTAATTAATCCTTTATTAGATGAAAAGGATTTAATTACGGAAAACTACATACTAGACGTTTGTTCCAAAGAGAAAGGTTGTGAATAAAATGAACTCAAAAGAATTTAAAAAAGCAGTAGAATTACTATGCAAAGAAAAGGGAATTTCTGAGGATATTATCTATGAAGCAATGGAACTTGCACTCACTTCAGCTTATAAAAAGAATTACAATTCTTTATCTAATGTTAGAGTAGAAATCAATCGTGATACGGGAGATATTAAAGTATTCTCATTTAAGACAGTTGTCGATCGTGCAGAAGAAGAAAAATATAAAAAATTTGAAGACATTGATTTTTCCGATATCAATGAGGAAGATGAAGAAGACGATGGAGGAGAAGTATTACCATTCATTTATGACGAGCGAATCCATCTTACATTAGAAGAAGCACAAAAAATTGTTCCAGGTATTCAACTTGGCGAAACCATTGAAGAAGAAGTAACACCAGCTGACTTTGGGCGTGTAGCTGCTGCAACTGCGAAACAAGTAGTAGTTCAAAAAATTAGAGAAGCTGAAAAAAGCGTTATTATTGATGAATTCAACGACAGAGAAGAAGAAATGGTTGTTGGAACAGTTACAATGGAGGATGCTCGTAATTACTATGTTGATTTAGGAAGAACACAAGGAATTTTACCAAAAACAGAGTTGATTCCTGGAGAAACCATACAAATGAGTTCTTCTATCAAGGTTTATATTACCAAAGTGGATTCAAACTCAAGGGGACCTGTTATTTTACTTTCTCGCGTACATTATGGTTTTGTAAAACGTCTATTTGAATTAGAAATTCCAGAAATTAATGAAGGAATTATCCTTGTATATAGTGTTGCGAGAGATCCAGGAAATCGTACTAAAGTAGCCGTATACTCTGAAAATCCAAATGTCGATCCAGTTGGATCTTGTATCGGAGAAAGAGGTTCCCGTATCAACCGTATTATAGAAGAATTACATGGTGAAAAAATTGATGTAATTCCATATGATAAAGAACCTTCTAAATTTATTGAGAATGCTTTAAGCCCAGCTAAAGACATGCATGTATTTATAATGGATGAGAAAAAGAAAGAAGCTCTAGCAGTTGTCAATGATGATAATTTGTCTTTGGCAATTGGTAAAAAAGGATTAAATGTTAAATTAGCATCTCGCTTAACCCATTATAAAATTGATGTCAAAACATATGAACAAGCACGTGAAATGGGTATCAATATTGTAGAGTAGGTGGCGCATGAAAGTAAGAAAAATACCGATGCGGACATGTGTCGTAACCAAAGAAAAATTACCAAAACAAGAACTAATTCGCGTTGTCCGAACACCAGAAAGAACCGTGATTGTGGATACAACTGGAAAAGCGAATGGAAGAGGTGCTTACTTAAAAAAAGACCTTGCTACTTTTGAAAAAGCTAGGCAAAATAAAGTATTAAACCGTCATTTGGAAGTGGAAGTTCCGGAAAGTGTATTTGAAGAGTTAAAAGCACTTGTAAAATAAGCTGGGAGGTTTATATGCCAGAAAAAAGAAAAGATTATATCACATGGGATCAATATTTTATGGGACTTGCTTTATTATCTAAAGAAAGAAGTAAAGATCCCAAAAGACAAGTAGGAGCTTGTATTGTAGATAAAAATAATAAAGTATTATCCATTGGTTATAATGGTGCTCCTACTGGATTTTCCGATGATAAAATTCCATGGGCAAAAGAAGGTAAATTAGTTGATACAAAATATCCTTATATGTGTCATGCAGAATTAAACGCCATTTTAAACTTTCATGGAGATTTAAGAAATTCAAAACTATATGTGACGTATTTTCCATGTAATGAATGTGCAAAAGCAATTGTGCAGGCAGGAATTAAAGAAGTAATTTACTTAGATAAACCAGATCATGATGAATCTGTCGAAGTATCAGAAGTAATATTGAAAGAATGTGGAGTTGCTTATCGTAAGTACGAAACACATGACCGGCAGATTATATTAAATATATAGAAAGAGGTGATTTATATGATGTCTGTAAAAGATTATGCAGAAGATGTAGGGAGAAAAGTGGAAGAAATTTTAAAAAAGTGTAAGGAACTAGATATTCATGTATCATCAGAAGATGATATGTTAGATGAATATGATATTACAGAACTTGATAATATGATTGGAAATGAGTCGGAAGAAGACTTAGAGGACTTAGCAGAAGATTTGGCAGTAGAGATTGCCGATTCTGAAAAAATTGATATGGACCATACCGTATCGAAACAAAAATTAAATAAAAAGGCAGTACAACCAAACAATCATAAAAAAGAACTTGCATCTAAGAAAAAGGAAATGTATAAACACAAAGAAAAATTGATGTCAAACGCACCAGAACAAAATGAAAGTGTTGTACTATATAAAGAGGGAATGACGGTTGCTGAATTAGCAGACCGCTTACATGTTGCAGTACCAGAACTCGTCAAAAAACTATTCTTATTGGGAATTATGGCAACTGCCAATAACAGTATTAGCTTTGAAAATGCGGAAGTATTGGTACTTGATTATAACAAAGAATTAAAAAAAGAGGAAACTGCAGATGTTACCAATTTTGAAGAATATGAAGTAATTGATCGTGAAGAGGATTTACAAAAAAGGCCTCCTGTTGTAACCATCATGGGACATGTTGATCATGGAAAAACAACATTACTGGATACCATTCGTAAGTCTAATGTAGCATTAGGAGAAGCGGGAGGAATTACCCAAGCAATTAGTGCTTACCAAATTCAAGTGAATGGAGAACCAATTACATTTATTGATACTCCAGGGCATGCTGCATTTACAGAAATGCGTGCACGTGGCGCTAGTATTACTGATATTGTCATTATTATTGTTGCTGCGGATGATGGTGTAATGCCACAAACGAAAGAGGCAATTGATCATGCCAAGGCTGCTAATGTTCCTATCATGGTTGCGATTAATAAAATTGATAAACCAGGAGCAAATCCAGAACGCATTATGACCGAATTAACAGAATATGGACTTACACCAGATGCATGGGGTGGAGAAACCTTATATAGTCAGATTTCTGCTAAAGAAGGTACAGGAATTAAAGAATTATTAGATAATATTTTATTAGTTGCTGAAATGCAAAATTATAAGGCGAACCCAGCTCGTTATGCAATTGGTTCTGTGATTGAATCAAGACTAGATAAACAAGTGGGTCCAATTGTAACATTATTAATTCAGAATGGGACGCTTCGTTTGGGAGACCCTATTGTAGTTGGGACTACATTCGGGAAAGTACGTACGCTTCGTAATGATAAAGGAGAAGAAATCACAGAGGCAACTCCTTCTACACCTGTTGAAATTACGGGTTTAAATGATACGCCAATCGCCGGGGATAAATTTATGGCATTTGAAAATGAAAAACAAGCAAGAAGTATTGGAGAGCAAAGAAAAGAAGTACAAAAATTAAAAGATAACCAAAAAACAGAAGTAACCAGTTTAGATGATTTATTTTCTAAAATTGGAGAAGGATTGCGGGAATTAAATGTTATCATCAAAGCCGATGTACATGGAAGTAGCGAAGCCGTTAAAAATTCATTAGAAAAAATTGAAGTGGAAGATGTTCGTGTTAAAGTAGTTCGTAGTAGCGTTGGCTCTATTACGGAAAGTGATATTGTCTTAGCAAAGGCTTCCAATGCAATTATTATTGGTTTTAATGTAAGACCTGATAGTAGTATCCGCGATTATGCAAAAGAAAATGGTGTAGAAATTCGTCTTTACAATATTATTTATAAAGCAGTAGAAGAAATTGAATCTGCCATGAAGGGAATGCTAGAACCAATTTTTGAGGAAAAAATAATTGGTGAAGCCGAAGTAAGACAACTCTTTAAGTTCTCTAAAGTAGGTGTTATTGCAGGTTCTTATATAACAGATGGATTAATTACAAGGGATGCAAAAGCACGTATTATCCGTGAAGGTATTGTCATTTATGATGGTAATATCAACTCTATTCAACGTGAAAAAGACTCTGTAAAAGAAGTGAAAAAAGGTCTTGAATGTGGTATCACAATAGAAAACTTTAATGATATTAAAGTGGGCGATGTGATTGAAGCCTATGAAATGGTTGAAAAAGAAAGGTAAAACTTTCTTTTTTGATGCAATTATGATATATTGGGTATAGAAAAGAGGGATTCTAATGAGTGTTAAAACGGATAGAATTGCAAGTAATTTTGTAAAAGAAATTAGTTATATTTTAGCCAATGAAATCAAAGATAATGATATTCATTTTGTAACGGTAACAGATTGTAAAGTTACAAATGATTTAAGTTTTGCAAAGGTATATGTAACCGTACTAGAACAAGAAAAAAAGGAAGAAACGATAAAGGCATTGAATAATGCATCTGGTTTTATTCGTAAAACCTTGGCCGATCGTGTTGAGGTAAGGCATATTCCAAAATTAACTTTTGTATATGATGAATCCATTGATTATGGAAAAAAAATAGAAAATATTATTGATCAGATTCATGATGAAAAATAGCATATACAAATAAGGCAATTTCAAATTGACAAAGCCAAACTGTTATGGTAAGATGAATGTGTCAAGGGAACTTGCATAAAATAAAAACGGGTATACTTAACTTTTGCATGTTGAGTACTTACCGAAAAATTGGTGAAGTACTTAAATCTTATACGAAGATTTGAGTACTACTTTTTTATTGCAAGAATCATGATAGAAACTATTAATAAAACGATAATTACAAATAGAAAATTTTCTCTTCTCTTCATAAAAATCAGGCTTCCTTCCTATCCAAAAGATTGGAAGATGGCAAGTACTCAAACAGTTAAATAACCCGCAAATCTATTGTATCAAGCATAGACAAATAGTGCAACTACATTTTGCTTGCATTTTATCATATAATATACTATAATAAATGTATTATTTCATATCGATAAATTATAAGTATTTATAAAATGGGTAATAAGAGAGTTCATGGTGGTGTAAATGAACCAAAATTTTATAAAGAAATACAAATTTTGAATGAAACCGTAATCTTGCGTTAAAAGAAAGAGAGCATAAGTCATTATGAAATAAGGTGGTACCGCGGATATTCCGCCCTTATATTTATAGTGATTTTTTTGATAGGAGGAATATTATGAATCAGTATATGGAATTAACTAATTTAAATAAGGATGCAACAATGAGAGACATAGAGACTTTATGTGATGTGGCAAAAGAGAATCACTATGTAGCTGTTTGTGTAACTCCTTATTATGTTACACTTGCAAGTTCACTTTTAAAAAACACAACCGTTGAAGTTGCAACCGTAATTGACTATCCATATGGATTTGAAACAACGGCTGTTAAGTCATATGCAGCAATCGAAGCTATTCAAAATGGTGCAACAGAAGTCGGGATGGTTTTAAATGTAGCTATGGTGAAAAATGATAATTACGAGGATTTGCAAGAAGAAATAGAAGAAATAAGGGACTCAATTGATGGAAGAACTTTAAAAATAATGGTAGATGTATCAAAACTTACAGAGGATGAACTTATTAAAGTCGTTCGTATTTGTAATGAGACATTTGTGAACTATATTGAAGTAATCAATGATTATAATGAGGAATTATCTGCGATAACTACAATTTTAGAGCATAAGGGAGAGGTTCTAGAAGTGAAAGTAAATGGCACTAATACAAAAGATATGCTTACAATAGTAGAAAAAGGAATATCCAGAGTTGGAACTGAAAATGGACATACCATTATGAAAGGAGATTTAAAATGAAATTATTTGAAGAATTAAAATGGAGAGGTTTAATTAAGGATATTAGTTCCCCTGAATTAGAAAAAAAATTAAATGAGGAAAAGCTAGCTTTTTATATTGGAACAGATCCAACTGCAGATTCTATGCATATTGGACACTTTTCCTCATTTTTAATTGCAACAAGACTTGCCAAACATGGTCATAAACCGATTCTTTTAGTGGGAGGAGCAACAGGTCTCATTGGAGATCCCAAACCATCTAAAGAACGTCAAATGATTACAAAAGAAGAAGTTTTAAAAAATGTAGAAGGACTCACGCGTCAAGCCGAAAAAATATTTGGATTTGAAGTGGTCAATAACTACGATTGGACCAAAGACATTACGATTTTAGACTTTTTAAGAGATTATGGAAAATATATTAACGTAAACTATATGTTGGATAAAGATATTATCAGTAGAAGATTAGAATCTGGAATTACCTTTTGTGAATTCGCTTATACGCTATTACAAGGAATGGATTTTGTTCACTTAAATGAGACCAAAGGTGTTACTTTACAAGTGGCTGGATCGGATCAATGGGGCAACATTACCACTGGTATCGAATTAGCACGCAAAAAGAACAACGTGGAATTATTTGGTATGACAATGCCACTTGTCTTAGATGCAAATGGTGTGAAATTTGGTAAGACAGAAGGCAATGCTTTATGGCTAGATAAAAATAAAACATCTAGTTATGAATTATATCAATATTTAATCAATACAGACGATAATTGTGTCATTGATTACTTGAAAAAATTAACTTTCTTGACACGAGAAGAAATTGAGTCTATTGAAGCACAACATAAGCAGAAACCAGAAGCTCGACTTGCGCAAAAAGCACTTGCGGAAGAGATTATTACATTCTTACATGGAAAGGAAGAATATCAAAAAGCAGTTCAAATTAGTGAGGCATTATTTAGTGGTGATGTCGCCAATTTATCTATGGAAGAAATGGAACAGGCATTTAAGGATGTACCACATTTTGAAATTAAAGAAGAATTAACTCTTTCAGATTTCTTGGTGCAAAATGGTATTGCTTCTAGTAAAAGGGAAGCAAGAGAATTAATTCAAGCTGGATCTATTTCTATTAATGGAGAAAAGGCAATGGATGAGAATTTAGTGATAAATAGGAATATTGCGAAAGATGGAAAAATAATTTTAGTACGTAGAGGCAAAAAGAAATATTATATGGGAACTTTTTAAAAATTTGCTTTTTTCTTTTTATTATGATATTCTATAGCACAAAAAAGGAGGAAATGAAATGCAAGCACGTCTCACTTTATCCAAAGATGAATGTTTAAATTTATTACAGAACTGGTATATCAATATATATCAAATACCGGTAGAAGTCGAACCTGTATTTCCACTTCTATCAAATGGGGATCAACCTACTGTGTTTTTTAGAATGAATGAATCTATGTTGAACGAACAGAGCTTTGTATCTATATTAAATCAAATGTTAGGAAATGCTGGTTTTATGATAATGCAATCTATTATACATGTGAATATGGAAAAAGAAACAGAATTTCAAGGGATATCTATTGTGATTCAAAAAATTGCAGATGTAAATTTGGATGTATTACCAGAATGGTTACGTAATTGTATTGCAAACCTAGAATTTGCAGATTGCATTCGTACTTTTCAAATGCAAAAATAAAAAATGGTATATAACATAAAATAAAATACAAAATTCGCAGAAATGCGATTTTTTGGTTTTGGAGTATTGACATAAAAGTCGGGGGGGTATATTATTATTAATAGAGAGGAAAGAGTGTATGAAGAAAATTTTTAAAATGTTAATGGTAACTGTGATTGGTTGTTTTGGCTTCACAATCAGTGCAAGTGCCGAAGAATATGGAACAGAATTCCAAAAATTTAGTCCAAATGGGACTATTACAATTACGAGTAGTAGTTTAGAATCGAAAGATAATGTGGTAAACAGTTACATAAATGTTTGGAATCAAGAAAATAAGACCAATTTTATGTTAGACAGAGGAACTTGCAATGAAGCTTATGATACTTGTACCATTTCATTAAACGATGAAAATGGGGGTGCTGTAGAGCAACATGAAATTCAAATTAAATATGAAGAAAAATATAGTGATCAATTTCAAAAAATAGGAAAAGATATGATTACTATTACGAGCACAACCACAGGTTCAAAACTTAATTTAATTTCTAGTCATGCATATGCCTTTTCAGAACAAGGAAAAACCATGTATTCTGTAGGAAATTGCAATGCCGATTATACTATGTGTGATGTAGCATTATATTCTTCTTATGAAGTAGATGGTGGCGTAAATTACATTGAAGTAGAAAGACATGCTATGAAAATTAAATATGAAGAAAAATATAGTGATCAATTTCAAGCTATCGCAAAAGATGGAAAGCTTACGTTATATGGAGATACTATGGGTACTCCAATGGATATGATTCGTGCTTATACGGTGCGTCTTTCAGAATATGGGAAAGTTTCATATTTTGTAGGGGAATGTAATGCCGACGCAACTGTGTGCGATATTGTTCGATCAGATTATCAAAAAGTAGAAGGACAGGATTACTACACAACAAAGGAAGTAGAACGTCATATAGTAAGAATAACTTATAATAAAGAATATAGTGAGCAATTCAAAGAACTTACAAATGATGGAACAATAACAATAAAAAGCGGGACTGTTGGAGAAAAAAGAAATCTGATTAATTATTATTTGAATCAATTCTCTGAATGGGGTTATAATGCGCCAACAAGAGTGGAATATAGTATAGGCACTTGTAATACAGATTATACTATGTGTGATATTATTAGAACAGATTATCAAAGAGTAGAGGGTACTAATACCTATAAGGCAAAAAAATCAGAATCCCACGCTTTAAAAATTAATTACAAAGAAGAATATAGTGAACAATTTCAAAAAGTAACGAATGGGACACTTACATTGCATGGAACAACTATTGGGGAAAAACAGAATTTAGTGCACAACTACATGAGTCGTTTAAATGATTCTGAAAACTATTGGTTTACTGTTTACGATTGTAATGCAGACCAATCAGTATGTGATATTGTACTACAGAAAAATATACGTACAGAAGAATATTCTACTTTAAAAGAAATTGAAAGACATCCTGTAACCATTGTATATGGAGAGGAAGAATTTAGCGATGTATTTAAAAGACTAACCGATAACAAGCAACTGGCTATCCAGTCAATCAAGCCAGCGGATGCAGAAGAGGCCGACTTGATAATGGGTACTTATCTTAAATCATTTGATACAGAAAATGGACATTTTTATGTAAGTACTTGTAGTGAGGATTTTTCCATGTGTGATGTTTATTCCACGGAAACGGGAGAGACCCATGCTTTAAATATTACTTATGAATCTAATTTAGATGCAAGCATATTAAAGATTGTGAACGATATGATTGCCAAATATCCTGAAGGTAAAATGTTCTTATTAGAGGATTTAGAATTAATCAATTATATCGTAAGTAAAAATTATAGTAAAGACTTTGGTAACGAAAATCAAATGATTAATTTTTCGAGTGAAGCAAAAGCATATTTAGGAAATATGACAGGTATATTAGATGCGAGAATGGGATGGGGAGATCCATTTACATCTGGTTGTGCAGGTGGATTTGCAATTATGTACAATAACACAATTTATGGAATGTTAAAACGAGGTGGTGCACAACAAAATAATGTAATTTATATTCCAGACACAACAGAAGATACGATTGCTGCTTATATTGTGGCTGCCCAAAAACGTATTAATACATACTTGAAAAATGAAAGTGTAAAAGTTACTTATGGTGGTAAAGTAAGTGAATATATTTCTGATGAATCAGAAATAGAATGGATATCTGATAATCTAGGATTCGATATTAGTAAAATAGAAAGTTATTATAATGTAACACATAATGAAAATACGATACCATTCTTGATTATCAAAGATTCTTCTAAAATAAAAGAAGAAGTAAAATATGAAAATAACGATATTGTAACAGGTATTTCCATTTCAACCACATCACCAGATGTGCCACTTGATACAACGATTCAGGCAACTGAAATTACAAAGGAAAACACACAATACCAAGAAATTACTGCAAAATTAAAAATAAAAGAAGCAATTATTTATGATTTAAAATTATTCTCATCTACGACAAAACAATTTATTTCAAAATTAAAAGATGGATTATTCCAAGTGAAAATTCCAATTCCAGAATCTATGTTAAATAAAAATTTAGCAGCATACTATATTCGTGAAGATGGTAAAATTGAAGAACATCCAATTACCGTTATGGATGGACTTGCATATTTCACAACAGATCACTTTAGTGTTTATACGATTACAGAAAAAATTGAACTAGAAGATGTAATCACGGAAAAAGTGCCTAACACATATGATGAAATCATGAATTATGTAGGACTTGGAGTGATAGGACTGATTGGTTTATCGATTTCAGGATTGACTTATAAGAAAAGAGAAAATGAGTAAGAGGTAACAAATGTTATCTCTCAGGCTGTTGACAAATAGATTCAACAGTCTTTCTTTTTATAAAAAAATATAGTATAATACAAATAGCGAGAGAAATGATTCTTATTTTAACCAAAACAAATCATTGCCAACTCTCGCTTTTTTGATGAAAAAATGAGATAATATAAATGGTTAGGATAAGGAGTTGAGAAGTATGGCAATGACAAAACAAACCAAGAAAAATGATTGTATCATATTAAGTACAATAGAAGAATTAGTACCTAAGGAACATTTGGTAAGAAAATTAGATAACTGTATAAATTTTACGTTTATAGAAGAATTAGTGAGTGATTTATATAGTATTAATGGGAGACCAAGATTCCACCAGTGGTACTTTTTAAATTAATATTTATAAATATAATATTTGGAATAAACTCAATGAGAAGCATGTGAAGAATGTAAAGTAAATGTTGCATATAGATGGTTTCTAGGGTTATCCATATATGATGAAATACCTAATTATTCGACATGGAGTCAAAATTATATAAGAAGATACAAAGATAGTGATGTATTTAATCAAATATTTGATAAGATACTAAATCAAGCAATAGAATATGAATTCGTAGATATGGAAACCGTATTTGGAGATGGAAAAGTCATCCTAATATTACCATTATTTCGCTTATTTTTTCAAAAATAGATTATTTTATAAACTTAGTCACAAAAAAAGCGATATATTCTTTTTGAACATACCACTTTGTCAAAAACCTGAAACAAGATATTTTATCTTGCTTCTTTTTTGATTAATTTGGCGTGTAGTACCACTTTTTCATTATCATTATAACAAGTAGATAATGTAAGAATATGGTCATTTTCGTTTACTTTTGTATTGAAATTATGTGCACTTCGATTGATTAACATGTCTGCAAATTCTAGAAAATTGCGATTGTTTTTAAAATTTGTTCTAATATAATCATTGGTAGTTGGAATACGGTATACACTGAATACTTGCCATAATGTGTTTTCATATTCAGTTGAAAGCTTTATTACATAATTCTTTTGATTGATAAGCCATCCGCTTGTTAGAATGTTTTTGAGGGATCCAAACATGGTTGTATCTAATCTTCCGTGGGCATAAATGATTGTATTTTTATCTAATGTAGATAAATTGTTTCTATAATCTAAGAATACCCAACCAGCAGAATTCGAACTTTTGTCATAAGAATGTGTGAGATAATATTCATTGTTCTCTGTTTGAACAAAGGGATAATTGATATTGGTTCCATTTACTTGAATCCATCCTACGGTAGAAGAGTTTATCTTCTTGAGTTCATTAAAATCAACATGGATTAAATTCATTTTAATATAATCCCAGTAAGGATTTGCTTCTGGTATTTCTTCTGTCGGTTCAATTACTTCTATATTTTCTGAATCTGGAATTTCCTCTATATCCACAATTTGTGAGATATCATCAATCATTTTTTGCGTGTGCTTATTGTCTCGATTCCATTTTAAAATGTGTATAACCGCAATTACAATACAGATAATGGATAGTATTAAAATACCTATGATAATAACATTTTTTCTTTTGATTTTCATATGTTTCACCTAATAATAGTATACCATATTTTAGGTGATAAAAAAAGAGTCTGGTGACTCTTATCTGTTGTAAAATTCAACGATTAATGATTCATTAATGTCAGCGTTAAGTTCGCTTCTTTCAGGATATCTTACATAAGTTCCTGCCATTTTTGCTTCATCATATGTAATGAATTCAACACGATTATGGATAGTTTCTAATGATTGTTTAATAGCTGGATGTTCTTTTGCTTGTTCTTTCACACCAATTACATCTCCTGGTTTACATCTGTAAGATGGAATATTTACCTTTTCTCCATTTACAGTGATATGACCATGGTTTACTAGTTGCCTTGCACCTTTTCTAGTAGTTGCAAATCCAATACGATACACTAAGTTATCTAATCTGCTTTCTAGTAATTTTAAGAAATCTTCACCATGAACACCTTTTAATTTACCAGCTTCTTCAAAAGTTTTACGGAATTGTTTTTCATTGATTCCATACATGAATCTAACTTTTTGTTTTTCTTGTAATTGTGTTCCATAATCTGATAGTTTTTTGGCTCTTCCATTTCCATGTTGCCCTGGAGCATATGGACGACGTGCCAATTCTTTACCGTTTTCTAATACAGAGAACCCCAAACGACGAGATTTTCTATAAGTAGAACCAGTATATCTTGACATATAAATTCCTCCTTCTTGCGTATAACACAAGAGACCATTCGCAAGCAACTAGGGTGTTTACTTTAATATTTTCGCTCTGCAGCTAGAGTTACACAATAACCCAAGTGGTAATAAACACGTTAGCTACTCCAAATGGAGCTGCTAGATAAATACGCAGTTATAATTATATTATGTTTTCCCTTGTTAGTCAATACCAAATTGTTTTGAGTTTCGGTATTTTACGAAAATATTATATAAATTTATAATCAATTTGAGA
>ERZ777305.1829-NODE-1829-length-21726-cov-3.068571_pt1 | contig 21726 bp, 19 predicted proteins | sample MGYA00374965_ERZ777305 | MGnify/ENA primary metagenome ERZ777305 (study PRJEB29328, sample SAMD00013331) | mouse gut metagenome | study: EMG produced TPA metagenomics assembly of the Metagenome analysis of fecal microbiota from mouse which was promoted... | reverse complement strand
CGGCGGTGAAAAATTTGTCCGCGTGCTGGAGAACGGCGTCTGCCCGGAGACAAGATGGGTGGAAGGCAGCAATTATGTTGATGTGAATTTCAAGCTGGATGAGAGAACAAACCGCGTCGTTATGATGGGCGCGATGGACAATCTTGTCAAGGGAGCCGCCGGCCAGGCTGTGCAGAATATGAATCTGATGTTCGGGCTTGACGAGAGCACAGGGCTTGAGCTGGTACCGGTGTTTCCGTAGGAAACGGCGCCGGGCGGCGAGCGCGGAAGAAGGCTGCGGCGGAGGAGGAAGGCCTGACGCCCCGGCGAAGAAAAGAAAGGTGGCTGCGGTATGGAAATCAGGGTCATGACCATTGAGGATTACCCCCGGGTATATGCGCTGTGGATGAGCATTCACGGCTTTGGCATGCGCAGTATGGACGATTCCAGGGAGGGGATCGAAAAATTTTTAAAGAGAAATCCCGCGACAAGCGTGGTTGCGGAGGAGGACGGACGGATCGTCGGCGCGATCCTGTGCGGGCACGACGGCAGGCGGGGCTGTTTTTATCATGTGTGCGTGGCGGAGGATCGGCGGAAAAAGGGGATCGGAAAACAGATGGCGGCTTTTGCCATGCAGGCGCTCCGGGCGGAGGGCATCAATAAGGTGGCGCTCATTGCGTTCCGGTCCAACGAGGTCGGGAACAAGTTCTGGCGCAGCGTCGGCTGGACGTTCCGGGACGACCTGAATTACTATGATTTTACGCTGAACGAGGCGAATATTACGGAATTCAATCAGTGAACAGCGGGCAGTGCTGCCCCAAAGCCGCCGGACGGAGGATGGGCGGCGTCACTGTTTATAAAAACAGAAAGGCGGGATGAAATATGGAACAGATCAGCGGCGGCGTCACGGCGGCGCAGGGCTTTCAGGCCGCAAGCACGGCGGCGGGAATCAAATACAAGGACAGGGCGGATATGGCGATGGTGTACAGCACTGTGCCATGTATCTGTGCCGGCACATTTACATCCAATGTTGTCAAGGCAGCTCCGGTTTTGTGGGATCGGAACATTGTCCGGAATTCCGCCTGCGCGCAGGCGGTTGTCATTAACGCGGGCATTGCGAACGCCTGCACCGGGGCGGAAGGGATGAAATACTGCGAGGAGACGGCGGATGCGGCGGTCAGGCAGCTCGGTATTCCGGCGGATGCGGTGCTGCTCGCCTCTACGGGAGTGATCGGTAAACAGCTTCCAATCGACCGCATCAGGGCGGGCGTGGAAGCGATGGTACCCGCTCTGAGCAGCACGATCGAGGCCGGAACGGCGGCTTCCCGGGCGATCATGACAACGGACACACACAACAAGGAGATTGCGGTAACTTTTCGGGCGGGCGGCAAGACTGTGACGCTCGGCGGGATGTGCAAGGGCTCCGGGATGATTCACCCGAATATGTGTACGATGCTCTGCTTCCTGACAACGGATCTTTCCATCCGGAAGGAGCTTCTGCAGGAAGCTTTGAGCGGGGATGTAAAGGATACTTTCAATATGATTTCGGTGGACGGCGACACCTCGACCAACGATACGGTGCTGCTGCTGGCGAACGGCCTCGCGGGCAACGCGGAGATTGCGGAAAAGGGGGAGGATTATGACGCGTTCGTGAAAGCGCTGCACACGGTAAACGAATATCTTGCCAGGCAGATGGCTGCCGACGGTGAGGGAGCGACGAAGCTGCTGGAGGTCCGGGTTATCCATGCGCAGGATAAGGTACAGGCAGTGACGCTGTCGAAGGCAGTGATCACCTCCAGCCTTGTAAAAACGGCCGTGTACGGGAACGATGCGAACTGGGGAAGAATCCTCTGTGCCATGGGCTATTCCGGAGAGCAGTTTGATCCGGACAGGGTGGATCTGTATATTGAGTCGGCGGCGGACGGCAGGCTGCAGCTTGTGGCGAACGGGGCAGGAACGGATTTTTCCGAGGAGCTGGCAACCAGGATACTTTCCGCAAAGGAGGTTACCGCGATCGCAGACATGAAAACGGGAGATGCCTGCGCGACGGCCTGGGGCTGTGATCTGACCTACGATTATGTGAAGATCAACGCGGATTACCGTTCGTAGGCCGCGGCGGCAGACAAAAAATGCACGGGAAGCAGAAAATAAGTACGGATGATTGAAGAAACCCGGGCGGCGGGGTAAACACAAGAAAGACGGGAGAGGCAAACGGCGAAGAGCAGGAGGCGGAAACAAAAATTATGGACAGCGGGATGGAACAGACGATAGCAAAGGCGGCCACATTGATTGAGGCATTGCCTTACATACAGAAATTTAACGACAAAAAAGTTGTTGTGAAATACGGCGGGAGTGCGATGCTTGACCCGCAGCTGCAGATGAGCGTGATCAAGGACGTCGCTCTTCTGAAGCTGATCGGTATGCAGCCGATTGTCGTACACGGCGGCGGGAAGGAAATCACAAAGTGGGTCGGGCTGCTGGGGCACGAGGCGAAATTTGTCGAAGGACTGCGGGTGACGGACGAGGTGACCATGGAGGTTGCTGAGATGGTGCTCGGCCGGGTAAATAAAAATCTGGTGCAGATGCTGGAGCAGCTCGGCGTGAAGGCGGCGGGGATCTGCGGCAAGGACGGCAGCACGCTGACGGTGGAGAAAAAAATGGCCGCCGGGCAGGATATCGGGTATGTCGGCAATGTAACGAAGGTGGATACCGGCCTGATCGACACGCTGATCAAAAATGATTTTATTCCGGTTATTGCGCCGATCGGCCTGGGAGCAGAGGATTTTCATGCCTACAATATCAATGCGGACGATGCCGCCTGTGCGGTTGCAACGGCGGTCGGGGCGGAAAAGCTTGCGTTTCTGACGGATATTGAGGGTGTGTACCGCGATCCGGCAGACCGGAATTCGCTGATTTCCGTGCTGACGCTTGCGGACGCCGATGCGCTGATCGGGGACGGCGTGATTGGAGGCGGGATGCTGCCAAAGCTGAAAAACTGCATTGACGCGGTGAAAAACGGTGTTTCGCGCGTGCATATCCTGGACGGAAGGATGGAGCACTGCCTCCTGCTTGAGTTCTTTACAAACCGCGGTATCGGCACGGCAATTATCAATGACCGTTCCATTCTTTATGATAACGAAGTCTGAGGAGAGGAAATCGGAAGTGCGGGCGGGACAGGCGCTTCCTGACAGCAAAAGCCCCGGAATTGCGGAATAAGGGGCGCGGAAGGAGAATTGCTTATGAATGCAAAGCAGTGGATGGAGGAGGCAGACCAGGTGCTGATGCACACCTACGGGCGCTATCCCGTTGTGCTGGATCGCGGCGAGGGCGTGTACCTGTACGATCTGGACGGGAAAAGATATCTGGACTTCGGTGCGGGGATTGCGGTATTTGCGCTGGGCTACGGCAATCAGGCATACAATGAAGCACTGAAGTGCCAGATCGACCGGCTGGTTCATACCTCGAACTATTTTTACAATGTGCCGGCGTCAGAGGCCTGCCGGAATATCGTGAACGCAACGGGGATGGATCGCGTATTTCTGACGAACAGCGGAACGGAAGCCGTTGAGGGGGCACTCAAGCTGGCGCATAAGGTATATTACAACCGGCACAAAAGAGCGGACGGCGAAATCATCGCCATGAACCATTCGTTCCACGGCAGAAGCATGGGTGCGCTTTCGGTGACCGGAACGCCGAAATACCGCGAGCCGTTCGGCGGAATTCCTGGAATTGTGTTTGCAGATTATAACAATTATAACGATGTTGCGTCAAAAATAACGGAACGTACCTGTGCAATTATTATGGAAACGGTTCAGGGAGAGGGCGGGCTGCGCCCGGCTGAACCGGAGTTTTTAAAAAGGGTGCGCGCACTCTGCGATGAGAAGGGGATTCTGCTGATTCTTGATGAGATCCAGTGCGGCATGGGCCGGACCGGAACAATGCTTGCCTGTGAGCAGTACGGCGTTAAGCCGGACATCGTGACGCTGGCGAAGGCACTTGGCTGCGGCGTGCCGGTCGGGGCATTCGCGGCGAGGGAGGAGACGGCCTCGGCCTTTGTGCCGGGCGACCACGGAAGCACCTACGGCGGCAATCCGCTCGCTGCTGCGGCCGTCAACGCTGTGTTCGGGCTGTTTGAGTCGGAGCATATACTGGAGAATGTCAGGGAAGCATCCTCTTATCTCGGCAGCTGTCTTGAAAAGCTTATGCAGAAATACAGCTGCATCCACGAATGCCGCGGGCTCGGCCTGATGCGCGGGCTGGTGTTTGACCGGCCGGTAAAGGAAATTATTTCCAGTGCAATGCAGAACGGGCTGATTACCTTTTCTGCGGGGACGGATATTGTGCGCCTTGTCCCGCCGCTTGTTATCCGGAGGGAGCATATCGACGAGATGATTGAGATTCTGGATCGGAGTATTGAGGAATGTCTGTAATTTTAAATGCGGTCTCTGTGCTGGCAGTCATTGTATGTGCTCTCCGGCTCGGGGGCCGGTATCCGCTGATGCGCGAATTTCTGGCTGTTTTTCTGGTAAGCGAGGGGATGCGTCCCTGCGTGATCGCGCTGATGCAGGCGCAGAAAAAGCGCAGGCAAAACGGAGCCGGGACAGTGCCGTCAGCGGCGGAAAAAGGGATTGCAAAGCAGCCGGAAACGGTTAAGAGGCGGCCGGTCCGGGCGGTGCGCTCTGCAAGTTCCGAAGCTTCGTCTGCAGGGGCGCTGCACGGACAGCCGGATTTTATGTCGGAACATTTCCGGGACTGGCTGTGCGGCAGAAAAATGAAAAAGCTCTGGGCCGCCAGGGCTTTTTCCGGTTTTGTGCTGCTGACAATGCTTGTGAAGGAACCTGATTTTTTCCAGGCCAATATTATGATGTCGGCCGGCATCGCGGTGATGGCGGCACTGCTTGCGGCGCGCGCGGCTGAGGCGGGGAGAACGGCGGAGCTGTGCAGCTGCAGAGTGGCGGAAGCTCCGGAGAGGGCGAAGAGAAGCCGGGGAGGCAAAAAAAGCAGAAGGGGAAGGGCTGCCGGGAAAATGCTTGCGGGTGCGGGTGCATTTCTGCTCTATCTGGTGCTGGGGGCGGTTCTTTCGGGCTTTCCGCAGCCGGAGATAAGCGGCTCCTATCGGGACAGCTTCCGGACGGAGGATTTTTACGGGGACGAACCGGGCCCGGATCGGGCTGTGATCCTGGAGGACAACGGCGACGCACTGGCCGAGCGGGTGAAAATGATTCGGAGCGCGGAAAGGCGGCTGATTCTGTCCACCTTTGATTTCCGTACAGATATCAGCGGGAAGGTTCTTGTAGCGGCGCTTCTGGAGGCGGCGGAGCGGGGAGTTGATGTCCGCATTGTGGTGGACGGCGTCAGCGGCATGCTCCGGATGGGACAGAATCCGTATTTCTTTGCGCTTTCTTCCCACCCGAACGCGGAGATCCGGATTTACAATGAAATCAATCTGCTTGCTCCGTGGAGACTGATGGGAAGGCTTCACGACAAATATCTGATTGCGGACGAAACCGCGTATATCCTTGGGGGACGCAATTCGTTTTCCTATTTTCTCGGGGACTGGCCGGGGCATAAAAATTACGACAGAGATGTGCTTGTCTACAATGAAGGCAGCAGCGCCGCCAGCTCGCTGTACCAGGTGGAGGCCTATTTTGAGGAAATCTGGAATCATGAGGCATCCGGTGTCTATCACAATGGGGAGGGAATTGCAAAGCGCGCCTGTGTGAGGCGTGCGGCAGGAGAGCTGCGGGGCATTTATGCCCGGTATCTGGCAGAGGTTCCGGAAGCGGCGGAAGAGCCGGATTACGGTGCGATAACCCTGCCCACCGGCAAAGTAACGCTTCTGGCCAATCCGACAACGGTCTATGCGAAGGAGCCGACCGTATTTTATGCGCTGACGGAGCTGATGAAGCAGGCTCAGGAAAGCGTGATGATTCACACACCGTACATTATCGCGAACGACATGATGTATGATGCTTTTGCTTCCATTGCTGCGGCGGTGCCGAAGGCGGCAATAATGACGAATTCGGTGGCAAACAATGGGAATCCGTTCGGTGCAGGAGATTACCGGGCGAATTTTGAGAAAATCCACAGTACCGGCATGCGTTTGCTTGAGTACGAAGGCGGCGTTTCCTACCATGGAAAAAGCATTGTGATCGACAGTGATATTTCCGTTGTCGGTTCGTTTAACATGGATATGCGCAGCGTTTATCTGGATACCGAGCTGATGCTTGTGATCAACAGCGAGGAGGTCAATGCGCAGCTGCGGGGGCTGCTTTCCCGCTATGAGGAGCAGTGCGCCGTTGTGCAGCCGGACGGTTCGCGGGTTTATCCGGACGGGGTGACGCCGCAGGAGATCACGAAAAAGAAAAGTATCAACATGGGTCTGCTGTACAATCTGCTCCGCTGGGCGAGGAGGCTGCTGTAGCCTGCAGCAGTTTTACAATCTGCGAAGTCCTTTATCAACGGTCTTTTCACTTTTCACTTGTACGCACCGTGGAAGCCTGTTTTATGGAAGGACGGCAAAAAGAAAAGAAGGGGCACAGAAAGAAAATTGAAATAGACCTTGCAGGCAAGGCGATAAAATGTTATACTGACCACATGAAGAAGAAAGGTACAAACGGTGAAGAAATGGTAAGATAGTCTGATTTGGTGAGAGAACAATAGCTTTTGCAGGCGAACGGACAGTGTTGGCCGCGTTCTTTTATGCCGAATTGGATGGAATACATTTCTGAACCGTACAGCGGCGGCTGCTTTGCCGTGCGCCAAATACAGGGTTCTTTTTGTGATTCCAAGCCTTCCGGCATCTGCCGGAGGGCTTTTTTCGATGCAGACAGGGGCGTTTTGTTTTACGGCGGCCGTTCCTTTTCCGCAGCGGCAGAGCTTATATTCACCAACCCATGGAAGAGGAAAATTCAGTCAATGGAAGACGGATTTTCTGATTAAAAAATTGATAATTTATTAGAAAACGGATATTTTCAGCAAGAAAGAAGGGGTTGTATGCTGCAGATTCGAAACTTAAACATATCGCATAAAAAGGATCTTCATGAACTGGTAAAAGATTTTAACCTGGTTCTGAATCCGGGAGACAAGGCCGTTCTGATCGGGGAGGAGGGAGACGGAAAAAGCACGCTGCTGAAATGGATATACCGGCCGGAGCTGATAGAATCGTACGCGGAGGCGGCCGGAGCAAAAAGCAGCCCCGGGGAGCGCTTGGGTTATCTGCCGCAGGAACTCCCGAGGGAGGACGGGGAAAGAAGTGTCTACGAATTTTTCTGCTGTGAGGAAGGCTTTCTGGAGAAGCCGCCGCGGGAGCTTGCACGCCTTGCGGGTGAGCTTGGAGTTCCGGCAGAGCTTTTTTACAGCGAGCAGCGGATGAACACGCTTTCCGGAGGCGAGAAGGTCAAGCTTTCCCTCGCGCGCCTGATGCTTGCGGCTCCGACGATCCTGCTGCTTGACGAGCCGTCAAACGATCTGGATATGGAGACGCTTCTGTGGCTGGAGAAATTTATTCTTCATGCAGAAGGAGCGGTGCTTTTTATATCCCACGACGAAACGCTGATCGAGCGGACAGCAAATGTTGTTGTGCATCTGGAGCAGCTCCGCCGGAAGACAACCAGCCGTGCAACGGTGGCGCGGATGCCGTATCGGCAGTTTCTGAAGGAAAGGGAGGCCGGCTTTGCCTGCCAGGAGAAGCTGGCGCGCGCGCAGCAGCGGGAAGAAAAAGCGAGACAGGAAAAGCTGCACCGCCTGGAGCAGCAGGTAAAACATGAGATGGATGTCCTGCCGAAAGCGGGTTCCGATGCGGCGGGACGTCTTCTGAAAAAGAAGATGAAGGCTGTGAAATCCATGGAGCATCGGTATGAGCGCGAGGGTGCCGGACGGACGGAATTGCCGGAGTATGAGGAAGCAATATATTTTAAGCTCGGCGAGGGCGTGCGGATGCCGGCGGGCAAAACAGTGCTGGAATATTCGCTGAAGGAGCTGACTGTATCAGACCGCGTGCTGTCGCGTGATATTTTTCTGCGGGTGCGCGGCGGGGAGAAGGTGTGCATCGTCGGTAAAAACGGGGCGGGCAAGACAACGCTGCTGCGCCGGATTGCCGAAGAGCTGCTTGCCCGCAGAGATATCCGGGCATATTATATGCCGCAGAATTATTCGGATCTCCTTCCCCTTTCTTTATCACCGGCGGACTATCTTTCCCTGACCGGCGATAAGGAGGAACAGACGCGCATTCGTACCTACCTCGGTGCGCTGAAGTTTACGGCGGATGAAATGAAGCATCCGATCGCCGAGCTTTCCGGAGGTCAGAAAGGAAAGGTGCTTTTGCTGCAGATGAGCCTGTCGCAGGCGGATGTTCTGATTCTTGACGAGCCGACGCGGAATTTTTCACCGCTTTCCGGGCCTGTGATACGGCGTATGCTCCGGGAATACAGGGGAGCGGTCATCAGTATTTCGCACGACAGAAAGTATATCGGGGAGGTTTGCAAAAGCGTGTACCGTCTGACGCCGGAGGGGCTTTTGCCGGAACGCGGCTTTGAGATGGTGAAGTAAACCGATCAGGCTGGTACATGGACAATCTGCAGGAAAGGGGCGCCCGCGGGCGCCCCTTTCCTGCAGTGCAAAAGAAAAATTGCTGCATCTTTGAAAAAAGTTATTGACAACATACAATAGTTAGATTATACTAACTTCAAGAAAAAGAGGAAACTGCAGGGGATAAACAGAAGCGCAGAGCAGAAGAAGCCCAGGAAGCGGAAACCTGCAGCCTAAGCGGAGACCTGCGCAGGAAGGAGGGGCTGTATGCCGTTGACATTGGCGGTTCGGGGAGTGCCGAACCGGATAAAAAAAGTGGGAGGAAGAGAGGAGACAAGAAGATTTCTCGAAGGGCTTGGTTTTGCGGCGGGCACGATGGTGACTGTTATATCGGAGGCCGGCGGGAATATGATTGTTCATGTGATGGATACCCGCGTGGCCATCGGAAAGGAGATGGCCGGCAAAATTTTTGTATAAGCGGCATAAGCATCCGCCGGCATGCAGTGAAACAGGATGGCGTGAAATGCGGTGAAGCCGTACAACAGCAGAAAGGCGGCTGAAAAGGAATACGGGATATATGCCGAAATGCAGCAGAATCCGCTGCGGTGCGGCAGCCGGAAGCCAGCTGCCGGAAATCGGGAGGAAAAGAGAATGACATTGAAGGAAGTTGCCTGCGGAGCGACCGTCAGAGTAAAACGGCTGACCGGGGAAGGACCGGTTAAGCGGAGGATTATGGATATGGGCATTACGAAAGGCGCGGAGATTTTTGTGCGGAAGGTGGCGCCTCTGGGTGATCCGGCAGAGATCACGGTGCGGGGGTACGAACTGTCGCTGAGAAAAGCCGATGCGGAGATGATTGAGGTGGAAATGGTTGAAGGGAAAATGGTTGAGGTGAAGTGAAGCTTCGATGAAAATGCTTGTATAAAAAGCGGCAGTTAATTTTTTTTTTTGGCGCATGAGTTAGTGCTGACTAATCGAAGAAAGCTTTAAATAACCTGTTTGAGGAAACAGGGAACCGTGGCAGAAAATAAATATTAACCAGGCGGATACTGTCAGGCATATAAAAAGCGGAAATGTTATAGCAAAATACACAAAAGTTATAAAAAGTGAAAACATTAAGGCCGGAATGCACGAGTTACATAAGGTGAAAGAAAGTAAAACAGAAAAGGAGCAGCAGAATGTCGATGAAAATTGCGCTGGCAGGGAATCCGAACTGCGGCAAAACAACCTTGTTTAACGCCCTTACGGGCTCGAACCAGTTTGTTGGAAACTGGCCGGGAGTGACCGTTGAGAAAAAGGAGGGGAAGCTGAAGAAATCGTTTCAGACGGGAGCGGACGATATTGTGATTGCAGATCTTCCGGGGATATATTCCCTGTCCCCCTATACGCCGGAGGAGGTCGTTGCCAGAAATTATCTGATCGCGGAGCGTCCGGATGCGATTATCAACATTATTGACGGCACGAATCTTGAGAGAAATCTTTATCTTTCCACACAGCTGATGGAGCTGGGAATTCCCGTTGTCCTTGCCGTTAATATGATGGATATTGTGGAGAAAAACGGCGATGTAATCCGCACGGAGCAGCTTTCGAAAAAGCTGGGCTGCGAGGTGACGGAAATTTCCGCGCTGAAGGGCAGCGGGCTGGAACAGACGGTGCAGAAGGCTGTTTCTGCCGCGCGGCGAAGAAAGGGAACCCCTGCGCATGAGTTTGCACCGGAGGTCGAGGAGGTGCTACGGAGTGTGCAGCATAAGCTGGAGGGTGCTGTGCCGGAGGAGCAGTGCAGATTTTTTGCAGTCAAGCTGCTGGAACGGGATGATAAAATTCAGGATCGGATGGCATTTGTTCCGGATGTGTCGGAGGAGATCGACGGCCTGGAGAACCGCTTTGACGATGATACGGAAAGCATAATCACGAATGAAAGATATGCTTATATTTCCGGAATTATGGAGAGCTGTATAACAAAAAAGAGGAAGGAGAAGTTGACGGTATCCGACAAAATTGATAAAATCGTTACAAACCGTTTCCTGGCCCTGCCGATTTTCGCTGCGGTGATGATTCTCGTCTATTACATATCGGTTTCTACCGCAGGAGCCTGGGCGACAGACTGGACAAATGACGGACTGTTTGGCGACGGCTGGCATTTGTTCGGCATCGGTGCTGCGGATTATGGGGAAGCGGTAACGGAGTATGCGCGGGAGCATGTGTGGACGGAGGAAATGACAGCATCGGTTTCCGCGGCACAGGCGGCGGGGGTAATCGGTGCGGAGGAGATCCTAGAGGCGATCCGGGCAGAGGATTTTGAAGCGTTTCAGGATGCGTGCGGGCTGTACGGCGCATCTTTGGAGGAGTCGGGCCTTAATATTTCCGGAATTGCTGACGCTGCTTTACAGGCGGCGGAGGCTCCGGATGCGGCGGATTACGGTGTATGGGTGCCGGGAATTCCGGTACTGGCCGGCCGCCTGCTTGAAAAGCTGAACTGCGCCGGCTGGCTGAGCAGCCTGATCCTTGACGGGGTGATCGCAGGCGTCGGAGCGGTGCTCGGCTTCTTGCCGCAGATGCTGATGCTGTTTTTATTCCTTTCCTTTATGGAGTCCTGCGGCTATATGGCACGCATTGCGTTTATAATGGATAGAATTTTCCGTAAATTCGGACTGTCCGGGAAATCGTTTATCCCGATGCTGATCGGAAGCGGTTGCGGTGTGCCGGGGATTATGGCTTCCCGGACAATTGAGAACGACCGCGACCGCAAAATGACGATTATTACGACGACCTTTGTGCCGTGCGGGGCAAAGCTGCCGGTTATCTCATTGATTTCGGCGGCTCTGTTCGGAAATGCCTGGTGGGTGGCGCCGAGCGCTTATTTTGTCGGGGTTGCTGCGATTGTTTGTTCCGGCGTTATGCTGAAAAAGACGAAAAGATTTTCCGGGGATCCGGCGCCGTTTGTTATGGAACTGCCGGCATATCACTGGCCAACCGCCGGCGGCGTGCTGCGCAGCGTCTGGGAGCGGGGACGTTCTTTTATGAAAAAAGCCGGCACGATTATACTTCTTTCCTCGATCGTGATCTGGGCAGGTTCCCGGTTCGGCGTTGTGAACGGGAGATTTATGTTTGACGCCGGGATGGAGCTTGGCAGCAGCGTTCTCGGGGCGGTCGGCAGCGCGGTAAAATGGATTTTCGCGCCGCTCGGCTTTGACCGGACGGAAGCGGCAGTGGCAGCGATTATGGGGCTTGTGGCCAAGGAGGAAATTGTCGGCGTTTTCGGGGTGCTTGATTTTGCGGCATTGACAAAACTTTCGGCGTACTCTTTTCTCGTGTTCAATCTTCTGTGCGCGCCGTGCTTTGCGGCGATGGGCGCTATCCGGAGGGAAATGAACCATACGGGATGGTTCTGGTTTGCAATCGGCTACCAGTGCGGGCTGGCTTACGCCGTATCGCTCTGTATTTATCAGTTCGGCATACTTATTTCCCGAGGAGCGTTCGGGTTCGGTACGGCTGCGGCGTTCCTGCTGGCTGCAGGGATGATCTGGCTGCTGGTGCGCCCGCACCGGGAGAGCACCGCGCCGAAGCTGCGGCTGAAAAAAATCAGCCGGGAGTCAAAATCTCTTTGACGAAAAAACGCTCCCTGGCAGAATAAATTATGAGAGGATTTGGTGAGAAAATATGGGAACAGTAATTGTGGGACTTTTTCTGGTGCTGGCTGTCGGGGCTGTTATCCGGGGAATGGTGCGCGACAAAAAAAGCGGAAAATCGCTGCACTGCGGAGGCTGCGGGGGCTGCTGCGGCGGACATTGCGCCGGCAGGGAACGGACGCTGGAATGACGTGTCAGGATAATATTGGTAAAATTGCACAATAATAAGTGGGGATACCTAGTTAAATATGCCAAATTTTCATTATTCCGGTAAATTTGCCCTTACAATATGGGAAATAATCTGCTATAATAAATAATGTAGCGGACGGAAGTCAAAGTGCGGATTGTATTGCCTGGCTGCGTCGAAATTTTACCGAGCGGCCGTCGGGCAGCAGTGAAGGAGTTGGCATAATGTTTGCAGAAGGAGACTATATTTCGCACAGCGCAAGCGGAGTGTGCAGGGTTGCCGGCATTACGCTGATGGAGGTACCCGGTGCGGACAGGAAAAAGGAATACTATATTCTGAAACCGGTATATGACAGGAGCGCGACCGTTTACTGTCCCGTGGAAACGGGAAAAGCGCTGAAATGCCGGCGGATTATGACAAAGGAGCAGGCGGGGGCGCTGCTGGACGAGATTTCAGAGCTCGAGCAGCTGACGGCACAGAATCCGAAGGAACTGGAGGAGCGGTGCAGGGCCGCCGTTCAGTCAGAAAACAGCGCAGAATGGGCGCGGGCAATCAAGACGCTTCGGCAGGAGCGGGATAAACGGCTGAGCACGGGCAAGAGGATGACGGTAGTTCAGGAGCGCTGTCTGAAGCTGGCCGAGGAAAAGCTCTGCGGGGAGCTCGCCGTATCGCTCGGAATGGAGCGGGAGGAAGTGGAAGAACTGCTCAGAGAAAAAATGGCGGTTAAAGTCTGAAGGAGGCGCGCTAAAGCCGGAAACATCCGCCGCCGCGGCTGCGGCCGGTTTGTGGCACACCATCCGGATCGGGTGCGCGCAAGCCGAAGAAGCCGAAGAAATCGCAGAAGCAAAGAGACAGAGGGAATGAACCGGAAGGGTTAAAGAGGTTGTCAGAAAGCCCCGGTTCGATTCCATGTTGCCCGTATAACCTTATGAATAGAAATTTTTATTGATGCGGCCATTATTCAATCGCTGCAAAAAGAGACTGCTCCCCCTGGGTGGACAGTCTCTTTTTATGCTTTTCATGTTCACTTATATCAGCAATAAGCAGGTTTTGCAGACCGTACAGCGAAAAGGCCGGATGCAGTATAAGAATAATGTTTTAGAATGGGTCAGATACTGTTCCGGCCCATTTTATGCTGTTGTCATATAGACCTGAAAGATAATAAAAGATTTTTTTAAATCAGGTGTCAGAATTTCGGCAAAAAGTTGTGTATATCAGTGAAAGGAGGAGTCGTATGGATGATCATGGCATAATCCAGATGTACTGGGATAGAGATGACCAGGCCATTAGAGCAACATCAGACAAATACGGTCATTACTGTAAGAGTATAGCCAGAAACATACTGAACAATGACGAAGATGCCGAGGAATGTGTCAATGATACCTACCTGAACGCCTGGAATGCCATGCCAGCGCATTGGCCAGAACAGTTAGCAACATTCCTTGGCAAAATCACACGGAATCTGTCTTTTAACAAATATAAGCACAATCGCGCCGAAAAACGGGGCGGCGGTGAAATAGCACTTGTTTTAGACGAACTGGCCGACTGCATATCCGGCAATGACGATGTGGAGCAAATCATTGACCGCCGGGAATTAATCAAAACTCTCAATTCCTTTGTGAGGAGCCTTCCGGCAGACAAACGGAATATATTTGTTCGCCGCTACTGGTATGCCGATTCCATTTCGGACATTGCAAAAGCCCGTGGAATGCTGCAGGGAACCGTATCAAAGACATTGGAGCGGACACGAAAAAAGCTGAAAGGGGCTTTGAGATATGAAAAAAGAAGATTTTTTTGAAGTCCTCGGTGAACTTGATGACAATATAGTGAAAGGAGTTGAAATAACGGTGAAAGAAAATATGGTCAAAAGGCCCGTCCGGGTTAAATGGGGAGCTGCTGCAGCCTGCCTGTGCCTTGTCGTTGCGGGTGCTGCTGTCCTTCTGCGGCAGAATTTTTCAGCAGCCCCTGAGGGCAATTTGCCCCCGGGTACCAGAGTCGATGGAGGAAGCGGCGAAGGTATGATGTACAGCGTTGCTGTATATCCCGCAGATGAAAACGAAGAAAACGTGGCATCCGCAGATGTTGCAAGCCTTTCGGAAAACGAAGTACGGAACAATGCTCTGGCTGAACATCTGCCCGGGCAGCTGCCGGAGGGTTTTCATTATGGGCGCGGAAGCATTTATCATACTGTAATGAAAGACGGAACACAGTATAATATGCTGCGGGTTGAATATATCTTGGGTACAATTCCGGAACAGCAGTATATGCAGGACGGCGGGGCTGTTGCCCCGGACCCGGATACGATAGGGGAATCTTTTCTTGTCTGCGTTATGAACTATGAACCCGGAACCGACATAAACATTTATTCCTCTCAGGAAGAAGTGACGCTGCCGCTTCTGAAGGAAAAGGGGGCTGTGTATATTCGCTCAGGAGATTGCTGTATCGGAGTATTTACTGAAACCGCAGAACCGGCCGCTGTTTTAGATGCTTTGAGACATATTGAATAACGAAACATTAAGCTTACAGGACAGCGGTAATTCTTTTTTGTAATGCGGAAATAGACTGAATAATATATTTAATATATTAATAGTTAAAAAATAATAGAAAATATTGGATTCCATCCGGAAAATGCAGGGAACAAAAACGCAGCGGGAGCGGATTGTTCCAAAGAAGACATGGCGGAAGTCCGGGTGAAAAACAGCCGGACTTCCGCCGTTTCTTTCTGTCCTATAAAGAATGCAAATCCGGCTGTTTACAGATTCCTGCCTGTAAGATTCCAGCGATCCTGGTCAGCCGGCCCGGTCATTTACCGGTTTTCGCCCGCGGACTCGACATGGCGCTTGATCGCCGCGAAGCTTTCCGGACTGATAACATGCTCGATGCGGCAGGCGTCCTCCGCAGCCGTGTCGGGCGGAACACCGAGCTTTGCCAGCCATGCGGAAAGCAGCTCATGCCGCTCATAAATCATTTCGGCAATGGCCCGGCCGCTCTCGGTCAGATAAATAAAGCCGGCGTCGGTAACGGTAATGTGCTGCCTGCTGCGCAGATTTTTCATCGCGATGCTTACGCTGGGTTTTTTGAAGCCCAGCTCGTTCGCGATATCCACCGAGCGCACGACGGGAAGCCGGCGGCTCAGAATCAGGATGGTTTCGAGATAGTTTTCTGAGGATTCGTTCGTATTCATAATTGATACCCCGCACGGTATCGCAGGCATGCCCGCAATACCGTTTCGATGATGATTCACAAGTTTTTCTTTTTCCGCGGCAGAGGGCCGGCGGGATCTTTTTTTACCGAATAACCGCTGCTCCCGCGCAGCTTCGTCCGAAAACTATTATGCGCATAAATGCGTTTCCGCGCAGGCATAAGGGTCTGCCGACATTATAGCATAAATAAACAGAGGGTGCAACAAAGGAAGAATTGTCCCCGGTGACCGGATTTTCTTAATCTGCCGCAGCGGAAGCGGGTAAGGTCCGCACAGCACTTCCGGACGCGGGAAAAAGCGAAAACAAAGGAGGGACATCAGTCCCTCCTCAGCGTCAGGTTTTCGCTAATTCAGCCCCCGGAACCCCTTCCCGATAATCTCACTGCTGTTTGTAATCATAATAAATGCGCCGGGCTGGTTGTCACGGATATAATTTCTGAGCTGAACTGCCTGGCTGCGTTTCATAACCGTCAGGATTATGTATTTGTGATGATGTTCGTGCGCGCCTTCCCCCTCAAATTTTGTGGCGCTTCGCTTCAGCCTGGTCTGGATAAAATCGCAGATCGGTTCCGCGTCGTCGCAGACAATAGTAAAATATTTGCACAGATTCAGGTTCTCGATTACGCTGTCGATCACAAGAGATTTTGCAAGCAGACCGCAAAGCGAAAAAAGCCCGGTTTCAATGCTGAAGGTAAAGCAGGCCGCCGCGACAATGAACAGATCGACAAAGAGCAGAGCCGTGCCGATATGGATGCTGGTATATTTTTTCAGTATCATTGCGATGATATCCGTCCCGCCTCCGCTGGAGCCGATATTGAACAGGATTGCGGAGCTGGCCGCAGGAAGGATTATGGCAAAAATAAGCTCCAGCATCGGCTGGCCGGTCAGAGGGCCGGACATCGGAAAAAGCTTTTCCATAGCGCTGAGCAGAACGGATATGATAACGCTGGCGTATACGGTCCGGGCGGCAAAGCTTTTGCCGAGAAAGAGCAGCCCGAGAACAAGAAGCAGCATATTGATAATGAAATTCAGCGTTCCTGCGGAGAGGGACAGCCGGGAAGCAAGAACAACGGAAATACCGGTTACGCCGCCAAACGAAAAATTATTCGGAAATTTAAACAAATAGACTCCAAGGTCAAGAATCAAAGCTGCCAGAGTGATCATGGCATAATCCATAAAAACAGCCCGGAGCGGTTCCTTCCGGGGAGCATCGTCTTGCTGTGCTCCGGTTTTTACTGCAGCGCCTGCTGCTTTCGCAGTGTCGATTTTTTTATTTTCATCCATTTTCTTTTTCACGTCAGACCTCTTTTCCGCGTCTTCTGCGCGTCTGAAACTGTAACAGCGGCATTGCAGTGACCGCAGTGATTTTTACCGTGCGGTTCCCGACAGTGCCTGTGAATCTGCCCGGGTTATTTGCAGCATAACTATTTTAATGCTTTCCTGCAAAAAATCAAGCCTTTCGACATTGATTTTTTCCTTGTAATAGCATACAATAAAGTAATAATATACCGGCCGGGCGGCGAACTGCCCGGCCGGTGATCAAGGAGGCTGTGTGGCAAACATACTTGATTATATTCGCTGGCGGGGCGATCTGACCTTCGCGCAGGATGAGCTGAACGAAGTGGACAGCCTGATTTTGTCGGAGCTTTCCTATCTGAATTTTCAGGGGATTGCACAGACGGCGGAGGGGCTTTCGCTGAAGGAGGCAGCGGCCCGCTATTTTGAGGAGGAGCGGGATAAACAGATAAATACCGGCGACCTGCAGAAGCCGGAGTATTTTACCATGCTTTCGCTGCTGGCGGAAAGCCGGCGGTTTTCGGATATCGTACTTTCCGGCTATGTGCAGAGACTGGAGGAGGAGGCGAATCTGCAGTTTTCCGCCGTGATCTGCAGACTGCTGCCGGGCGTGTGCTATGCGGCGTACCGGGGGACGGACGATACGCTGCTCGGCTGGAAGGAGGATTTCCTGATGAGCGCTCTGGATACGGTGCCGTCGCAGGAGGAGGCTCTGCGCTATTTTAAACGGGCGCTGGAGGAGAACCCGGGCTGCCGCTGGTATCTGGGCGGGCACTCCAAGGGCGGCAATCTTGCGGTCTACGCGGCGGTGAACGCCGGACAGAGGGCGCAGCGGAGGGTGCTCCGCGTGTTTAATCATGACGGGCCGGGCTTCCGGGAGCAGGTACTCGCCTCTGCTGCCTGGCAGGCGATGCAGGAGCGCATTTGCACAACGGTGCCGCAGGCGTCCATTGTCGGCATGCTGCTGGAGCACGGGGAAAACTACACGGTTGTGCAAAGTTCCGAAAAGGGGGCAATGCAGCACGACGGGCTGAGCTGGGAGGTGTGCGGCCCGCGGTTTGTACATCTCGGAGAAGTGAACCGGAAGAGCCGGATCGCAGATCGGACGATCCGCAAGGTGCTGGGAGAGCTGGACGACGCGCAGCGCAGGCAATTTACCGAAGCTCTGTTTGAGGTGCTCGAGGCGAACCGGAACCGCACGCTGACCGATATCCGCACGGATGGCTTCCGCGCGGTGCGTGCCATGATAAAGACCTATGACAATCTGGATCAGGAGGCCAAACGGGCGCTTCAGTCCGTTGCTGCGAAACTGCTGTCCGAAGGCTTCCAGAGCATCCGGCAGGAGCGTGCCGAGCAGCGCTCCAGAAATAAAGAAAGAGCCGGGGATGCGGCGGAAACAGGGGGAGAAATTTGAAACATGATATATTTTTATCTTACTCAACCAGGGATGCGGAAACAGCAAAGGAGCTGTACAAATTTCTTACCGGAAAGGGAATGACCTGCTGGATGGCTCCGGAGAGCATTCTGCCCGGAACCGAGTACGGGGAGGCAATTATCGACGGGATTGAGAATGCGGGAATATTTCTGCTTGTGTTTTCAGAGCATTCGAACGAGTCGCAGCATGTAAGGCGGGAAGTGGAACGTGCGGTCAGCAGCCATCTTCCGGTTATTTCGTATCGGATCGACCGCACGGAGCCGGGGAAAACCATGGAATATTTCCTGATGGCGAATCAATGGCTGGATGCTTCGGACGCCCCGGGGAAGCATGAGGACGAGCTGTACAGAGCCATCCGTGCCCTGATGACCCGCAGGGGAAAGGAAGCTGCCGGAGAGGAAGGGAAGGAGAAAACATGCGGGACAGAAGCACCTGCTTACGCCGGAAGCGGCAGGACGGCGGACGGCGGAAGAAAGCGCCCGGCTGCCGCGGTGCTCCTTGCGCTGCTGGCTGTGTTTGCTGTGACCTTCCTGTGCATCATTCTTACCAGAGGGAACAGCCGCAAGGACAATTCCGCCGTTTCTCAGCTTAAGCCGGGCGAATATATCCGGTTCGGGAGCTATTATCCGCAGGGGCAGGAGCAGGCCGGGGATGGGGGCATCGAATGGATTGTCCTGCGGGTGGATGAGACAGAAAAGCGTGCGCTGCTTCTTTCGGCGATGATTCTCGATATGAAACCCTACGATGCGGCGGAGAGCGGCCGCTATTATAAGGACGGGGAAGGAAATACCTGCGACCGCACGAAACTCGAAGAATACTCGCAGGAGGAGAGAATTGAATTTTACGGAAACAGCGACTGGGAGAGTTCCAATCTTCGCAGCTGGCTGAATTCCCCGGACAGCCTGGTGGCATATCAGGGACAGGAGCCGGTTTCGGCAGGCACGGACGATGGGGTGAACGGTTATCACACGCAGCCCGGTTTTCTTCATGATTTTACTCAACAGGAGCTGGACAGGCTTGCAGAGACGGAGCTTGTGACCCCGGGAAATCCTCTGAGCAAAGAAGAAATTCATACACGCGACCGGGTGTTTCTTCTTTCGGAGGAAGAGGCGAAACAGTATCTGGAGGGACAGAATATTTCGCGCTACGCCGCTCCTACTGAACTCGCGGCGGCGGCGAGCCATGCAACGCTGTATCCGACCTACCAGTCGTTCGGTGTGAGTTCTCTTCCGTGGTACCTGCGGACGCCGTCCGCGGAGCACGCCGGACGAATCTTTATGGCAGGCACCGGCTTTGGAAATGAGGCTGATGTCTTTGAGGGCTATGTCTGCTCGGCCGGCGGCGGCGTGCGGCCGGCAGTTGTGATCGGGCTTGGAGACTGCGTGCTGGCCGGCGATGGGACGAGAACGAATCCTTACCGGATAGAGTGAGACGGCAGCAGATCCGGTGTGAGAGAAAAACGGCTCCGGGGAGCCGTTCTTTAGAGAACGAAACCGGCCTCAGGAGAAGGAAGGATGAAAAGAGCGAAACCGGCCTTGAAAGAAAGCGGCAGCGGAGCAGATATCGGCGGCGTCAATCATACCAGTGCAAAAAAGGGGATAAATGAAATACGCGGCTCAAGGATTTGGAAAATTTTGACAATATCATAATACAGTGCCACGACAATCCGGATGCAGATGCGATTGCTTCCGGCTACGGGGTGTACTGCTATCTGAGGAGCCGGGGCAGGCAGGTCCGGCTGATTTACGGCGGAAGGCAGAAAATCACAAAGGCGAATCTGAAGCTGATGACGGAGGCGCTGGATATCCCCATTGAATACTGTACGGAATGCGCAGGTGCTCCGCTGCTTGTAACCGTGGACTGTCAGTACGGCGAGGGGAATGTGCAGCGTTTTGAAGCAGAACGCACGGCCGTGATCGACCATCATATCGACATGGGACATGCGGCGGATTTCAAGGATGTGCGGAGCAGCTACGGAAGCTGTGCCGCGCTTGTCTGGCAGCTGCTGCGGGAGGAGGATTATCCGGTGGGAGAAGACAGGAATCTTTCAACGGCGCTGTATTACGGGCTTTATATGGATACAAACGCACTCTCCGAAATCAGCCATCCGGTCGACCGTGATTTGCGCGACTGCGTCAAATTTCACGAGGGGCTTCTGACGCAGCTGCGCAACACGAACCTGAGCCTTGTGGAAATGCAGATCGCGGCGGAGGCGCTGAAATCCTACCGCTACCACGAAGCCTGCCGTTTTGCGGTTGTCCGGACGCAGCCCTGCGATCCGAATATCCTCGGCTTTATCGGAGATCTGATGCTTCAGGTGGATATCGTTAATCAGTGCGTGATTTTCTGCGAGCAGCCCTACGGCGTCAAGCTTTCCGTGCGAAGCTGCGTCAGGGAAACCCGTGCGAACGAGCTGGCAGAATATTTGGCGGCGGGCATCGGAAACGGCGGCGGACACGCGGGAAAGGCCGGCGGTTTTCTTCCGCGTGCCCGGCTGGAGGAGAAGCTGGCCGGCGGGGATGCAGGGGATTTTCCGGAACGGAAGTTTGAAGAGGGGCGGAAATCCGGGAAGGAGCAGACATTAGGAGATATCGGAGCTTATCTGGAACGCAGGCTGGAGGAATACTGCGGCAGTTTCTCGGTACTGCACGCTTTGGACTATAAAGCGGAAACGGATAAAATGGTGCGCTTCCGGAAAAAGCCGCTCCGGCTCGGCTTTGTACGGCTGGCCGATGTGCTGCCTGCAGGAGAGGAAATTCGGATTCGGACGCTGGAAGCGGATTTTGATCTGACCGTGGAGCCGGATCTTTATGTAATGATCGGGATTCGGGGGGAGGCCTACCCGATCCGAAAAGGTAAATTTGAAAAAAGCTACCGGATCTGTGAGGGCAGGCCGGAGGTCCGCGCGGAATATCTGCCGAGTGTTTTTTGCAAAAGCAGCGGCGCGCTGATGCCTCTGATGCCGTCTGCCCGGTGCTGCATGGCGACCGGAAGTACAGAAATTTATGCGGAACGTCTGGAACGGACAGTCAAGGTATTCACCGCATGGGATGAGGAGAATTACATGCTTGGCCGCCCGGGCGATTATCTTGCCGTGCGCGCGGACGACCTGCATGATGTGTATATTATTGCGGGGGAGATTTTTGCGGAGAGCTATGAAGAGTGCGGAAGATCTTCCTGCGGTCACCCGGATTACCGTCCAAGACGCTGACGGAAATCCGTATAATCAAACTTCTTCAGGCAATGCAAATTTTTTTCGCTGCAAAGAACAAAGATGCCCGGAAGCGCCATCCCGTTGAAGGTGTTGTTCTTGCATATTGTGTAGATTGCCATGTCGCCGAACAGGAGCAGATCTCTCTCCCGCAGCGGCGCGGCAAAACTGTAATCCCCCATCACATCCCCGGCCAGACAGGTGGGACCGCCCAGGCGGACGGTGCAGGGCAGTTCTCCCGGTTCCTTTGCGCCGTAC
>ERZ777305.1826-NODE-1826-length-21745-cov-19.052697_pt1 | contig 21745 bp, 21 predicted proteins | sample MGYA00374965_ERZ777305 | MGnify/ENA primary metagenome ERZ777305 (study PRJEB29328, sample SAMD00013331) | mouse gut metagenome | study: EMG produced TPA metagenomics assembly of the Metagenome analysis of fecal microbiota from mouse which was promoted... | reverse complement strand
CTAAGAGGTATTTTTTTATACTTATTTTTGTAACATATGTCTCATAATCTTACAATATAATAAATTTATTTAATTTTGTAAAATCTAATATAAAAAACATAATTATTATATTGCTGATACTTTTTTTCTATATATAAAATATCTAAAGTTTAAGCATAAAATATGTAGTTCTGAAATGTCTATATTATTTTTCAGAAACAATATAAGTGAAATCTTTATCTTTTTTAAATAAATTTTCAAGACCGCTTGTAAGATTAATAGATATTTTATCGTCAATAATAATATATCTATCGTGAGCGGCATCATCACTTGATTGACATATAACTTTGTAACCTTTATTTTTAAATTTTGCTTCTATTGTATTACAGGATAATTGCTGTTTTTGACCTTTTAAAGTAAATTCTATATCTTGATTTAAATCATTTTTGTTAAACCAATTTATTAAATTATCAATTACATTTTCTTTATATAAAAATTTATCAATAATAGTAATTTGGTTTGCATTTTTCATTAAGCTTATAATATGTTTTTTTGCTTTATCTCTATTACTGCCGCTTTCAAATTTTTTTGCATAAATATGTGTAGGTTTATCTTTTATGCAGATTTTATGGCAATCTAAAGTATTAAGAGAGATATGGTTATTTGTGAGTAATATTTTATATTTTGATTTTTCAAGCATTTCTTTATAGAACTGATTAGAATAGAGTTCTGAATATGTATCTATACATTCACAATATGGAATTTGAGTGGTTAAGGCTTTTTGCAATGCAATATCATCATTTGAAAAATAATTTATTATTTGTTCATTAGTTATTACAAATGGTTTAAAATGATAAAATAGATTATGTATTGTTTCTTTATTATAGCTATCGCCGTAATAAAATTTAAAAAATTCATTTAATAATGATTCTTCTAATACAATATAGCTCATATTTTACCTGTAAATCTTTAAATAATCAGTAAGAGTTGCATCAAAAAAACCAGTAGGAAATTTACGCTGATTATTTTCTTTATCAACAAATCTTCCTTTTTTATCTGTATATATTGCCTGAAATGGCTTATTAATTTCTTTATATTGAAATACTACTTTATCATAATCTATGATACCTTGGTTTACATTATAGCAGAGTTTATATATTAAATGTTCGCAGTGGGTTTCAAGTATGACCTGCACACCAAGTTGTGCAATAAATGCAAAAAAGTCAGCCAGTTTGCTTTGAGCTTTTGGGTGCAGGTGCACTTCTGGATTTTCAATTATTACAGTATCGCCAATTTTGGCAGTTAAGCATGCAATAAGTATAGGAAATACCATACTTGTTCCAAAGCCAGTATTTAGTGGGGAATATGCTTCCACATCGTGTGGGGCTTGATAGTATAATGATACTTTATCTGCCTGTCTATCTGCTTTTACAGTAGTCCCTAATATGTATTTCATCCAATAAGCTGTTTGGCTTCTTAATGTCGTATTAATATCATTTTCATTATCGTTATTAATTGATAATTCAACTATATTGTCATGCTGTTTTATTGAATATATATAAGGGGCATATTCTCCACGAATTCCTAAATTATCATCAGTTGTAATATCATATTGTTTATCAGGACTTACCCTATCAGCTTGCAAAAAAGTATACTTTATATTTTTATTTTGGTTTTCTTGTATTACTCCATTATCTATATTTATAGAACTGTTTATGTTATTACTAAATGTATATTCAATTTTTCCATTTACAGCTATTATTCTATCTTTAATATAGCTAGTATAATTTTTATAGTTTCCTGCTAACATACATGCAATAATTGCTGTTGATTTTCCACTGGAATTTTCACCACAAAATATAGTTAATGGTTTAATTTCTAATTTTGTATCTTCTAGCACTTTAAATTTAATAATATTTAATTCTTTAAGCATATTTAGTCCTTAATTCTTCAATATTATCTGATAATTTTATGAAATGTTCTTTCATTCTCTTAATACTATTTGATGAATTATCAAGAGTAGATTGAAACCAACTTTTGTTTATTATATTATCTAATTCTTTATGCCATGTATCTAAATCTATCTTTATTTGATTTTGTAATGATGCAGTAATAAAGAAAAGCGATTCAAACATAATCATATTAAATGTATTTGAAGTGCTGTTTCTTTTAAATGTGTTATCTTTATAAATATTATATAATAACTGCATGCTCGTTTTAAATGTATATTCTAATTTACTACATTCATTCTCATCCATACTATTCATAATACGCATATATTTTCCTAAAAAATTATCAAAACTGCCATTTATTTCAGGGTCAATATTTGCAGGTATTTTTTTAATAAGCTGGACATTATATGCCAAATAAAAAGCCAATGCTCTTAATATTACATATCTATCTCTCATTCTTTTAGAGTCTAATTTTAATGTAACAGCTTTTTTAAATTCATCGCATTCTGCTAATTCTTTTAATAATTTTGTAGATTTACCTTTATATAGAGCATGACGCATTTCCTGTTTATTAAGTGGAGTGCCTCCACTATTAATTCTTTCAAATATATCTAATTTAACTGTTTCTGGAGTATCTGCACTCATAACATATACTTGTATTTGGTATCTTTCTATTCTTGCTTGGTTGTCTCGTTGCAAATCTTTAAACAATTTTCCTTTTACACCATCAATATATGTCAAATCTTGTAGTTTAAATTCATTTTTAAAATATTCTGTGATTGTATGCAGCCTTTGTAAACCATCAACAACACTTAATCCACCACCTTTATTTTCTGCAAAATAAAATAAAGGTAATGGTATACCCATTAAAATAGATTCTATTAGCCTTGATTGTTTTTTTCTATCCCAAAGTCCTTTATTTCGCTGAAATTCAGGATTTAAGTTTATTTCTTTAAACTCATTAATTGCTCTATTGATTTCAAAAAGAGAAAATTGCTCTTTTGAAAATTCTACTTTTGCAGGATATGGGTTACTGCTTGAAGAAAATTTAATAACTTCTTCTTCATCTAATTTTTCCATTTCTTGATTAATTTCTTTTTCACTATCTTCATTTATAGATTCATTATATTGATTATATTCCTGCATCATTTACTCCAATTATTAATAATAAATACCAGTAAAAAAAGTAAAAATCAAAAAAATTATATAATATCTTTTAATTTATTGCAATAGGTTAAAAGTTCATCAACTTTTTTTACAATCCTTTCCTGCTCTTTAAGTGGCGGAAGTGGGATTAAAAAATATTTGATAGTATTTAATGAAATGTTGTCATTAGTTGATATTTTTTCTTTTTGTATTATGTTTTGTATTAAGTTTGATAATATTACATAATGTATATACTGTTCTTTTATTGTATTAATTTTTATTGTTGCAACTCGTTGATTTGTTGCCATTGGTTCTGTTATTTCCTTGATTAATAAACTTTTACCAACTGTTCCCCCTGTCATACATAAAATTATATTATTCTTATTTAAAATATATTCATCAAGTTTATTAGTATACTCATATCTAACTATATTCTTATCTATAAATCCATCTTCATTGAAATCAGAGATGCGTATAACTCTGATACCTTGTTTTTTAAATAATACACTTTTAAAAGCATATCCTCCATTTATTACTGCAATATCCCCCAGTCTGACCCATTTCCAGTTTTCAGGTATATTATAAGGTATTTCATCATCAGTTACAGGCGGCAGTGGTTTTTCTTTTTTTATTTGACCTTGGTTTATTAAATTTTCTTTTTCTTTTATAATTTTATCATAAAGTATGCTTGCAGACTCATCCTGAATATCCTGCTGCACTAATTTTCCTTCTACTGCATACTGTAAAATAGATTTTGGCAGGTTGTCTGCAAAATATTTATCTAATGATAGTAACTTTTCTTCTTCCTGCTCTAATTTATCACATAAAGCCATAAGCTTATCAACTTTCTTCACAATTCTTTCCTGTTCTTTGAGTGGCGGAAGTGGGAAAATTATGTTTTTTAATTTTTCAGAAGATACTTCAATAACTTTCATTCCTTTTGCAATTTTATTTTTTTGTATTTGAAAGCAGCTAGAATTAAATAAATATATTAAATACAATGGGTTTATTGAATGTTTTATAATTGCGGTATGTCCACCAGTTACTATTGGATAATTACCCAGCCATGCAATACTTTTGCATACATCATTCATATTTTCACTTGTAACTGCCATAATAATATCTGAGTATTCAACTGTTTTTAGTTTATTTCCAATTTGTTCCGATGTGTATGTTATAGTAGTATTTGTTGAATATTTATAATACTTATGTATTTGTCCATAATGGATACATGGAATACCATTATTAGTAAAATCATTTTTAGTTAATCCACTTCCTCGTTTAATCACACACACTTCCCCCAGCCTGACCCATTTCCAGCTTTCAGGTATATTATAGGGTATTTCATCATCAGTTACAGGCGGCAGTGGTTTTTCTTTTTTTATTTGACCTTGGTTTATTAAATTTTCTTTTTCTTTTATAATTTTATCATAAAGTATGCTTGCAGACTCATCCTGAATATCCTGCTGCACTAATTTTCCTTCTACTGCATACTGTAAAATAGATTTTCTTAAATTTTTTATATTCATATTTTTCCTGCTGTATTTATACATTTATGCTGTGTGATTTCAATAATAAGATTTCAGACTATTCACATTCTTTTACAGTGACAACAAGTGTCATTTTAAGCATGTGTAAACAGGCGAAAAATCTTTTTATTTTTGCTCTGTTTTAATCATTATTTTTTTGCATTGTTGTAATAATATCATTTAAAAGATTATCAATATTTTCTGATATTTCTTTTCTTGTATTTATATAGTTATCAATAAACTCATAAGGGTTTAATATTTCTTCTTCCAAATGTGGAAATCCGCAGAAATCAAGGTTATAATTATTTGCAATAATTTCATCTATGCTTATAAGTTTTGATACTTCACTTTCTCTTCTGTTGTGCCACCATGCACGCACTGGGTCAAAATGAATATCAAGCATAGGGCGAGTTTTAGAAAAATGTTTATATCCTTCTGGCATTTCAAGCCTGTAATACCAAATATTTTCTGTTTTTTTGCCTTTTTCAAAAAATAAAAGGTTAGTGTTAATTTTTGTATAAGGTGCAAAAACATCATTTGGAAGCCTTATAATAGTGTGCAGGCTGCACTCTTCTAAAAGTTTCTTTTTTATACTCGTTTTAACATTACCGCCAAATAAAAAGCCGTCAGGCAGGACAAGACCGCATCTGCCATTTTCTTTTAATAAATACATAATATGCACCATAAATAAATCGGCAGTTTCTTTTGACCTTAAATTACTTGGCACAGAGCTTGTAACAGCATCTTCTTCTGCTCCCCCAAAAGGTGGGTTTGTAACAATAATATCTACTAATTCATTATCGTTATAATCTGCAACTGGGGTGCGAAGAGTGTTATCATTTATAATATTTGGCACATCTATATTATGCAGTATTAAATTTGTAACACATAGTATATGGGGGTATGGCTTTTTTTCTATACCTTTAATATTTGATTGCAGCAGTTTATAATCTTCTGGAGTGCTAATCTTATATCTATCTATGACACTTGTTAAAAAACCGCCAGTGCCGCATGCTGGGTCCAGCACTTTTTCATTAATCTTTGGGTCAATCATTTCTACTATAAACTTAGTAACAGGTCTTGGTGTATAAAACTCTCCAGATTTGCCTGCACTTTGCAAGTCTTTAAGCATTGTTTCATATATATCATTAAATAAATGGAAATCAGGCATAGCCGTAAAATCAAGCTCTTTATTTAATTTATTAATAACCTGTCTGAGTAATGTGCCAGATTTCATATAATTTATAACATCATTTATTGTAGTTTTTAAAAGCCATTTGCGTTTTGTGATATCTTGATAAGTTTCAAGGGCTTTAATATCATCAAACATATGCTCAATAAATTTTAAAAGCTCATTACCTGTAATACCTTCATCATCTGCTGCCCAGTTACGCCATTGATAGATTTTTGGCATAACAGGTTTATAGTCATCTTCTAAAAGTTCCCATTCCTGCTCTTTATAATCAAAAGCTTTTAAAAATAAAAGCCATGCAATCTGCCCTATATATTGAGCATCGCCATTTATACCTTCATCCATTCGCATTATATCTTTTAACGCTTTTGTTAAGCCTGATATTGCCATTTTTACCCCTTATGCTGCATAAATTTCATTTTCCAGCTCTTTTATAATATTTTCAAAATTTTTTCTACCCTTAAATATTCTATTTAATATATACATTGGGCTGCCTATTTTATTTACTGGCTCCAGTTTTAATATATCTATCGTTTCTAAATTTATTATGTCAGTTTCTGCATATTTATCAAGAAGTGCATTTATAACTTCCTGCACTTTCGCCCCATATTTTGCAAAATAGTTGCGTTTTTTTACATTTGCTATACGCTCTTTTTTAGTTAATGGCGGTTTATCATAAGCTATATGGCAGAGCATATCAAAAGGGTCTAAATCTCTTTTTGTGTTTGCCTTTAATTCTTCTATAAATATACCAGCTTTTTCCATTTCATCTATTATTATAGATTTTTTCTCTGCACTGTTCCAAGCCTGTAAAAAATTATCAAGAGTAGCATATTTATTTTTTATATTTTTTCTTGTATAATCTTTAAAAGATTCTGTTATAAGTTTGCCATTATAGTCTAAATATTTTACTAAATCTTTTAATACTGATACTTCCACATTATCAACATAGTATTTTTTAGGCTCATTAGTAACTGGTGGCAGTAAAGTTCCTTTCTTTTCTTCTTTTTCTGCAGTTTCTACTGTGTTTACATATTCATTACAAAAGTCATACTCTTTGTTTTTTTTAGTTATATTATATTCTTCACTTTGCAGTGGTTCGCCGTCAAAAGCATTATCAGCAAAAAGCCGTGTAACATTTCTAAAATCAATTATAGTAAAATACAGCTTGTTTTTTTCTTCCACAAGTCTTGTGCCCCTGCCTATAATCTGCTTAAATTCTATTATACTGTTTATATTACTGTCTATTACTATAAACTCTACAGTTTTAGTATCAACACCAGTAGATAAAAGTTTAGATGTGGTGACTAAAACTGGATAGCTTGAGTTTTTATTGCAAAAGTTTTCTATCTGGTTTTTTCCTTCTTCATTATCACTTGTTATCTGCATAACATATTTATTATTAATTTTGACCATATCTGCATTTTCATTAACAAGAGCCTGACGCATAAAGGCAGCATGTTCCTGATTTACACAGAAAAATATTGTTTTTGCCATTCGCTTATTATGAGCTTTTAAATAGTCAGATACATATTTTGCAACAGTTTCTGTTCGTTTTTCTAAAAAAAGTGTTCTATCAAAATCTCTATCATTATATTCTCTATCTTCTATTAAATTGCCATACTTGTCTTTCTGATTAAGCTCTGGTCTAAACCCTTCCACATCTTTATCTAATATTATGCGTATTACTTTATATGGAGCTAAAAAGCCGTCTTCTATACCCTGTTTTAAAGAATATGTATATACAGGCTCTCCAAAATATGAAATATTAGATACTTCTTTATTTTCTTTTGGTGTGGCGGTCAGACCAATTTGAGAAGCACTATCAAAATATTCTAATACTTCTCGCCACTGGCTGTCTTCGCTGGCACTGCCCCTGTGGCACTCATCAACTATTACTAAATCAAAAAAGTCTTTGCTAAACTGCTTAAATATATTTTTTGTATCATTCTGTCCAGTAATACTTTGATATAACGCTAAATATATCTGGTAAGATTTATCAACCTTTCTATTTGTTACAATAGTCATATTTTCTTTAAATGGAGAAAAATCACCGGTGTAAGTCTGGTTACGCAAAGCTTCTCTGTCTGCTAAAAATAGTATCCTTTTTTTAATGCCTGCAATCCACAGCCGCCATGCAATTTGAAAAGCTACATAAGTTTTGCCTGTGCCTGTTGCCATTACTAGAAAAACTCTTTTTTCTCCATTAATTATGGCATTATATGTATTATTAATGGCATTAAGCTGGTAATATCTAGGGATTTTATCATTTTCAGTATAATATGATGAGCTTAACTGTTTTTCTTTTGCACTGTCTATATTATTATATTGTTTATATATATCCATAAGTTTATCAGGGGATGGGAAATCTAAAAGGCTGATTTCTTTTTCTATTTTTTCATTTTCACCAGAGTATTTATTATGGAAAATAAACCCATCACCATTTGATGAAAATATAAATGGAATATTAAGCATTTCTGCATATCCTAAAGCCTGCTGCATTCCATCTGATATTTTATGTTTATTGTCTTTTGCTTCAATTACTGCAATAGGTGTATGAAAATTATAAAACAGCACATAATCTGCCCGTTTAATAGTATTGGTATCACGGATACATGTATTGTGTCTTGCAATAACTCTGCCTGCTGTAAGCTGGTATTCTTCTCTTATCTGGTGTTCTTGCCAGCCTGCATTTTTAACAGCAGGTGTGATATATCTTGTGCGAATTTCCTGTTCTGTAAGCTCTTTTTTATCCATAGTATCACCTTGATACATATTATAAAAATATATTCAAAATGTAAATATAAATATATGTTATGGACTTATCCCGTCTTAATGAGCAAGAAAGGCGAAGTATCTACAACTATATATATTAAATATATCATACACTGATGTAATATAAATAATCTAGATTTTTCGCCTTTAAAAATCAGGCTCAAAATGACTTATAGTGTGAAAACTGCTAAAAATCAGGTTCAAAATAACTGTAATCTGATTTTTTTGTGTAAGTTCAGTGAGTATTAAGTATTTAATATCATCATTATTGTTTGGTTTGTTTTCTATAATCCCATGGAGCCTGCGGATTATTATCTGCCCAAAGTCCTGCTTTTTTATTTTTAGCTGTAATTTGTGCAAATATAGTGTATAACGATTTATTATAATACATGTAGTTCCATGCACAGCCTTTTTTTACCATTTCAAGATTAATATTTGTATTTCCTTTAAATATTACTGCAACAGTTCTACCATATTTATCAGTGCTTTTATTTTTATTCCTTGGTATATAAGATATATTTTGATTTTTAATCATTTCTTCAAGACATAATTGGGATTGTTCTCCAAAGGGCTGTTTCAGTTCTGGTGCATCTATGCCATAAAGCCTTATTTTCACTTTTTTATTATTATGTGTGGTAATATTTATTGTATCACCATCATGTATTGAATTGATATGTTTTATTGTGATTTTATTCTCATCTACAGCTGAAAAATCATACAATGTGTCATTTAAAAACCCACCCATACTGCCTATAATTGTCGCTATAATAATCACAGCAACAGTTCTTGGTTTAAGATTAAATCGTGTATTTTTCTTTCTTTTCATAATTTCACCGCATTATATATTAACACATTCTTCTTATTTGTTATTGAATTTCTAATTTTACTGCTTGCAAAAAGACTAATAAATACATTAATATCTTCTGAATAGTTTATAAATTATATAGAACTTTAATAACTATAAAATGTCTTACTCATAATTGCAACTATTTTATTAGAGTTTGTTATCAGTGTGCATTATGCAATATAATTGATTGACAAATTTATACAGTTTATGTAATTTATAAATTTCAGTTTTTATTAGGAGATAATATGCTTAGATACCTTATTTTAATTATTGCTGTGGCTTTTATGCCATTAACAGCATCTGCACTGACTATTGATGAAACAGTTACATTAGCTCTTGACACAAACAATAATATTAAAAGTAAACAGTATACAGTAAAAGCTAAAAATTTAGCAGCTGATAATGCTATCCTTATTTTTATGCCATCAATTGGTGTTAGTTATAATTATCAATATTCATGGCAAGATCAAACAAAAGCTCTCAATACTAAAACCGAAGGTGATTTATCAACATTCAGTGCTTATGCAAACCTTAACTTATTTAACGGCTTATCTGATTTATTTGGGTATCAGCTGGCAAGGCTTGACAGAGATATGGCAGTTTCTGATTTAGATGCTGTATCTTATCAGACTATTCTTGATGCTCAGCTTGCATTTATTAATGTATTAAAAGCAAAAAGTGATTTAGAAGTGGCAGAAAGCAATTTAAAATTACTTGAAATGCAAAAAAGAGATGCCCAAATCTCTGCTGATAATGGCTTAATTGCAAAAAATGATTTGCTGCAGACTGAAACATATTTAGCTTCTGCACAGCTTCAAAAAATTACTGCACAAAGTGCCGTTACCAGAGCTATACAAAGCCTTGAAAAAGTAATGAATAGAAAGTTAGCTCCAAATGAAGAGCTTATAGAGCCGGTGTTTATGGATGTTACTTTAGATAGTGAAGAAGCATTAAAAGAAAAAATGTTTGCAAATAGAAGTGATTTAAAAAAGTTAGAGCAGTCTTATGAAGCTGCTAAAAAGACAGAAAACCGTTCATTAAGTGGTGTATATCCAACTATTGATGCATCATTTAACTATGCAGGCTATGGTGATTCTTTTGACCCATTTGCAGGAAACCCAGGCGGAATGGATTCTAACATGACTGTTGGAATTACTGCATCATGGAATATTTTATCAGTAGCATCTGCATCAATGCTGTCTATTTCAGATAAAAGAACTCGTCAGGCACTGGCTTATTCTATTGCAGATGCAAAGCAAAATATGATGCTTGATTTACAAACTAAAATAGAAAGTTATTATACATCAAAAGCTCAGCTTGCTCAGTCAATTATAGGTGTGCAGCATGCAGAAGAAAATTACCGTGTTACTAAAAACCTTTATGACCAAAGTGCTGCAACTATGACAGAGCTTTTAGATGCATCATCTTTATTAAATGAAGCAAAAGTTGCAGAATCAAATGCCAGATACAGTGTTATATCATCTGTATATAATTTAGAATGGGTAATACAGGAAAAACTTCCTGTTCATGATGTTAATCAGTATACCCCAGTTGAAAGCCCATTAAGATAATTAACGCAAAAATCAGGCGGAGAAATATAATCTCCGCTTTTTAAGATAATTACTGCCTACATAATTTTTACATTTTTTTTAAAAATCATAAAAAACTACTTGATTTTATCATACATTTTATATAGAAAATATATGAATAAAATTTACATAAGTTTTTAATGTTAAATAACATAGATATTTATATGGGAAAGGAGTAAATATGAAAAATTTACTAGAAAAATTAAAAGCTTTTTTCAGCGGTAAAAATAGTGCTGACAAAAGCCATGCAGGCGGTTCTGCAGAGAATAATGCAGGTGAAAAACAGCCGGGTCGTTTTAAAAGATTATTTTTAAACATTAAAGCTTATGCAAAAAGAAAGCCATCTGCATTTATTGCTATTATCATTGGTATTGTTTTTGTGCTGCTTTTTATTACTTATGAAGCACTTCATTTAACAAGCACTCCACAGTTCTGCGGTATGTGCCATGTGGAAACAGAAACTGGTGCCGGTGCTGAATATCATACATGGAAGAAAAATATACATGCTGCTGTAGATGTTGGCTGCATTGACTGCCACGGCAAACCGGGTTTTTTTGGCTATATGAGAGCTAAAATGGGCGGTATGTATGACTTATTCAGTGAAATAGTTCATTCTAAAGAAAACAAAATGGCTATTTTGACAGAAGGTGCTACAAACAAAGAATATGCTGCAAAACTTGTTCCAAATGACTGGTGTTTAATATGCCACTCTGATGATGAAAATAAACGAATTAGAGAAAATACATTTATGTCTTTCTTTGGTGTGAAAATGCGTAAAGTAGATGCAGTTAAAAACCCAGAATTTAGAGAGCTTAATGGTTTAAGAGATATATATAATGATGAAATGCCAAATATTTCTTTCAGCCATGATAATCATGTTAATACTCTTGGTTTAAGCTGTATAGAATGTCACATGGGTGTTGCTCATGGTGGTGAATTCCAAAACAGAACTAAAATGGAAGACTGCTTTGCATGTCATAATGCAGAAAGAGAGAAAAATCCTGAAATAAATGCTCCAGAAAATGATGCCTGCAGCACCTGCCATACAACAGTTGCTGCTATGCATGAAGGCACATTATTATTAGAAGAAGGGCAGGAGCCAACTCCACCATCAATGATGGTAGACCAGGGGGTATATGGTGCTGAAAACTGTTCTACATGCCACATGGGAGGTGCATTTGATTTACCAACTGCTGCAACCTGCGGACCAACATGCCACGGCGATATGGATTATGGCTTTATGTATGATGATATAAGAGCTCAGTTTGATGCTGTTAAAGCTCCACTTGATAAATTAAATATGCAGCTTTATGCAGTTGTTGATAAAATGACAAAAGAACAGCATGCAAAATTTAATGAATTTAAAAATTATTATGAAATATTAGCTAATGATAATTCAAAAGGTATACATAATGACAGTATCTATGTTAAAGCTGCAGAAAAAGCAGCAGCAGTTGGCAACGAGCTTGCTTCAAGCTTAGGCATCCCTGTAGCTGCTCCAGAAGAAAATCAGGAATAGATAAGCTAATATCTTTTTTAAGATATAATATATAAGGGGCGGAAAATATTATGTTTTCGCCCCTTTTTTTGTTTTTTACAGATTTTGTTTTTATTTTGCTTGATTTATAAGATATATTTTTTATAATAAATTTTGGAGTAATGCATGACAAAAGATGATAAAAAAATAGTCCGCAATGTAATTTTATTTTGTATTATATTTTCAGTATTTTTTACAGTTTACAGGGTATCATCACTACTTGATAAAAAGTATGAGGATATTTCCCCGCAGGATAATAATACTACTGCTGCACCACCTTTTACAAGCATTGAAAATAACAGCACTCCAAAAAATTATGATAATATTGCAAAAGCATATGTTTTGCCAGCAGCTGATATGTCTTTAATGCAGGAAAATAAACAAGCTGCTGATAATAACAGCGGTATAATAAATTCTCTTGCAGATTTAAATAAAAATGATAAATCTATTGCCAGCCCTTATGATAATCTAGATATTATGCTTTATGAAGCAGCCATTCAAGGTGATTTTGAAAGTGTCCGCAGGTATATTGATATGGGAGCAAATATAAATAGTGTAGACAGCAGCGGAAGCACCATAGTTTATAGGATGAGCCTTTTAAAAAATGTATCTATGGACCAGATGAACTGCTTCAATTATCTTTTGTTAAAAGGAGCTGATGTAAATAAGGAAAACTATAACGGCTATACTCCATTAACTGCTCATTTTTCATCAAATCTTTTCAATAAGGAATTTTTAGACAGGCTTATACAAAATAATGTAGAAATCAATAACCCTGATTTTGACGGCGATACTCCGCTTCATTTTGCAGTTATGAATAATAATATAGAAGCTGTAGAATATTTATTAGAAAATGGTGCTAATGCCAATGTAAAAAATAAAGATGGCATTACACCTTTACACATTGCAGTAAAAGAAAAAAATTATGATATTACTGCCAGATTACTAGATGCAGGAGCAGATAGAAACACAAAAGATATTGACGGCATAAGTGCCTTAGATATTGTTAAAGCCAGTAATGATGTAGATTTATTTAAACTTTTCAGCATTACTCAGGAAGATATTAAAAAAGATAAACTGCAGGCAGAGCTGCAGCAGGCACTTATTAATAATATATCTAAACCAGCAGTAAAGGCTGTGAAAGAAAATATAGATAAAGGATTTTATAACAGACCAGTAAAGCAGGATAAGGGTGCATCATCTATTGATGGTAAATTTGTTGGCGAAAATCCAACTCCATTAATAGCGGCTTTATATTTTGGTTATAATGATATTGCAAAAGCTCTTATAAATATAGGGGCAGATGTAAATAAACCTAATGATTATCCTTTTTATTCTCCATTAATGGTAGCAGCAGAAAGCAGTAATAAAGAAATGGTTAATCTGCTGTTAAATAAAGGTGCAGATGTAAATTATCAATCTAAAATGGATGGTATAACTGCATTAAATGTGACAAATAGTGCAGAAATTGCAGAAATTATATTAAAAGCAAAGGCAGACCCTGATATATCATCAAATGCAGCATGTCGTTCTGCACTGCAAATGGCTGTTATTAATAATAATTATGATTTGGCAGAAATACTTTTAAAGTATGGAGCAGATGTAAACCATGTAGACTGTAGTGAATATAAACCAGTTATTGCAAATGCAATAGATACTGGCAACCCTGCAATAGTCAGACTTCTTTTAAATTATAATGCTGGAGTAAATACTGAAGTAGGCGAAGATTTATCAACCAAAGTGATAGATTATGCAAAACAGAAAGGAAATAAAATGATTATAGATATGATTAATGAAAAACTGCAGCAGTCAATATCTAAAAAACAGGAAGTTTTAAATAAAGATAACTCATCATTACTTATTAAAAACAATGTAAAACAGGAAGATAACATATCAATAAACAGTAAAATTAATGATAATATATCATTTAAAGAAAATATTGAAACAAAAATGAACAAAAACGATAACAGCTTATCAAATGAAATAGATAATATTATGGATGATATTGTTAGTGATTTATAGTATTTTTGCTAAATCATTTTAGCAGTATATGTTGCACTTTATATATTTATGTGCTACAAGTTTTTTAAATCATAAGGAGGATTTATGGAAAATTCATCAGTTTTAGATAACAGTAATAATGGAAGTTCTTTTAAAGAAAAAAAGCCAAAAAGAAAGCTTAATAAAAAAGTTCTTATTATATGCTCATTAATTACTTTTTTAATTATTTTGGCAGCAGTATATTTTATTATAAGTAATAGATATACAAAAATGGTAGAAAATTACATTAATGAAGAATTAAGCTATATTGCTCAAGATTATGGTAATAGATTTAATTATAAGCCATTTAAATGCAGTGGATTTAAGGAAGTAAAATGCAGCACTGATTTTATTGAGTTGTATGAAGAACCATATAAGTTTTCAGTAAAAAATATATCATTTACAGCAGCACCATCAGTAACTGATGTAAGGACAGTATCATCTGGCAATATTGAAATCCGTTCTGCTTATACAAAAGATGATTTAGAATCTAATAATGCTTTTATTAAGTTAAATCTTAATTTTAATTGTTCAGATAATATGACACTGTTAAGTGAGCGTTCATTACTTGCACATAATGTTGTATGCGATTCCAGTATAAATGATATACATTCAAAACAGGTAAGTATAGTTTATATGAAAAATGATATATATGCTCAAAATAGCAGTATATTTGGTGTTTTCAAAGATATTAAAGGCAATAATGAAGATTTTATGAACTTTATGTTAAATAATGCTACGGTAGTGGAATCTTCATTAAATGTTATAGAAAGCCCTGATTTATTTGAGAGTATAATGCAAATTGCTCAGATACTTTTTAAACCATACCTTGCAGAAAATATAACAAAAGAGATGGCTGTATCTTTATATGACAGGTTAAGAAGTGATTATAATCAGGTTAAAGGCTTATATGGTAATGACGAAGATGGATATGCTGCTGTTGTAGATAATTTAATAAATGCAGTAGATGGCATAGTATATCATAACAATAACTCTGTTTCAGTTTCTATTGACTTAAAAGATAAGGATAAAATAGATGATATGCTTGACTATGAATATAGAAACATTATTACTCCAGACTACTATGATATAAATATAACAAGCTCTAAATAACTGAAAAAGTATTTTATCGGCATAATTCATTTTAGATTTTAGCACAGATATTTATATAATATGACTGTTGTGAAAATGTAATTATGCCGTGGCATAAAAAATGAATAATAAAGAAATTATTATAAATGGATATGAAAATGGATTTTGATAATGATATACTTGTAGAATATTACAATGATGTAACAGAAGATATAAGATATATTAGAGAAACAGTTTTTGTTTTAGAGCAGGGTTTTTCTGAAGAATTTGATGAAATAGATAAAAAAAGTATACATTTGCTTGTAAAAGTAAATAATAAAAGAGCCGCAACAGCAAGGATATTTAAATCAGATAATAGTAATGCTAAATGGACTATTGGCAGGTTTGCAGTGTTAAAAGAATACAGGGGCATTGGGCTTGGTTCTTTTCTATTGAAAAAAGTAGAAGAAAAGATTAAAGAGCAGGGTGGCAGAACAGCGGAGCTTTCGGCACAAAAACAGGCAGAAAAGTTTTATTTATCTTCAGGCTATATTCCTATGGGAGATATATATTATGACCAGCATGCACCACATATTCATATGGAAAAAAATATAGATTAGTAATAATAAAGTAGAAAAGCAGCAGAACAAAAGGCACACAGTGCTTCACATTTCAGTAAGACAGGGGAAGCAGGCTCAGGACAAGTCGTCTGAAAGTTGAGCGACAGCCGAACTTGTTTCGGCAGAGTGTTATTTAAAAAATACAGGGGGAGTGTCTTTTACGACGCAAGCATTTCCCAACCGAATAGGGAGGAAGCAGAAATGCATAGCTGGACTGTATTTTTTAATAAAGGATAAATTTATTTACTTCGCCTTTGGCTCAGTATGACCTGATTGTAATAATCTGTATTTCTGTATAAGTTCTCATAGTCAAAGTTTTTATAATAATTCACACATTGTCATTTTGAGCAAAGCGAAAAATCTAAATATCATAAGTTTCAATAATTATACATACTATTTTTATAATTATTGCAGCTTAATTGTAATATCAGCATTATTTTCAGCACATTTAAGTATATATAAAACAGGCATATATAAAAATGCTTTAAAAAAGACTTTATCAAAAAAAATATATATGGTATAAGTATCAGAATAAATAATATGGAGTTATTTTAATGAATACATATATTATAATATCATCAATAGTGCTGATTGTTCTTCTTGTAATATTGATATTATTTTTTATAAATCGTAAAAGTATTAAAATGAAAATTTTAGAAGAGCAGGCAGAAAAAGGCAGCCCTGAAACTCAGCTTGCTCTGGGGCTTATGCTTTATTCTGGGACACAGGTGCCTGTTAATAAAGAAAAAGGGTGTGAGTATATCAAAAAAGCAGCAGAAAATGGCAGTGCACAGGCACAGTATTTATACAGTGGTATAGTTTTAGGGGCAGACAGCGAAACAGCTCCATCAAAAGAGCAGCTTTTAGAGGCTGCATCATGGATACAAAAGGCAGCAGATGGTGGCTTTTTAACAGCAGTTATCACCCTTGCTAATATGTATGCAGAAGGTAAAATTTTACAAAAAGATGCAAAAAAATCACAGCATTATTTTTTAAAAGCTGCTGAAATGGGAGATATTCAATCACAATTAACAGTTGCAGGTATATACCATTTTAGTATAGGCATGGATAGGACTATTGGTTATGCATGGTATAAGGTTGCTGCACATAATGGCAGTGAATATGCTGTGGAAGCTTCTGAAAAACTTTTTGATGAATTATCTGAAGAAAGCAAAGCAGAAGCAGTAAGGAAAGCTGATGAATATATCAGTAAATATGCAGACAGGAAATTACATTAATTATATGATACAGAGATATATTCAGTCAGATTACAGCCCACTTATAGAAATATGGAAACAGTCAGTAATACATACTCATGATTTTTTATCAAAAGAAGATTATGAATTAATACTCTCAAAACTGCCTGAATATTTCAGCAGTGTAGATATGTATGTATATAGAAAAGAAAGCCGAATAGCTGCTTTTATGGGTGTATCTGGTAATAAAATGGAAATGCTTTTTTGTCATCCTGATTATATCAGGCAGGGCATAGGCTCATCTATGGTTAAATATGCAGTTCAGTTTCTGAATATAAAATATATTGATGTAAACGAACAGAATAATAAAGCAGTAGAATTTTATAAATCGCAGGGCTTTATTGTAATAGGCAGGCAGGCTCATGATGCTTTTGGCTACAACATGCTTCATTTAATGTATAGTGAGTAAAACTAAATATGAAAAAAATTTTTTTAGCAGTATTTATTTTTGTTTCTGTAAATATAGTTTATGCAGAAGAATGCAGCCGTCCTGTAATATTTCCATTAATTGCAAAACCTGTAAATGATACAGGCATGGAATATGCAAATTATAACTGGCGGGATAAGGCTGGGGCAAATCAGGCAGTATATGCAAGCTACCGCATTAGAGAAAACCGCACTAAAAAATTAATAAAAAAATCATTCCATGCTTCCCGTGATTTATATACAGATGTGTATAATAATACTGGCAGATACAGTTTTTTAAGTTCTAAAAATTATGTGGTATCAGTATCAGATGGTGAAGTATTAAGCACTGGCAGATTTTATGCAGGCACTTATGTTGTTACAGTTAAACATACAACATGTGATGGCAGAAATTTCATTATCCGCTATGGAGAGCTTGATAAAGACAGTATCAAAGTTAAACAGGGTGATAAAGTAAAACAGGGGCAGGTAATAGGAAAGCCGGGCTTTTTGCAAAAAAAAGATGTTAATGGAAATATTGTTCCAATAGATGTAATTGCAGACAAAGTTGTTTTTATGCTGCATTTAGAATATTTTGCAGATATTTCATCTGATGATGTTTTTTCAAAAGCATTTAGTAATAACAGGTATGACAGGCGAAGTGATATAAAAGACAGTTTAGAGTTACTAGAAGAAGGATATAATAATTCCTTTTGGGAGCAGGCTGCAAAATGAGAAAATTATTAATAGTGTTATTTACATTAATATCTTTTAATGTATATGCTTCTCCCTATGCAAACCCATGGCTTTATGATAAAATGCTTGATTTTATACAAAACCCTGCAGCATATAAGGATAATTTTACAAATGGTATAATACAGGATAGAAACCCTGATATAATTGTTGGTGCATTTATAGAAAATGCTTACTCTGTATATGAAAAAGAAGAAGAATTTACAAGTGAATTAAAATCATGTGGTGATAACTGCTATCAGGATAACAGCTCAAAAGATATACTGCAGTCATACCATAAGTTTTTTTATGTATCTGCGATAGTGCTGCCAGTTTCTGAAATATTAATACAAAACCCAGCAGCAGGTGAAAATATATCATATTATATACAAAATAAACTTGTAAGCTATACATGGGAAAATGAAAACTATTTAGTTATAACTATAAATAAAGATAAACTGGAATTTAAAAAACAAAAAAACAGTATTGTAATAACTACAACAATGCAGGTTTTAAAAAATTACATACTAAACTAATTAGATTAAGCTTGGTGAACTATGAAATACAGATATATATTATTAAACATAGTTTTTATATTATTTTATTCATTAAGTGTTTTTGCATATAATGAGCAGGATATTGATTTATATAATCACTCAAACCAGCATGGTGTTATTTTTCATGCAGAAGATAAAAGAGCATATTATGATAATATAACTTATGATGTAATAAGCTATGGCAAATGTAATAAAGAGCAGTATAAGATTATAAGAAATACCGCAAAAAAACTAAAAGATAAAGAACAGCCTTTCTGGATATATAAATACTGCATTAGAGCAGAATATAAATATAATACAGAAAGCATTATAAAAGCCTATAACAGCTACAGGTTTGATTTAAATAAAAGACTGCTTGAAAGCAAAGATTATAAAGTTATTGATAATATTGTGTCATACCTGCCTGTAAACTTAAAAAAAGGCAGCAATTATCTTTACTATCTAGGAATGAGAAATAATATTATTGAGTGGAGTGAAGATAATAATGTAATGCAAATAACACTTCCAATAATGTTTAGTGGTTTAATAACAACAATGAGTTTAGAAGAAGATAACAGTATATTAGTAAAAGAAATCTTTGTATATGAAAGACCAAATGAAATGCTGCCAAAGGATGAGTATAAAGATTTATTCATCAAATAACAGCTGAACTTTTCCAAAAAACTTAGAATATAGTCATTTAGAGCCTGATTTTTACAGGCGAAAAATCTATATTATATATTGCAATAGTGCAGAATATATTTAAATTATCTATATTTTCTCATGACTTAAAAGACATTACGGACATGCCATATTTTTCCTGCTGTTATAAGTATATAACATTATTAAATAACATATGAGGCAAAAATGGATAAAATATATATCAGTATTATATCTACACTTATAATAATTATCATATCAATTTCTATTTATATATTAATAAAAACTGGATTTTATAACAGTATAATTAAAGAATTGCAGTCAGAAAATAAATATCTGCTTTCTCAAATAAGCAGTGCTGAAAGTTTGATTGACTTTCAAAATGCTAAAATAAATAACTATGCAGTTAATATGAAAAAAGTAGAAGAAAAATATATGCAGGATATAGCTTATATTAACAAAAAATATAATGCATTGCAGGAAAAATACAAAAATGCAGGTAATGTAGAATGTTTAGGTATGATGAATATGATAGATGAAAACCAAAGGAGATTTTTAAATGAAAGAGAAAAGTAAACATTTTTTTATAAATTTATATGAAAAAGCAAAAAATTACATTTTAGAAAAAATAAAAGATATTATTAAAGCAACATCAGATGATTTTGCAGCTATAAATATAGAAAAGGGATATGCAGTATATTCTTTAAACTGGTGGTTCATGAAATCATTAAAGTGGCTTATTGCTGCCATTCTTGCAGTTTTAACATTATTTTTATGGGGCTGCAGCAGCACTGCTGTAACAAAATACTATCCAGTATCAGTGCCTGTTGCATGCAGTGTAGATATACCTTTAATGCCAGAATATAATGAAGATACAGTTATTACAAATTTAAATATATTGGCTTATGCAGAAAAACTTAAATCGGCTTTAAAAATATGTAAAAATGGAGGATTAAATGATTGATAGAGCATTTAATCTGCCTGCTGAAATATGGCAGTGGCTGTGGCTTTTTATTGTATCATTTACTGGCGGGGTTGTTGGATTTATTACAAAAATTTCCCCTACATTAAAAGGCAGGTCTTTCAGAGCAAAATTTTTAGCATTATGTATGGGAATGGTAAACAGTATGTTTATAGCATATATAAGCTATGAAATATTAATGAGTATTATTGATAAACAGGGTCTTGCAGTTGCTCTTGCTGGTATGGCAGCATTTACTGGCACTGATTTATTGATTATTATGCAAAATAAAATAATAGAATTAATTAAAAGAAAAATAGATGCTGTATAGGAAAATAAAATGAATACATTAAGCAAAAAAAGTATACAAAAACTAAACACATGTCATAGTGATTTAAAAAGGCTTATAAAGACGGTGGCATTAGAAGAAAAATGTGCAGTAATATGTGGTTTTCGTGGCAGATATGAGCAGGAAAAAGCATATTATGATGGCAAAAGCAAAGCCAAATGGGGTATGAGTAAGCATAATTTAAAGCCGTCTCAGGCAGTAGATGTGGTGCCGCTGCCACTTGACTGGAATAATATTGAACGATTTGAAAAATTAGGTAGAAAAATTATGCAGAAAGCTGATGAATTAAATATAAATATTAAATGGGGCAGAGATTTTAAAGGTTTAAAAGATTATCCCCATTTTGAATTAAATACAGATATTTGATATAACTTGCAGTATCGTTACCTTGTTTTTACATTAATATTTTATAAGCAGGTAACGATTTTTATTTCTGCTTGACAAATTTTAATTTTAGCTATATATAACTATATATTTATTTTAAATAAAAATATATCTTAAAAGGAGAGAAAAGTCTTAACTAACAGGACATATGTTACATTTTTAATAAAAAATAAATCTTAATTTAA
>ERZ777305.1822-NODE-1822-length-21784-cov-14.980303_pt1 | contig 21784 bp, 17 predicted proteins | sample MGYA00374965_ERZ777305 | MGnify/ENA primary metagenome ERZ777305 (study PRJEB29328, sample SAMD00013331) | mouse gut metagenome | study: EMG produced TPA metagenomics assembly of the Metagenome analysis of fecal microbiota from mouse which was promoted... | reverse complement strand
TCCCACGCGGCACGGACCCACTCTGTACACTGTGTTTCCGCATTCCCATCCGGTCTTTCTCATTCCCGCGCGGCACGGACCCACCCTTACACACAATGTCCCGTAGGCAGAACCGTGTTACACGCTCAGGTCTCAAAGCATTTCAGCACTTCCGCGCCCTCCCGGACAAAGACAATAAATTCGTCCAATTCCGCGTGGCAGGTGAGCCATCTGCCGCCATCCTCCACATGTCCGTCCCGGGTCAGCACCCATTTGCCCGCAGGCAGATACACCCGGCGCTCCACCGCGCCCTGCTCATAGATGGGTGCCACCAGCAGATCCGCGCCATAAAAATATTGGTCCTCCAGAGTATAACACTGTTCGTCCTCCGGGAACTCCCAGAACATGGGCCGCATGACGGGCGCGCCGGTACGGCTGGCCTCGTCCATATAATAACAGGTGTAGTCTTTCAACTTTTCCCGCAGTTCTATGAGATTCTTCAAGATCGGATAGTTGCGCTCTCCAAAGCTCCAGATCTCATTGTCGCCGCCGCTGGGCTCCTTGACGCCTGGATGGCGCTGTTTGTACCAGGAGGGACGCAATCTCGATCCGTGAAGCCTCATCACCGGGCAAAATACGCCGAACTGGAACCATCTGACGATCAATTCCCGGAAGTACTCGCTCTCGATATCCCCCGAGAGGAATCCGCCGATATCCGAATTCCACCACGGAATACCACACATCCCCATGGACAGGCCGCTCTCTATGCTCATCTTCAGATTGTGAAAGCTGGAGGGAATGTCTCCGTTCCAAACGATGGCTCCGTATTTCTGACTGCCCGGATATGCCGCGCGGGTCAGGGATACGATCTCCTCCTCCCCCTCCTCTTTCAATCCCTCATAAAAAGTTTTCGCGTAATAATAGGGGTACATCTGCGCCACCTGCGCTCCGTTGCCCAGATAGTATTTAAGGTGCCCCGGCTGCTGGGGATGTACCTCCGGCTCCGCCTCGTCCAGCCAGAAAGTCTTGATCCCGTGGCGGTAATAATTTTCCTTTGCCTTGCCCCACACAAACCTGCGGGTCTCCGGATTCATGGGGTCGATAAAGGTCTGCTGCCCGTAGAAATCAAAGGTGCCAAACTGCCCGTTCTCCGTGCGCACCAACATGTTGCCCTCGCTCATCTCGGCGTAATTCTCACTGGCGGGATTGATGGTGGGCCAGATGGACACCACCGGGTGTATGCCAAGCTCCTCCAGTTCCCGGCACATGGCGTCCGGGTCCGGCCAGTACTTGGGATCAAACTTCCACTCCCCCTGCTCCGTCCAGTGAAAATAGTCGATTACGATGGCGTCGATGGGAATCCCTCTCTTTTTGTATTCCCGCGCCACCTCCAGCAGGTCTTCCTGGCTCTCATAGCGCAGCTTGCACTGCCAGTATCCCGCCGCCCAGCGGGGAAACTTAGGCGCGTAACCCGTGAGATCACAGTATCTTACCATGGTCTGGGCGGGCGTCTCACCCGCGTATATAAAGTAGTCCGCCTGATAGGCACTGTCCGCCACAAACATGGTATGGTTGCGGGTGGTCTCGCAGCGCCCCGGGGCCGGATTGTTCCAGAAAAATCCGTAGCCCAGAGAGGAGTACAGCACCGGCAGCGTGGACTTGGTATTATAGTGAATGATCTGACTGGTGCTGCCCTTGCGGTCAAACAGGTCCTCCTGCTCCTGGCCCATGCCGTAGAAATGCTCCCCCTCATTGGCGTCAAAGATCACCTTGACTTGGTAATGGTCCCCCTCCACATGCATGTTGCGGTTGGTGTAGTCCCCTTCAAAGCGGGTGTGCAGGATCTGCTGCCCCTTGCGATAATAGGTGATAATGCCGCCGTACCAGGGGTTTCCCGCCTCTATGGTGGCGCTGACCATACCGTTTACGATGGTGGCCTTTTTCTCGTCCCCCGACACCAGGCATTCATCCTGGGTGGCAGGCTCCAGCACCGTCCACTTTTCATCGGAGATCCGTCCGTTTTTCGTGCTGCGGCAGCGCAGACAATCCCTGCCGTAAGGCTCTATCACTGTCAGCTCGTCCTTGCGCTGAAAAACCAGCCTTTTGTCCTCTATCCTGATCTTTCCCATGCCTCTTTCTCCTCTTATCCAAACATAAGTCCTAGAATTAGGGGGGCTAATTTTCACAAACTTTTAGCCAGATAGACTCACCCTAATCTTAAAGCATAAGTCCTGCCACTTGCAAAACTGTTTATTGCACATACTATTATTCCGTGAGCGGGCTGTGTGTAACAAGATTGTTCCGCAGTCATCCACAACCGCTTATAGCGGAAGATGCAGCAGCGGCAATCCCTGCTCGCTTATATACACCCTGTGGAACGTGGTGCACCGCATATTATACTTATCACGTTCCTGGGCATGATACGCGATCATCAGCTCCCCGTTCTCATCGCGGAAGAAGGAATTGTGCCCCGGTCCTTCAATGCCCTCTATCGAACCTCTGTGGAGCATGGCCGCCGGCTCTTTGTACCAATTCCCCACATCCAGCAGATCGTCCTTCTGATCCGCCACCAGATATCCCACGGCATAGGTGGGGTCGCAGGCTCCGCCGCCGGAGTAGGCCAGATACACCTTATCCTCCAGGAGCAGCGGGTAAGGGCCTTCGTTGTTGATGGTACCGCGCTGGTTCTCCCAGCCATACAGAGGTCTGGACAACAGCACCGGCTCGCTGGTCAGCACCCAGGGCCGCGTCTCGTCGGTGGTGGCGATATACAGCATGGAGCCCGTGTCCGCCGCCGTGCCGATACCATAGCGGTAAGACCAGACCAGATAGGACTTCCCCCCGGCCTTAAAATAGGTCATGTCCAGAGATATCCCGCTCTCCGTCAAAAAGCTCCCGTCCTGCCTGCACACCCGCACCGGCACTTCCCAGTCCCCGGGATCTGTCAGGCGACCGCCCTCCTTCAAGCGCATCATATGGCATTGGGGAGCCCACTGTCTGCCTCCCACAGCAAACAGGATATAAGCCCTCCCGCCGATCACATGGAACTCCGGCGCCCAAAAAGTCTGAATGAACTCTTTGCCTTCGTCATAGTCCAGAATACGGTACGGCTCCGCCCCCACCTCAAAAAGCCCTGCCACCGAGTCTGACTCCCGGATAAACAGGCCTATATTGTTATTGTTGTCGTTGGTAGCCAGAAAATACCATTTTCCCTCCCAGTGAAAGATCACAGGGTCCGCCCAACCCACGGCCAGGGGAAACTCTACCTTTTTCAGTTCTGTCCGGGGCTGCACTGCCCAGCGGCTGCGGATCTTTTCCCACTGTTCCGGAGATATATCCAACTGCTGTCCGGCCCGGTCATACGCCTGCTGCCATTCTCCCGGCACCGCCGATTCCTGCCAAAACCGCAGAAAATCCTCTGTTCTCCAGAGGATCAGTTCTTCTCCCACAGGATTCCCCTCCGGGTCCGCCGGGCGGGCCAGAACACCGTATCCCTTGTCCAGAGACAGTATCCTGGGATCTCTGATCCCCCGGGGAGCAATGGTATCGTCGGGGCGTATCTTCGCCTCGGCATAGAGAATGCCATATCCCTGATTCAAGGGAAACTCCTGTCCGTTTTCCTCCACATATGCCATATGTACGCTGTCTGCCAGCGCCCGTGGACAATGCGGCTCCGATACTTCCCCTGTATATACCCGCAGATATCCCATTTTGCCCTCCTTATCTCAGTTCAAAGCCTTTCAGCATGGCGTTACCCTGGCCCCGGAAAGTCAGATACAGCGCGTATTCCCCCTTGGGCAGAGTGATCTCTGCCTGAGATTCCTCCCACACGTTGGCATATTCCACGGGAAGCTCCGCCAACACCTTCCCGTTTGGCTCCGTCCTCACTTCCAGTACGCCCTTGGCGTAACCTCTTGTCCAGACATGAATCCGATTCGCCTCCGTGCCCCGGAAAAACTTGAAACCCGCCGTGGCTCCGTCCTGAATATTGCCTATATATCCCTCGTTTTCGTCTCCGTCCCGCCCGTCCTGCATGACTCTCGGCTGGTCCGCGCCGCCCACATAGACCGCAGGCGACTGTGTGAACAGATTACATGCCAGATAGGCGGGGTAATATCCCTTGCCGGGCAGCGGCCCGTCATTCAATCCGCAGGAAGTCAACTGGGCCTGTTGGATGCTGCCGTCCCCGTTGACCGTCAATTTCTCCGCGCAGCCCTGCCTGCTGTACCAGGTGCCATTGGTCTGTCGGTGGTAAAAGACATAGGACTGTCCCTGAATCTCCACTATACTGCCGTGATTGTTGGCCCCATAAGCCGCCGGCTGCTCAGCGGGCTTGTAACTGTCTATATGCAGATCACTGTTGCTCACCAGCACTCCGCCATAGCGGAAATCCCCGGTTGGCCTTTTGCTGGTGGCGTAGCAGAGTTCATGCATCACCTGGGATGAATATATAAAATAATAGGTATTTCCCTTTTTTCGGATAGAGGGAGCCTCAAAAAAGGCGTGACCCTCATACTCTGTCCCGGCGCTGTACTCACATCCGGGCACTATGATCCTGGGAGACTCCTGGATGGTCAACATATCTCCGCCCAGTACCGTCACCATGGCTCCGTGCCGGGATTTGTCACCCCTGCCGCAGAAACCGGTGTACAGATAAGTCCTGTCCCCCTCCGTCAGCACGCCGGGGTCAAACTGGGGCTCATCCCCCGCCCGCTCTCCCAGCAGCGCGCCATCCATATAGTGCACATAGCCGTAAAATTCATATTTTCCCGCCGGGGTGTCACAGACCGCCACGGACACTACGGATACCTTGTCAAGCACATAGTACAGATAGTATCTGCCGTCCGGTCCCACCGTAACGTCAGGCGCATAGAGACACATCTTTCCCGCCTTGTTAAACGGATCGTCCGTCTTTTTGTAGATCACGCCCTCATACCGCCAGTTGCCCAGATCGTCCACCGGAGCGGACCAGCATACATAGTCCCCCATGCAGAACACATACCCATTGTAAAAATCATGTGAGCCGTACACGTATACCCTGTCTCCGAACACATAAGGCTCCGCGTCCGGTATGTATTCCCAGGAGGGCAGATATGGATTCCATGCCTGTTTCTTGCTCATATTAACTATTACCTCATTTCCTCATAACAATATCCGGTCAAGCGGCCACCGTTATGCCAGTATTACTGTGTTAGCCTCTCAGTTAAATGTTCCGTAAGAAAACGCATAAAAGGAGAATCTTTCTCCGGTCCGGGCATGGGACCCTCCGATGTGAAAACCATCTCCCAGGGATTATCCGCCGTGTAGGTATGCCATTGGGGCATCCGGCTGCCGTCCGCGTCTTCTCCGTTGGGGTCTCCCGTCTTGATAAAATTGACCCAATAATTGCACATCTGTCTGGCCAGGTCAAAGTGTTTTCCCGTAAAGGGTCTCCAACACTTTCCCAATGTCTCAAAGAAAAACCACAGGTCCACCGAGTGAAAGGCACCGGGATGATCCCAGCCGGGAATATCCGCCGCAAAGCGGTAATAGTAATTCTGACAGCAACGCCTCTTCCGCTCATCCTGTAAGAATGCGCTCTTTACCGTACACTCAATGCCGCTCACCGGCGCATACCCCTCCTGGGCCGTCGCATTCCCCGCCTCCGGAAATGCAAGGAACCGCTGCGCCTTCTCCCCGAATATCTCCCCAACGCACTCCCTGTATTCCTCTTCCGTAGATGCCGTTATCATATTGGGAAATTCATCTGTCGTATTGCCCGACATCAGCGGAACCTGTATACACTCTCCCCGCAAATACCGTCCCACGGGTTCGCCGGGGCAGAAATGGCCGTCCACACAAAAACTCATACGGGGATGGTCTTTGGCATACTCCGCATACCTGTCCCTTATGTATATGGCGTCAAGTTCTCTAGCCTCGGCGATGCTGCCAACTCCCAGCGCTCTCAAAAAATCTATGCCCTTTGCCTCCGCTTTCTCCAGACTGCCCGGCATGATAAACGCGTCCTCCCCATAGGGGCTGCGGATCATGCCGCTGAACACCGCCGCCCTCTGAAACAATCCCTCATTGTCCGGACAGTTTATCTGAGCCAATACGCTGGCTCCGCCGGCGGACTGGCCTGCCAGCGTGATCTGCTCCGGATCTCCGCCGAAAGCGGCAATATTGCGGATGACCCATCTCAGCCCCGCCTGTTGGTCCAGACAACCGAAATTGGTGGGGGTAAGGGGCTGCTCAGCCGTCAGCTCCGGATGCGCCATAAATCCCAGCGCTCCCAGACGGTAGTTGACGGATACGACGATCACGCCTCTTCTGGCCAATCTCTCCCCGTCAAACTCCATCTCCGCCGTATATCCCCACTGAAATGCGCCGCCAAAATACCAGATCAGTACCGGCAGTTTTTCATCGGGGCTGCCGGCCCCCGTCCATATATTCAGATACAGACAGTCCTCGCTCATGGGTATCTCAGGGTCCACATGCCACTCCCTGCAATAGATATCCGTACCCAGCCCCGGTGTGTCCTGGACGGAGATCGGCGCAAATTCAAAGGCATCTCTGATCCCCTCCCAGTTCCGGCAAGGCTGGGGTGCCCGCCATCTGTTCTCCCCCGTGGGCGGCGCGGCAAAAGGAATACCCTTAAAGACTGTCACTCTGGGGTCCGCACCGGGTAGTCCCCTCACCATGCCGTTTTCTGTTTTTGCTATTCTGAGCATACTTCCCCCTCTGTTTTCCCCTATTATTGTGTAAACCTGTCTACCACAGAACTGATCTCGCTGGCATTGTTCTTGTTTGTAATGCTGACGTTCTGCAGCTCTTCCGCAGTAATGTTGGTGCGCTCGATCTTGGCAACGATCTCATCCACGCCCTGCTCGTTCTCCTTGGAAGCTGACTGAATCACATTCATGCGGTCTCTGATGCTGGACACGGAATCAATAAAGCCCTCGGAACTCTCCTCGATCTCTCCGATGGCACTGCGGATATCCGCCACGGAATCGCCATACTCTTTGGCAATCCCGGCAAACTCACGGAATCTCCCTGAAACGTCTCCCTCCATGAAACCGATAATGTCGTCCACACACTCCTGCACGTTGGCTATATTGCTGTTGATCTCCTCACAGATATCCGAGATCTGTTTGGCTGTTGCAGACGAGTTGGAGGCCAGGTTGCCAATCTCCTGTGCCACCACCGCAAATCCTCTTCCCTGTTCTCCCGCTCTCGCTGCCTCAATGGAGGCATTTAGGGACAGAAGGTTGGTCTGGCTGGCAATATCCAATATCTGTTTCGCCATCTCGTTCACCCGGGTAAGAGACTGGAGATTCAGCATGGCCGCTTCCATATTGCTGCGGTTCTGACGGATCTTTACTTCAGCCTCCTCCAGGGCATTGCCTGCCATGTTCTTCATATTCTCAGCCGTCTCGATGAGCTGTCTGCTCTTCTTATCGCCTGTCTTCACCTTTTCCACCACATAGCCCACCAGCTCGGATATCTTTTCAATCTCACCCACTACATTGCCGATGGCACCGTTGGTGGTAACAATGCTGGCCGCCAGCTCCTCGGTGGTGGCGGAATTGTCGCCCACATACTCGATCAGCGTCTTGGTGGCATCATTCATGGTTGCCGTGGACAGTTCCAGGGAATCCGTACAGCCCTGCAGCGTAGTCACAATGCCGCGCAGCGTATCATACAGAGAACCCATGGCGGACGCGATCTGACCGGTCTCGCTCTTACCGCCCATATATTTTCCCAGCTCCATGGGGGGCTTAAGTTCCAGATTTTTCATGCTTAAAATAGATTTCTTAACCACATCCAGCGGTTTGACGCAAAGTTTCACAGATATCCATGCCAGTACCAATATCAGTACATACGCGCCTATACATATCACTGCCAGAATATTTCTGCTGGAATATGCCTCCGCATATATCTCGCTGCGGCTGTCGCTGAGTACCACGGCCCAGCCCCGCTCCGGTATGGCCTGATAAGCCGCAATGCTCTTTACACCCTGTTCGGAAACATATTCCATGTTTCCTCTGGAAGAGCCGCCCGCCACCGCAGATATGACGGACTGCAGCATCTGATCCTCTATAGGCGTAGCCATACGCTCTTCCTCTTCATCAAAGATATGTACGGCAGTAGCGGTATTGATCATATAGTCGCGGGCATTTTCCATGCCGCCTACGCCGAGTCCGTCCAGCAGCCCTTTCAAGCTGTCGGCAAACTGCGCGCCGCCCACATAGCCCAGTATTGTCTTGCCGTCCGTGTCATACACGGGGCAATACAGTGACAGGGCCAACTTCTGGGATGCCGGGGAGATGATGATACCGGTGTTGTAGATGTCTCCCGCCGCCGTCATGGCATCCTGCAGCTGCTTAAGCGGGTCCCCCTCGCGGGTGGTGATACCCACCACCGCAGGATTGGAATGCGTCAGAACATGGGTATTCCACTCCGCGATATAGATTCCTTCCCATCCGTCTAACCCGGCAAAAAAGTTCTCCGTATATGCCTGTGCCTCTTTCACTGTAGCGGCATCCGTGGGCGCTTTCAACAGTTCGGCTACCACCGGTGCCTTGCTGTAGGCGATCAGCAGTTTTTCCGCCTTGTCCACGTACTCCTCAATGATCTCCGTCTTGGCTTCCAGGGAGGTCTGCATGTTGTCTACCGCCGTATTCCGCATAGTCAGCATCATACTGCGGCTGGCTGTCAAAAACAGCAGCAACATACATGCGGCTGTCACTATAGAGATAATGGCGGTGATTACTGTACTCATTTTCAAGTTTTTCATCGTTCAATTATCCTTTCATCACGTTGTGTAATAACGCCTCTTCCGGCCTATGGCTCAACGCCATATTTGCCGGATTCGCCGTCATATTGAATTTACCGGGTTTCTTATCCTTTAATTATAAGCTGACAGACTTCTTCTGACAATGACTTATTGTATGGAATAATTGATGTATCGTCATATTTTGCCACTTAGTCGTTTAAGTAAATCCATGCCTTGCATTTTACGCTGCACCCCTATTGTACAGCCTGTTTACGCAATATGCCCTATGCGCAAATCAGTGCGGGACAGATACGCCTAATGGTGGATTCTGCCAAATACGGATATAGATGTATATTGTATTCATTACTAATATACCGGCTGCTTTTTATAATGTATATTGCCAACTCATATTTAACATATTCAATTATACACGGTCCCCCTATGGAGGATGGGAATACCTGAGACAAGGTAAAAGAAATCAAAAAGACAGGGCAACACCAGATTTTACTCTGTGTTGCCCTGCAATATACATAATGAATTGGGAGCGCCCCTTACACTATTTGATTTGAAACGCTATGAACTGATCCGGTTTGTATTTTCAATCCCCTTTGGAGGTGCTACGCCAATTCATTTTGTATCTCTTTGATGTCTATATAATAATTTATTTTTTGTAGAAGTACAAGGGCCAGAACTGTCAAAATTTGTCAATTTTGACAACTCTGACCCTTGTTCTTGTATTTTCGCTATTGCTATAATGTTTTTAGTAACTGCAAACACCTAATTATAAGGAGGAATCCAAATGCAAAATGTATTAAAGAAGTTAATCGCTACGTTTCTTTTTATCGAGATGATCCTGTCTCTGTGGGGACCGGGAGCATTGCCCGACAATACCAATCCCGGCGGCGAAAATAGCTACCAACTGTTGAGCGATATTCCGGATAAGGGTATGGAGCATGACTAACTAGTTATCCTGTGCAAATAATTGGCTCAACTTTTTGTGATAAAAATCCTCATACATTATATCCTTACATAATTTGGCAAGTTGAAAACACTTTTGCAATTCGTCTCTCATGGAATCTTCTTTTATGGAGACTTTACAATCTGCAGAAGTGTTTTTGGCTATATTCTCCCTTTTATTCCATAAATTATTGTATACACACATATGCAACATGTTCATTCGCCGCAAAAGCAAACTCGTTTCCATAATCAAGTTACTTATCTTATTTGACCTTGTATATTCGCCCACATCCCCTAAATAGCTTGCAATCTTGTACATAATCAGTTCATACATTTTAGAATATATCATCATTCCGTTTTCTTCAGCAAGAGTATTACAGATTTTCTGTAGCAAACTCATATAGGTACTTTCCGCTGCTCCCTTAGCCCTGATTGCTATATTATACAAGCAGCTTATTTCTCCACCAGACAGGAATCCCTCCTCCATGTTTATAACATGTTTCAAGGGTACTGTATATTCTATAACCTGCTGCAATCTGCTAATGCTCTCCTCATTGGTAATCTGATTACAATGCCATAAATATATTGTTTCCAGGCAGTCCATCTCCTGACGATTATCCAAGATATCCATAGACAGCATACTCCTTAGTTCCGGCAGAATCTTGTCAAGAGTCTCCATATCTCGATTGTTTATTACATACGCTGCCTTGCTATACAGAACCATCGCCTCATACCTGTCAGTAATGATTCTTTTCCTCTGGTACTCCGCAGCCAATCCCAAACGTCCAAGCAATTCACCCACAATTTCCATATGCGTGCCGTTTCGGTTATTTTCCAACCGCCGCAATGTTTTCTCACTACAGATTCCCTGACAGAGTGCTTTCGCAGACAGACCCAGCATCTTCCGGCGTTTCCGCACCACGTCTCCGATACGGTAATTCTGCATCTGCTGGTATAGATATCCGCAGCTTTCCATTTTTTCCGAGACTTTACTGCCCTCAAAGACCTCCGATAACACCCGTCTCCACTCCTGCACCTGTGCCATCATGGGCCGCAGACGCCGAGTCTCCTCGTCAGTCATATCCGAGCGCCCGATCCACACCGAGAGTACTCTCTCCATTATCTCCAGCACTTCGCACAGATAGTACATCCGGCTGATGGAACGCAGCATTTCCAGCGCTTTCTCAGCCAGGTCATACATCCTCCTGCAATCCCAATCCGAAGCGGGAAGACTCATCCATTCCAGACACAGATAGTATACTGCCTTGGGATAGATCTTTGCACAGCTGTAGGTGTCCATGGAAGACTTCTGAATTGCCTCCAGGATCTTTTCGTACGCAGGCAATTTTCCGGCGGTGTTCCGCCCCTTCTCCCGCGCCGTCCCCACATCGCCTCCACAGCGTATATACTCAAGCAGCAGATTCCACTCCTGTACGGCCAGCAGGCGTCCGTTCCACCTGTCCATGGAAGATTCCGGTATGGTAAGCGATATAGCCTGCTTTAAAACCTCACGAAGTTCCTCTTCCGGATCATTTTGGTATTGCATCAACTGTATCTTCATTGCCAGATAAAATTGATGTTCTATGGCATTGTTGCTGACACCGTTCATCTCATATTGACGGATCAGTTTATCCGCCGTGTCCAAGTCCTTATTCTCTATGGCCTGTAGCAGGTCCTGGCGTTCTTTCCACAATGCATATTCCGCAGGGGGCAAAAAGTCCTCAAAACCGTCATTCACTATACCCAGCCGGTCCATTAGCCGGTCCCTCATCATCTTATCAGGCAGACGTTCTCCGCTCTCAATCCTGCCGAGCATACTGATCGAACAAAGCCCCCAAGCCAGACGCTCCAACGTCACGTTTTTCCCTTTTCGCATAGCAGACAAAAAAGTGTTGAAATGTATATCATTCCCGTAATACATCGTCTTTCTCCATAAGTATAAGCAACTCGCGTTTCCTGGCACACCTTGGCACTAATATACCGGAAACAAAACTGTTTGTTGTATTGTGACCATAAAGATGCTATTTTCGCAAACGTATTATACTATGCTTGTGTAGCTTTATCAATCCATTTTGACAAAATTTTACATAATTTACTCCTTTTTCTGCATTTCTTGCTCATTTTCACCCGAATTTATTTTAGTCAGGCACAATTTCTGTCTACTTGGTTTATTTTCAGCATTACAATTGGCACAATCCCTCCAATCCCCCCTCAGGTTTTCCTAAAGTTTATCTCGCTTTTCGGGAAAGCGTTCCCATTAACGCCCCCGCAACTGTGAATTTAGACATCAATATTGTCTGTAAATAATTCTGGAACGCCTTGTTCTTTCAGTGATATCCTATCTTCATCAGACAAGGGAATCTTATGAAATTTGCCATCCGTTTTGTATTTGCCATTTTCAATATCTGAGTACAAGTCACCCACAAAATCCAACCATTTCGATGCATATTTTTCCGGGTTAATAACCTTAAAAAAGTCATATCCTCCCGCTTTATAAAAAACCTGTATAGCTTCATGAAGAAAACTATTATCTTTTAGTTGTAGTTCTGCCGGAATGATAAAATCATGATTATCCCATTCTTCATAATTAACTTTTTCGGGTATTTCTAACATAGGTAATCCTCCACAAATCCTGATTGTAAGGGCAATTATAATCTATTTTTAACGGGTACGCAATTCCGAAAAGAGGCAAGTTTATTGATACTTTTTAAAACGAAATCCTCTCCTTCATAGACGCGCACGGGATTCCCCCTGACAATACGGTAATGTTCTGCCCATGCGGCATTGATCTGTCTTTCCTCCTGTTCCTGACGCAGACCACTGATTTTCTCCCGCATCCTCTCCATAGCTTTTTGCTTATTCTGAAATTGGCTGCGCTCTTCCGTTGACTGGGTTACAAGTCCTGTGGGAATATGTATGACCCGAACCCCGGTCTCCGCTTTGTTTACATGCTGCCCTCCTTTCCCTCCGCAATGGAATCTTTCAATACGGTACTGGGGATCTGACGCGATCTCCGTCTTGTCCGGGAGAATGCTCACATCCACAAACCAGTTCTTTCTCTTATGGTTTTTGCGGAGAGGGCTTTTGCATATCCACAAAACCGTCCCTTCCAGTCCGCTCAGATCATGCTCTGTGCGAAAGCGGATAGAATCCTTGGTATCCGATAGGATTGTTAAATCCCCATACTCTTTTGCCAGCGACTCAAACAGTTTTGCCACCGCCAGCCGGCATTCGGCAGGCCCCTGGCCCGCGCTGATCTGGACTATCATAATGACCGCCTCCTTATTTTCTGTTTCCTGCCTTATAATTATAGACAGGTTTTAATATCTCCGTTATATCCACGGTATCCTTGATCTGCTCCGCGATCTCCGATATGGAGCGATAGGCGAAGGGGGCTTCATCCAGAGTGTCCGCCCCTATGCAGCTGCTGTAGATTCCCTTCATCTCCTTTTTAAAATCCGATACCGTATATTGATGCTTTACGTCCTCACGCTTAAGCCTTCTGCCGGAACCGTGGGGTGCCGAGCAGTTCCACTCTGTATTACCTTTTCCCATGCCCAGGATAATCCCTTCTTTCATGTTCGCCGGGATAATCACCTTCTCCCCCTTTTCGGCGGCAATGGCTCCCTTGCGAAGGATTCCTGCATTGTCCAGATAATTATGGGCCACCGAAAACCGTTCCACGGCTTTCCATTTCATCCCCTTTAAAATCTCCCTGACAATGATCTGCCTGTTCCATTCGGCATAGTCTTGTATAATGTGCGCGTCCTGTAAGTATGCCGCCCTTGGGGCTCCTTCCAGATAGCTCATGTAATAGGGGACCTCTAAGCCCTGCTGTTTCAGGTGATCGTTGGCGAGTTTGGTGTAATACTCCGCCACCTCTTCTCCCAGATGCCGGCTGCCGGTATGCACCACAAGGTACAGGCTGCCATCCGTCCCTCTGTCAATCTCGATAAAATGATTGCCTCCGCCAAGGGTACCCAGGCTCCTCTCCGCCTTCTGCCTGTTGATATACCTGCGGCAGCAAAGGTCCTCATAGTCAAACTCCTCCGCCATATAATGCGGCTCTTTCCGTATGGCAAACCCCGAGGGTATATTTTCCCGGATGACCCGGTCCAGCTGTTGGAACTCCACATTCGTCCTGTTCAATTTCACGCAGGTTATGCCGCAGCCTATGTCCACACCCAAAAGCTGCGGGATCACTTTGTCCGTGACCGTCATGGAAAGACCGATGGGACCCACCTTGCCGGGGTGAACATCGGGCATCAGACAGATCTTGCTGCCCTGCGCCACTTCATTGTCACATATCATTTTGACCTGTGTCTCCGCGTACTGCTCCACATCATCCGTGAAGATCCTGGCAGTGGCATAGATTCCTTTTACTGTTATCATATAGTTTTTCTCCTTAAAAATGGGTACAAAAATAGCGCCCCACAGGCGCTGTGGCTACTCTCTTTCTCATAGGCAGAAAACTATCCGCAATACGCAAGGAGCGCCGTACCTTTGATTGTCAGTCGTTCTATTCTATTCCGGTTTTGTCTGTTATTTCGCATGGTAAGCCCTCCTTTCGTATATTCAACTCTGTTTTTCCAACGGGTACATGATACCACAGAACTTCCGGATTGGCAAGCGGTTATTTTGGATTTCCCATCAAGTTTCTCAGTCAACTGCTCCTGGGGCTGCATACTGCGGTTACTTTTTGTGCCACACTACATCTCCGTACTGTGGCACTCTTTTTTGCACATTTCAATGGTTTCCTCCAAATCATCTATAATTACATCGAAGTCATATTATGTCCGGCACAAAAAATACAATAGCATTATCTAATCTGTCTGGAAAAGTTTTCATCATTTTATATATCTCCCGATTATTATACCGAGTATGTGGACGATGGGCCTTTGCATTCCATACAGTTCGGCGGACAATAACGCATTGGCTGTTGGAGGGATACGTACTCAAATTATAAAATTGACCGCAGCAAATATTACATGGCAGAGCGTAAAGATCACACACGGGATAACCGCGATGATATTTTTTCTGTCAATGGCATGTAGCATAAATGCTAAACAGGGCGGAATAGTCAGGCCTAAAATAACAGGTGTATTAGTTTTCCCCGCGTAATAGATTCCCCAACTTATATAGTACAACAGGCACAAGATCAGTACGCCGATCATCCAGGGAGTCAGGCCCTGTTTTTTATGCTCCCTATTTGTGAGGATGCAGAGAGCGGCGATCATCAGTACCTGGCTGATCGAGGCCAGCGTGTCGATCATAGGGGTTGCTGATTCGATCCTCAGTATGTCATCCGGCGCAGGGACGGCGAACCAGATGAAGTTTGGGAGCATGATGAACAGAAACAGTAATAGGGAAATCATGTTAAAATGAATTTTGTAGTTTTTTAGCATATATGTCTCCTCTTTCGCAGAAATTAAAATGGAGCATCCTTGCAGCCTGTTTTCGGCAGAAACCCAAAGTGTTCAACACAAAAGTGCTGATTTCTGTTCTAAGTATAGCACAGTATCATTTAGTTTTCCACAATGAATAATGGACACAAAACATAGCCTTCCATGGTGGACATGAGCCGGGAAGGCTTGGAAAACCAGACCGTGGACAACTCAGAAAATGGAATCTCTCTTTTTCGTGCTAAAATCGAGAGGAAAAAACCGAAATTGTAATTTATACTAAAAACTGTTAGGAGAATTGGGATTATGGAATGGATTGAAAGATTAAATGACGCAATAGGTTATATCGAGGAACATTTAACAAAGGAAATCGATTATGAACGGCTTGGGCAAATTGCTTGTTGTTCTTCCTATCATTTTCAGAGAATGTTCACTTATATGGCGGGAATTCCTCTATCTGATTATATCCGCAGGAGAAAAATGTCCCTTGCCGCCGTAGATTTACAGGGGAAAGGCATGAAAATCATTGATGTGGCAGGAAAATACGGATATAATTCCCCCACCGCATTTAACAGAGCATTTCAGTCTGTTCACGGAATTGCCCCATCTGCTGTAAAAAAGCAGGGCGTATCCGTAAAATCCTTCCCTCCTATCTTATTCAAAATCACAATAAAAGGAGCTAAAGAAATGAATTACAGAATCGAAACAAAAGACGCTTTCCGTATTGTAGGTGTATCCGTACCGTTGAATAAGGATATGGAAAAAAATTTTACAGTCATACCCGCAAAGTGGCAGGAAATATCTACAGACGGAACATTACAGAGGTTGATTGGCATGATGGACACACCTCCTATAGGAGTGCTTGGTGTCAGCACATGTAATGACCCGGAACCGTGGAGGTATTATATTGCGGTATCTACTTCACAGGAAAAGAATGACCTTGAAGATTTTATTGTACCGGCGGCTACTTGGGCAATATTTCCCGGAGAGGGCACAAATCAGTCTATCCAGGAATTGGAGCGACGCATCGTAACAGAATGGCTGCCGACTTCAGGATATGAGTATGGAAATGCTCCCGATGTCGAGGTTTATTTAAATCAAGATCCACAAAATGCGCAATATGAAGTATGGATACCTGTAGTGAAGAAATAGTTGTGGATGTGGGTGACAGTACATTTATTATTATGTTATAATTTTTAGGTCGTCGGGAGCCACAAAATAAAATGATGGAGGTATGTTTTATGTTACAGAAATCAAAAAGATATGAAGAAGTGAGATGCCCAGCATAGGCTGATGCATCATATAGCCTATGCCTTTACAGATGTCAAATATTTGGAGGCTAGTAAATGGGCTATAAGAGAAGTACTTCAATTCTTCCACCGGAACTGATACAGCAGATCCAAAAATATGTGGACGGCGAGTATATATATATTCCCCGTATCGCTGAAAAACGAAAAAACTGGGGAGATAATACCAACACCCGTCAAACATTGGCTTTAAGAAATGAGGAAATATTTCATAAATACCAAAGCGGCGCTGCTGTCAGCAACCTGGCAGAACAATATCACATTTCAACACAGGGAATCTACAAAATATTATCAAAATTCAAAGGATAACCCTATAACGGGCAACAGGTCGCTATATGACTTGTTGCCTTGTTTGGATGGAATCATACATCGAATGTATGTCTAAATGTTATTACGCAATCATTTAGTTGCTTGTAAGTTCTATCGCTGGTCCATTATAATTTCTATATAACTATTCCATCATTATTTTAGTAACAGGGGAGGCAATAATGAATAATTACAGGGATTATCTTTATATGCTGGAAGATAATGCACATTTGATTAGTATGGTGCCCGTGGAAGAGCTGATTCGGTTTGGTTATGAAATTGGACTAGACGAGAATTCCAAAATACTTGATCTATGCTGTGGTTATGGTACTTTGCTCAAGATATGGAGCGAAACCTTTGGAATTACCGGAGTAGGCGTTGATATCTGTGAGGAATTTCTTTCTGTTGGAAGGGAACGGCTGGTGAAATACGGAATCGAAAAAGTTACTTTACATTGCGAAGATGTGAAATTATATCGGGACAATGAAAAATACGATGTGGTCATTTGTAGCGAGACAATAGACAGTATTCCAGAGACCTTGAATCTTGGAAACAAATTCCTTAAACCAGGTGGTCTGCTTGCATACCAAAAATTGTTTTCAAAAATAAAAATTCCACCCAAAGAGCTTGTAGAATTTGATGCAGAGGTGCTACCATTATCCGAACTAAATCATATTTTTAACGAAAATGGATTTCAGATTACATCCATGGCCAGTGATACTATTGGTATGTGGGAAAAATATGTTTTGAACTGGAATGGAAAGAGGGATTTGCTTAGTTTGAAACAGGATATACACAATCAAGACCTAAAAAACTGGATAAAGCATTGGTATGATATGTATTTTGATTATCGCCGTCAATATGAGGGACAGGCAATGTTTGGATTGCAGCAAATTGTGACAAGATGAAGTAATGGATATGGAGAATCAAGACCCTGTATTTCCATGGCAGAAATTCCAATTTTAGGGGGATACATCAAGCACTTAGAGAGATCTAAGTGCTTGCAGCACCCGCCATAATAGCTTTATCATTCGTTAAGAATTTTGTATAAATGGAAAAGTTCCCCTTCTTTTTCCATTAATTCATCAAATTTTCCTCTTTCCACAATTTTTCCGTCACCCATCACAATGATCTCACTGTACTTTTGCATAAGCGCTTTATTATATCTGTGGGTGATATTTACAATGGTGATATCTTCATCCAACAGTCTTTTTTCAATTTCAAAAGCGGTAGCATTGTCAAGCCCCGATGTGATTTCATCGAGAAAGGTCATTGCTTTATTTCTTAAAAATAGCCTTGCCAAGGCAATTCTCTGCAATTCACCACCCGAAAAATTTTTCCCATTCTCCTGAATTTTTTCATCTACGCCCTCCGGAAGTTTCTGAATGGTATCATAGATGCCTGCCTTCCGTAGTGCTTTAATGACCTCGTCTTTTGAATAATTCTGGTATAAGGCCACATTATTAAAAACTGTGTCGTTGAATATGTATGTCTGCTGGTAGCAAACGGGACTTATATGCATGATACTTTCCTTGTTAAGTCCTGAAAGCTCGTGTCCATTGATCAGAATCCGACCTGTATAATCCGGACCATACTCCGTGAGTAATTTTATGATGCTTGATTTTCCACTTCCGCTCTTACCAACAATGGCATACTTCTTGCCTTTCTCAAAAGTCATTGTCAATTTATCCAAAGAGAAGTTTTCACTGATTTTTTGACCCACATTATCCAAGCAAATTTCTTGTATATTTTCTTGAATACTTTCTTTATTATCGTTTTCACTTTCCTGTTCCATCAAAGCTTCCAATTCAGCTGTTACCTTCTCCATTGCTTTTAACTGGATCATTCCATTGGAGATTGTCCTACATGGCGTCAAAACAAAATTCATCATATTAGTGATTGCCACTATCTCACCCACCGTGATTCTGCCTGCCACAACAAAGAACATACAACTCCCCAGAACAATCAGGAAAGCGGCATTGTTTACAAAAGAGGACAACGCTTGTGCCCAATACAGAGTTTGGGAGGAATATTCGTTTTTCCTGCATACAAAATCGCTTAGCTTTTGCTGCTTTCCTAAAATCTGCTTTACGGCATCAAAAGTTCTTATGACTTTATGACCTCCCAAATCACTTTTTATTCCATCCAAATATACCTCCAAGGCTTCTGTATACTCTTTTCTTGAAGAAGCGGTTTTCTTTTTCAATATGCTCGGAACCGCAAATTGCACAATGCTGACTGCGGCTACGATCAACAAAATAAACGGTTCTACACAGAGTAAATAAATGACGGCAACAACTACAAACACGAATTGCATAACCATGCCATATAAATTGTTGACTCCGTCGTCTAATATGATTTTAATGTCTGTAGTAAATTTTGATAGATAGTATGCCAACCCCTTTTTTTCAAATTGATTGGCCGAAATATAAAACAGCTTATGCATCAATTGATTGCGCAGATCCTTCTCGATATCCCGCACAACAATCGCCTGACTCTTCCTACATACCCATTCAAAGATAAACACCCCTATGCTAAAAATAGCGGCAATAAGGCATTTTTCCAACAAATCCCTATAATCTGAAGAATCAATCAGTAGCTGCATAATATAAGAACGCATGGGAGCCATGATACCAACAATAACCACTGGAATTAAGCTTATCAAAATCTTAAATTTGTTCTTTTTAAATATTCTCATTAGCATTTTTTCTTCCTCCATAAGATCAGTTCGATAATACCATACACGCCCTCAATATTTTACCGAATTCTAAGTAAAGCTTTTATGGCTTATCTTCTCAAGCATAGTCATTAGAATACCTCCTTACATTTTAGTTTTTCTAAATTATACCACATCCGTTCTTTTTTTACTACTATGAAAATGGGGCCTGGCAATTTAAAAGCGTTATTTTTCCCGCACCATTTTCACCGGTCAGAGCAACAATCTCACCCCAATGAATTGTTGACACAGAGCTCTTAGGGGATTGACATACAGGTAACTTGTTGCTATAATTAAAAGCGTAACAAGTTGCTAATAGGGAGGCTATATGAATATAGAGGATTTGACTGCAAAATTTTCAAGTTCCACTGAGAACCAAAGAAAGGCTATCTTCAGTACATTATTTATCGCCGGAAACAAGCTGCAAACGCTTTTTGATAACCATATTCCTGAGGTATCGTTAAAGCAATTTATGTTATTATCAATAGTCAGACAGTCAAAGGAGCAGCTGACCTTTACCCAGTTAGGAAATTTGTTGGGCTGTTCAAGACAAAATATCAAAAAATTAGCTGATGTCTTGATGAAAAAGGGATATATAACAATTCAGCAAAGCCCACATGATACAAGGGCTATGTGTATCTGCCCCACAGAAAAAGTAAATGACTATTTTATAAATGATTTTTCAAAATACCAAGAAGAGTTGAAATATCTTTTTGAAGTTTATACGGACAAAGAGATTGAAACGCTTTTCATTCTTTTATCAAAGCTGTATGCAGGAATAGAAAATTTGGAAAAGAGAGTTGCTACTGAATGAAAACGAATAGAATATTAAAGAGGGAGATTTAATCAGATGAAAACAATCGTAATTTACAATTCACAAACAGGATTTACAAAGCGTTATGCCGAATGGATCGCAGAAGCAACAGGGGCTGAATGTCTTGAAATATCAGACGCGAAAAAGAAAGATCTGACCTCATATCAAACAATTATTTTTGGAGGCTGGGCTTGTGCGGGCAGTATAAGTAAAATTAGTTGGTTTAAGCGAAATATAGATAAATGGGCAGATAAAAAGCTGATTGCATTTTGTGTTGGAGGAGGCCCGATAGATAACCCGGAAATTGACATAGCTCTTAAACGGATTTTTAACGAGTCGGAGCAGAAAAAGGTAAAAACTTTTTACTGTCCGGGAGGATTCAACTATGAGAAAATGTCTACGCCGTATAAACTAATGATGAATATGTTCATAAAAACGCTTAAGGCTAAAAAAGATAAGACAGAAGCGGAACAGATAATGGTAAAAATGATTTCTTCGTCGTATGATATTTCGGACAAAAAGTATATTGAACCTATTTTGCAATATCTGAAAAACTAGCTTCCTGTCGCTCTGTCAATTGGTCCATGCGCCGCCGCCCTGTTATCCTACCGGTAAGCAACCGGAAAAGCTGTATGCACTATCCGAAAACCGTTTTCGTATTGGTTTTGCAGGAACACCTCCAACAATGGTATAAGGCAGTATATGACTCCATTGCACAATTACTGGAATATTTAACCTCATAGACCAGCAATTAGCTCTCTGCTTTTTTCTGTACCTTATCTGCAAATGGCAGGTAATCCTCCATGATTACCTGCCACACTACACACAAATATTTGTGTTTTATTTGGGTTATCTAACTTTTCTTGCCCAAATAATAACCCTGTTAGTTGTTTCACTTATCGGATGCCCTTGATAATCGCCGCACTCTTGCTCCACAACAAATCCTGCTTCGTCTAACCACTTAAGTATCTGCTCAAGTGATGCAAAGTGTTTCTCTGATGGAATTTCCTGCACTAAAGTACTTCCATCCGCAAGTATCATGTCAAACCTACGGATAAATCTGAACATTCTGCTCTCTGTGTCATAAACATTATCAAGCAACGCCATTTTTCCAAAGTTTCCATGACTGTCCGTACCTTCCCATACAATAATCGGATTGGGATTGTAAAACCATTTCTCCGGATATTGTGAGTATGCATAATCCACAAAAATGTGACCACCAACAACTAACGCATCCGCAGACTTCTGAATCATCAATTTTTGGGCTTGTTCATAATTCATATCAGATATAATATTGAATAAGAAATTAGCGCCTAAAGTTACCACATCAAATCCAGTACCCCAATCCTCATAAATCACATCGGCCTTATGCCATTTGATTTTTTCATTCGTGATTTTTTGTGCGATCCTATCCAACATATACTCATCAGAATCAAGTCCCGTTACATCGTGTCCCGCTCTTGCCACAGGAACCGTGAAACGCCCGCTGCCACAGGCAATTTCCAAAACTTTTTTTGGCGTTGTACCCATAAGCATGAGAGCAAGTTC
>ERZ777305.1821-NODE-1821-length-21792-cov-71.429038_pt1 | contig 21792 bp, 16 predicted proteins | sample MGYA00374965_ERZ777305 | MGnify/ENA primary metagenome ERZ777305 (study PRJEB29328, sample SAMD00013331) | mouse gut metagenome | study: EMG produced TPA metagenomics assembly of the Metagenome analysis of fecal microbiota from mouse which was promoted... | reverse complement strand
TCAGGTCGAGCCAGATGCGGGTGCTGCGTCCGTTCCCTTCCATAAATGGATGCACTACGTTCATCTCGACATACTTGTCGGCGATTTCGTCAAGCGTCGTTTCCGGCATACGTTCAATGGTCGGAATGATAGTCGGGAAATGGAGGCAGTTGGCAAACGTGAATCCACCCTTTGATATGTTCTTGGTTCTTATCTGTCCGGCAAACTCATAAAGACCACCAAAGAGGTAGGCATGTATCTGTTGCAGACATTTAATGCTACCCGGTTCAAGAGAGTTTAACAGCCCGCTTTCAAATAAAGTGTATGCCTTCTTTCGGCTCTGCCCGTCAATGGTGTTGTCACTATACGTAAACCAATCAAGAAACTTGCTCGCACGATTGTTGGGATAATGCTTGGCGAGAAGAATAATATCCTCAGCCGACAGCGCATCACTGTTATATTGCTTACCGTCAGCAGCGACAATTTTCAGTTTGTGAGTACCACTCACGAACTGAACGCCATCCTGTTTCAGCTTGCGCTTGAGCCAACGCCAATAGTTACCTGCCTTAGTATAGTCCGGCTCATCGTTGATAGCACGCACCACATCAGAAGCCGAAAACCACCAGCAGTTGTTCTCGTCATCCCAGACCGCCCTCACCTCGCGGTCATTGAAAAACCGTATCGACTTCTTACTCATTGTCCGTAACCAGTTTTATAGACCTCAATTCTTTAGCAAGAGATGGACGGAATCGATATTCCTGCAGTAAAAATTCGACAATCTCCTTTTGCGTTTTTGCATACCCAAGTTCTGACAACGATTCCAAATCTGCCCTAAAATATGAGTACTTCGATGAATTGACCTTTTTCTTTGGAGGAAAACGGTCGGCAGCGTATGCACGGACTGTACGGATTAGGATCGCCTGCATTTCTTCAAAATGAGTCTGACGCAATGCTCCGGCGTACTTTAACGGAGTCCGATAATCAGTCGAATCCTTTGCCGTTGATTCCGACACAAGGCGGAACAACCAGTCAAACTCACCTTCTTCAATGAGGAATGGGGCGATTTCATCAAGAACCTTATAACCGGTTACATTAGAGAGAAGATTATGATAGAATTCGTTCCATCGGTCTGCGTCAACGAGTTCTTTTAGTTGGCGATAATACTTCTCTTTATCGTTGTAGCTGTTATGGAAGAGTCGTTTCAGATTCTCTATGCGTTCTTCCAGGGTGCCATGTTCAACAAGAAGCTGCTGTTTCAGTTCAAGCCAGTTCGGAGTCCTGGGAGAATAAAAGTAAGAGCCGTTGTCTTTAATTGTCTGAGCCTTGTCAAGCAGAACGATTGCTTCCTGCCAGTTGCCGGCGGTAAGCAACTCATTATAATATTTCAGACATACATCAGGATATTCGATTTCATCCTCCATATATTTATGGGCTTCATCTTCAAGACCCATTGAACGGATGAAATCAATTTTACGGCATACCCAAGCTCCGGCCTCATCACCCAGATTTTCGTCAATCAACGCATCGTATATACCACATGTGACTTCATCTGCCTTTTGTCGTAGCGAAATAAGCTCAAGAATAAAATCGTATGGCGAATCAATATAGCTGTCTATCACATCCTTCTTTTTAGCCGCTTTAATGAGTTTTTTTAAAGAATCAAGAATTTCATGGTTGACATCTTCGCGAATAATCAGAAGTCCAGCAACATTTCCCAGCACATCCATTATATCCTGAATATAGCCTGAAAAATCATCGCCATACCAATCATCGCCATAAAAATCCTCGTCTCTTACCTGCATTCCGACCTCTTTGACGATGACATCACATAGGTCATACAGTTTCTCACTGGACAGTGAGTCTGCATTCTTGCTCCATGGCTTTATCAAGTCATTATAGACATTCCCCCAGTCTGTTGCCTCTCTGACATCATGGCGCGAGAAAAACTCTTTGGTCTCTCGGTCAATCGCCTGACTGAGCTTACGCCCAAAATCCACGTCCTCTACCGGAGGACACAGGCAATTCCGAACATAATCCCTAAAATCAGAATATTTGTCGACCCATCCTGAAACAATGTCGCGCAAATCATCTTCGTTTGCGTTGGCTATCAGTTGTGATATTTCTTTAGATGCATTCATTATTCTTGTGTTTATTTCTTTGCACGGAGTCGCTTTTGTTCGGCTTCAAAGGCTTCGAGGAAATGGATCTCGACCGGGGAGAGCTGATACTGGGCACGCTCGCGGAATTTGTCGTATTCCTCGTTGGCTTTGAGTTTGGCAACTTCGGCTGACACGCTTCCGGCATGAGTGAGCAATTCTTTACCCGATAGCTTCAGGAAGTCATCGAGCTTCTGAATCCAATCTTTCATGTACATCGGCACATGGCTCTTGGCTTGCAGCTCGGCAAAGTCAAGATAAAGATTGACAATGCGGTTTAGCATATCGACCTCCTCTTCTGAAAGATAATTTTTCGCAATCTCTGCCTCATGCCTGGTTGGCATTGCCCCACGCCACGTTGTCAGACCCATGAAATCTTTTTCGGCATTCGCCCTGTCATAAATTACTTCGGCGGCAGTATGTCCGTGGGCTGCAAAGTGCATCTTGTTCTGAACTGTCTTGAAAAACTGTTGCGTGATGGAGGTACGAGGGTCATAGTCTATACTGAGGGCATATATTTCAAGCACCTTACGGTAAAACACCTTTTCAGAGCTGCGTATATCTCGGATTCTCGCGAGCAACTCATCAAAGTAATTTCCTTGTCCGGCATTTTTCAGCAGGTCATCATTCAGCGCAAAACCCTTAATCATATACTCCTTCAACACCTGAGTAGCCCACTGCCGGAACTGCACGCCCCGATGTGAATTTACGCGATACCCCACACTGATAATCATATCGAGATTATAGTATGCAATATTGCGCTCAACCTTTCTATCGCCCTCGTTTTGAACTGTTGCAAAAAATGCAACAGTTCGATTTTGCTCTAATTCAACACTTTCATAGATATTCTTAATATGTCTTGAAATGGTCGACTTGTTGCGTTGAAACAGCTCCGCCATCTGGTCGGCAGTAAGCCACACAGATTCATTGGCAAGCCGAACCTCAATCTTCGTCTCGCCACCCTGCGTCTGAAATAATATAATCTGTCCGTTATCCATATATTTTTCTTAACAATGCTAATAATAGTTGTCCGCCTTCGTATAGTCCGGCTCATCATTGATGGCACGCACCACATCAGTAGCCGAGAACCACCAGCAGTTGTTCTCGTCATCCCAGACCGCCCTCACCTCGCGGTCATTGAAAAACCGTATTGACTTCTTACTCATTATTATGGCATTTAGATTTATTAAAGACTGATACTACAATCCGGCCTCCCAGTTTAGAAGTGTCTAGCTAATGTCATCGGCAACCCAATCGAGGCTTTGCGTATGAAGTTCCTCATACCTTTTTATAAGCCTGTTGTGGATTAAGTCTTGTTTGCTCAAACGGTCGTGCATCTCTTTTCCGGAGATACCCAACTTACGCGCTCCGCTCTCAATCGCCATTACAGCGAAATGAATCCGGCGGTATATATCGTTGTTTGTATCCATTTGTATATTATATTCGTTGATTATTGAATTTGAACCCGTGAGTGGCACTCACGAGTTGAATGTCTTCTCATGACAATAAACTACGGAATCAGACAGTGTGATACCGTTGTGCCGGATGTGTCGGCTGATTTGGAAATTCCTGTTTAAGCTCTCCTCGGTCAAGCATTTTTTTGATTATAGTTCTTGTATGCGTTGGATGGCGACCTATCTTACGTGAAATATCTTTTGCGAGCAGCCATTGATGGCGACAAGCCTCTCTTATCATTGACATAACATTTTCTTCATCGGTAGCCCTGCTGCGTTTCTTTGAACTTGCAACATCGGAGCTTGCAAGGTTAGAGCTTGCAAGGTCGGAGCTTGCAAGGTTAGAGCTTGCAACATTAACTCGGTTTAGGCGATAAGTTGTGCCTCTGCCAAAACCGGATGCGACAAGCATTCCGTCGTTGCACATCTTTCTCAAAAGCTTGCTGAGGTCACTTGGATGAAGATTTATAGCGTTTTGAAGACTGGCGTTTGATACTTCATCCTCTGTCGTGGCCATTGAGAGAATAATAATCTCGTTATGGGGCAACTCGATGATGTTGTTGCCAAAAATACTTTTTAATTCGGCTATGGTTGAATCTGACACCAAAGATTCCAATGGCAGGTATAGTTCTACCACATCCGGATGACTCTTCTCGTTTATATACGGTCTACGCCATTTGGCATATTTCCATCCTTCAAGAATCTTGTCAACTCCACTGCCGGCTTTATCTGAGCGTCCTATCAATCCAAACATTTTCTGAAGAGAGGGGTTACGGCACTCGCTATGTCCGCCTTCATAATACTGTGGAACAGAAATCAGCAGTGTCCCGGGATTGCGCATCACAATTCCGTCAGGACGTTTTTCAACAACCAGCCTCGGTGAACGGCTATAGCTTGCATGGACACACAAGTTGATAAATGCTTCTCTGACCGCTTCGTGAGTAGGTGTATCTTCCTGTCGTTCATCGCCTTTGAGAACAAAGGGTTTTGGCAAGAACGCATGAAGTTTGGGCAATACACGTCTGTAGAATTGAAACAGATTGCATTCCCATGTACCATCGGGATAAACCCGGTCGATCCACCTCGTTTTGCTCGTATCCTGCGGAATGTCTCGATAATCGAGCATAAAGTCCGGCAGACAAGCCACATCGGTTATTGCCTCGGTCTTTCCAAACATCAGAAGTCCGGCAAGAGTAAAACCCTCTTCTCCGGAGACTCTATCCTTACGGTAGCCTCCAAGTTTCTTCATCAGTTCCAGATCCTCAAGCACAACCCATGGATGGGATGGTGTCAGATTGGTAAACAATGTGCGATACTGGCGAAATGATGTAAGGTCAATGTCGTCCCAACTATAATTTGGTAATATTCTTGCCTCCTGAAGCACTTCGGAGTTCTTCCTGTCGGCAAACATTTGGGATACTGTCGATGGCTCGCATCTATAGTCCCCCTCATGGTCTCGTCGGTATGTGCCTGTCATAGGGTCTAATCCGACATACACCGGACGTTGGTCTCTGGTTGCTCTCGGAATAAAAAACGCAAGTATATATCCGTCGCCATACGCTTCGCTCACAACGTCTTTATCCGTCAAAAGTGGCAGACTGACTTTTTCGCGGTCATGTTGCAAGTCGGAAAACTTTTTCTTGAAGTCCGTCACAATCGCTTCGTTCAGAGGGTCTACCGAAAAAATGCCATGTTTTTCTCTGACTCCGAATATCACCACGCCGCCGTCAGTATTTGCAAAAGAGGAATAGGTTTCCCAGAATGACCCCGGGAAACCGCCTTTCGCCGACTTGAACTCCACCTCACTGCTCTCCTTGTTGGCGAGCAGTTCGTCAAGAAATCCCTTGATTCGCAAACTCTCTTTTATATAGTCAGATTCCATATCAATTCTTTAAAAGTGTTTTCAATCGCGCACCACATCCGTAGCCGAGAACCACCAGCAACAATTCTCATCGTCCCAGACCGCCCTTACCTCGCGGTCATTGAAAAACCGTATCGACTTCTTACTCATAACATCCTAACTATAGGTTCGCAATAAAATTTAGACTGTTCAGAGAACTTTTCAGAGACGGTATAACCACACATATACGTGTCATCGTCATTCGTTTGAGATAATATAATCTGACTGCTATTCATCATATCTCATTTCATCATATTGACGTTTGGCCTTGAATGTGATGACTTGTCCTGTCTTAGCCAAGACTTCCCTGTCTACTATACTGTCCTGCGGGAAAGAAGCGGCTATATCAGGAAGTAGCCAACTATTATTCCATAGCTTCACAGGCTGTTTGGCTACTACTTTGCAGAGCGGCATATCGTAGATGACACCTGCCGACCAGTCGTCAGTGGTATGAGTAATGTTCTGCATCCAAACTTGCAAGAAAGCGGAATTGGGAATACGGATGAGCTTCTTGTAAATTAGATAAATAATCTCTTTCTTCTTCTGAGTATCCTCCTTACGCATATCAGCCAACAATTGGCTTGCTATCTTCAGGGCGTTGTTTGCCGCACGAAGGTTATTAGCTGCAATCTCAACAGAAATCGCGACCATCGTTGAGATATTTTCCCAAAGATGTCCTTTCCGTTCCTTTGACTTTTTCTCTTTAGTAACAATGCCAGTCTCTATATCAGTAGTTTCTTCTTCGTAGACTACAGTCTTTGTAGATAACTGATCCTCGACACGCTCACTAAACGCCTCAAGTTGAGAAACGAGCTGTCCCGAATTAGGGAAGCGTTTAGAAAACTCATATATAAACAGAAGATGTTTCTGGAATCCGTCAAAATCATAGCCTGGCTCCTTGCGTTCATATCCATCCTCATCTTTATATGTCTGTTTGCTCTCTATTGGAGTGTTGAAGATATAGAATGCCTTATCCGGCTTGATGGAATCCGTAATCAATTCACTTGAAGTGCGAGTCTTGGACGGGTTCATGCGGAAATTGAATCGTTCAAGGATATGCTGAAGCATATATGATATCCTGTCCAACGCATCACGGTCGTTGCAGAATATACGGTAGTCATCGACATACCTGAGGATTTCGTATTCCAAGTCTTTCGGCAGTTTACCGGACTCTTGTTCATTGGCTATATCCTGAGCAAGAAGCATATCGGTATATCCGAGAATAATCTCTGCAATCAATGAGAAAAGAGAGCTGCCCTGCGGGATGCCAATATTCTTTCCCTCTTGCATAGCTCTGAGATAACGTTGTATGACAGATGCAAGCTCAGAATTTTCGGTAGTTTCATGCGGCGTGTCTTTTCTTGCCAAAGCCCAACCTATGGATTCTGGATTAATTTGACCAAAGCAATTCGTTATATCGGTCATGAACATATAACTATACTTCAATGACAGTTCAATCGAACGCTGTTCCATTTTATTCCACCAATTAAGTATTGATGTAGCACCTTTGAATGGTTCCGGCTTTTCATCAACTTTAACCATCGGAATGGCACAGGCAGTGATATGCTGATGCGAGTATAGCTTGAAACACTCCTTAATCCTCGTCCAGGCATTTTCGTTACAGATATCACGGGCGAGCATATAGTATAGGAAAGGATTAGCAAGCGTCAATGGTCGGACAGCATATCGTCCATCCTTATTTGTAATGACATCAAGATTGACACCATGCACGGATTCCGGCAGACAATCGTCATTGACACATTCATCAAGAGACTTGTTGCCAATGCTATCTGCCGCATATTTCAACACTCCCGAAAAATCAAAATATTCCGGCAGCTCGGTTGTGCAATAGAAATCATTGCTCATCAAAGAGTCCAGTGCGTCTTTAGCCGAAAGTTCTATTATGCGGACAGATTTATTCGCTTTATCGTTATTCTTGTTGTAGTCCATTTTATCGGTATGCCATTTGCACAAAAAATAATCTTAAACCACAATAATTGTTTGGGTATGGTATTTCAAAACAATGTATCCGGTATTTGAATTGAATGACGGCTATATTGTGTGAGGAAAACGAAAAGTCGTTCAATATTAGTTTTTCCTATAATACGTTTTCCATCTACAATGAAATGACAAATGCCATTCATACTGCTAACTGAATTGGTCGCCATGGCAAGAAATATCTTTTCCCAGTAACGTGCTTTTATTTGAGACACCTCTTCTAGCTGAGTGGAGGAATATTTATTCTCTTTTACATCGACCAAGGCTTTGAAAAGATTACATGGTGCCTTAGGATCGAAATCATATATTTCAACGTCAATATCATCCGGAAGATTTGACAAATACTTGCGCATAAGCTGTTTAATGATTTCAACAGGTATACCACCGTTCATAGCCCCCATCCATGGGAATGCAACAGAAGTGATTCCCATTTGCTGATAGTTAGTCACAAATTTACTTAATGTTTCTTCAACCCATTCTATTCTAGATGGATCTTTCCAATCATCTTTAATGGCGAAATTAAGAATGATAGGGGAAGTTTTACGATATGGAAGAATCTGCCCAGGTTTAAGAAGGTGTTGAGAACAGATATGCTGATATTCCTTGAACATCTCAGGATATCGTAATTTAAAATCGAGAGCTATACCTTTTCCCATCGCGCCGACACAATTTACTGTGTTGACAATAGCCATTGCAGATGTATTAAATATATTGCCTGACAGCTCTTTATATGCCATTATTTGATAAATCTATTTAAATTGTTGATAAATTCCTCGTTAGGATGCTTCCATGCAAGGTGAGAAGTCCAACCTGGGAGAAGTGAAGTTAGCTCAATGATACTCTGACCATCATGAGTATTGAAGATTGGGAGACGCAAGAACGAACTATCGCACCCATTGCCATTGAATCGAGCCCGGTCAAGTGCATCGGCATCTTTAAGGACTTTCCAGATGAAATCATTTTGAATTTCCATAGGGGTATACTCATCTGGTATTGAATGATATTTTACAGCATTCATGATACGTTGATAGATTTTACTATCAGTAACACTTTTGCCAACCAAATCAGCGCACCTTATTACTGAGTTCTCTCCATGAATTTTTCCTTCTCTGTCATCGAGCTTACCTAAATCATGTATGATCGCTGCGATTCCACAAGCAAATGTGTCTTGGTATGTTGCATTTGAAAGAGACGCCAGTAAGAACGAATTGAACAATACGCGATAGGTGTGAGCGATTCCATGATAGGAGTTTAACATGGACGGATAAAACAAATCGGAACCTATTTGAATAGGCAAGGATTTGACAAAATCATCAAACTTGGAAATGCAATTTTTCAGCGATATGTCTATACCAAGTCTGTATGAATCGATGATTTCGGATGATGTAGTCTGATATATTAGCCACTCTTTAGTTCTAGCTTGAGGGTCATAAAAATATATCGAAACCGGAGAAAGTGTATTTTCAAGTGAGAACTTGCCCGTCACTTCGATTTCGCTATCGGTTTCTCTCAAAACATTTGTCCCATAATTAGAGAAATCGAACGCGATTTCATCCAGTTTTGGGGATCTAATTATAAACCGATACGGATCTTGAAAATTGGTGTCTATTTCAATATGGTGCGATGTTATAGAGATGTCAATATTCCTATTTTCATTTTCAAATACTCGAGAAGAGTATTCAATCTTATCACAAATTGGGTCATCTCCTAAAATAGCTTTCAGGATTTCGACAGTTTCCGGGCTGTAACAAATAATTTTAAAAGAACGGAGGTGAGAGAAATCAAATTCTGATTTGACTAAGAATTCTTGTTGGGCGTATTTCTTGAAATTGCTCATTTCATGAGCATAAATATCATACGCAAAAGGAGAGTATACCTTCGCTGCATTAAATGCATCGTGCTGAGTGCTATATAGATATTCAATCCCCAACTTGTCAGTATCACGATCAACTGCAAAAATTTGGGGGTTATCAGATTGCATGTTTCTATCGCTATAGAAACACAGTTCAGGCATTGCGGAAATCACTTCTTCAAGATCAAACTCAAAGAAAACAGGTAGCGGGCATTTGGGCAATCCGAGGGTACGAGCCTGAGGATACTTGCTCTTCCATTCTCCGCGTTTATTTGTATAGCCAAGTTTAGAGTCTGCCCCTAATGCTTCATTATAATATTGAGTAGGTGTACCAGGCCTAAAATAGAAGCGTGCATAGGCATGTGCCTTAGAGCTACGACCAATTACGGAGCCTGCGGAATCAAAACGCAATAATCCTAATTCAATCGCCCTCTCTCGACTTAGAATTTTACGCGACTTAATTACCTCTATGGCATTATATAAATGTGTAAAATGATAAATGCGTGGGGTGGGGTTCTTTCGTTTAAGCCGTTGTATAAAAGAAGCACGATTTAATTGCTTAGCAAACAACGAAGTAAACTCTGGAATCTGTTCGCGAACCTTGGGATTCTCAGCTAAGATTGTCCAATACCACTTTGTCTCATATTTTTGGATGAATGTGACCGAGAAAGAAAGGCGTTGAGAATTGGAGACTTTACCCCAAGCAAGATATTCTCCCATTTCCTCGACCATCTCCTTGGTAATATTATTATCGCTGATATTATCGTTGTAAATATCCCATGGGAAAGTAGAGGCATGTTTCATGATTAACTCAGGAGGAAGTAAACCGAGAAAATCGTCATGACTCATTATAACAGTGCTAATGTCTAGTTTCTCCCAGAAGAATGAGATAATATCAGTTGTTAGGACTTTATTCTTTGAGATTTCGTGCCAGTTTATCTCGCACTGTTTCGACGATATTTTATTTAGTAATTCTTTAGTAGGAATAAAAAATTCTTTTGACGTAATGACATACCAATCCCATTCCTTGTCTTCCAATTTACTAAGTGTATCATTAGTCAAATCTTCCCTAGTGGATAAATTTTCCCAATTCCAGGAAAGTGAATCGTGTTTAAGTATAAATTCAAACGAGAATGAGATCGAAGGATTGTTAATCAGCGCGTCCCAATTCCAACGGTATTCGTTGTATTGTAAAATCAGTTTCTCTGTAAGGCCTATATCTTCTCTTGACGATAATTCATAGAAAGATAATTTTGAAAGATAGAGTTTGAAAAAGTAAGTATTTCCAGCCTCTCGAGTAGCATTAATCCATTTAGCATTGGCGGATATGAATCCCCAATCCCAGTCAACATCCAAATCGAATAAATTTGGAGAGGATAAAATGTTTTCTAAGCGAGTCAACTTTTGAAAATTCCAATGGTATGTGGGAGCAGTTAATAATTGACGAAGCTCTCTTAACCACAAACTTTTAGTTGACTGTTTCTTGAGCTTTGAAAACAGCCTATTTACTGATTGAGATGAAGATAATTTGTCCCAATCAATAAAATCCGAATCAGAATCGATATGTTTGCGCACATCGAAATCTTCTCGGTCATATATTACACCGATATCCCAGCGAAATTTCTTATCAGAAAATTTTTGGAAGAGAGATAATATGGTTTCCGAGTCAAAGACATTCGTTAAAGAAGTCCATAGTTCTGTGCTACGCTGATGATTTGAAATAGCCGTAGCAAGGACTTCGATATTATTACCCTCCAATGCAAACTCCGAAGTGAGTCTCTTGATAATTATATCCCAATTCCAATGATTTAGATATTTACTGGAAAACTCCAAAATCTTTTGCAACTCAATAATTCCGGACAAGAAGTCCCAATCCCATTTATCAATCCATAAATGGTTACCAATAGATTCAAGTTTGAGTATGGAGTATACTCGCCGCGTCATTTCTCCCCAATTCCATGTCAAGGAGATGTGGGAACGAAGAAAATCAATTGAGGCAACTTGTGTAAATCGTTGGGATATCTTGGGATCTTCTTCCATCAAACATCCTAACGAAAGGATTGAATAGTACTCTTCAAGATATTCTGAATCGCATGAGTTTGCTACAATGTATGGATTCAGGTTGGATATGTGCCGGTTAACAAATTCTGGACAATTAACAATATCCTTGCGAGCTGAAAGCACATCCCAATCCCAAGCAAAAGTAGGGAACGTATCAATTAAAGAAAGGTCGGTAATCTCCTTTGATACATGAGAGAATCCCTTTTGCGTTGTAATGCGTGTATAGAAGGTGCTAAAGAAATCAGCCGTCCAAATAAGGGATTTATTAAGCTCAAACCCAGACTTATAATTAGAAGATTCCCATGTAAGTAAACCACATTTTTCAAAAAATGAAATAAGTTCTTCGGTCCAGTTGTATTCTTTAGTATTAAGGCAAAATGAGGATTTTTCTTCAGCTGGGCAACCAATCAGCAAGCCTTCAAATATCTCATAAGAAACCTTCGGATCCGAACCTGAGAAGAAAATTCTATTCAATATAATTGAATGGTCGAGCTTCGGCCAAAGAAGTGATAGTTCAGATATGAGGAAGTTAATTGGGAAAGAATCGGATATGTATTTCCAATCCCAAAGAGCTTCGAGATTAGATAAAACAAGAGAAAAATTGGTCTCGTCTAATTCTTTAGTAAGATTTGTGAGATCAAAAGGGATATCGCTGAGGTGGGTTTCTAAAAAGCTACGGCTCAAAAAAGGATATATCTCATCCCATTCCCAATCTATGATTGATTCATGATTGGGACCCAAGGAGAAACTATCCAATAGGAAGTGCTCGATTAATTTGGAAGAGGGGGTTGGTCTAACAGTAAGAAGTCCCTTCACCCAGGGATATTCCTTCGAGTTTGTTAAAAGGAAATCATCGGATAATCTTAATGTTAAGTTACCCCAATCCAATTTATCACTATACTGAGCGCATAATGTTTCTAAGACTTCAGGTGGACAATATTTGGATATAAGATGCCAGCCATCGGCATCACAATGATTTATTATGAATTGAAGCAACCGTGCATCATACCAATTAATTCTCTGGTCGTAGATAATTGAATGAAAATCTATTAGGTCTTCAAACGGAGAGAGGGTGTCATAATCTAATATTGCCGAATCATCATGGAGTAATTTGCAATATAAACTCCATTCTATTTTCAATTCCTTAGCTTTCGCATTAACCTCTAACTTATAGAGATCATTCAGCGTGTCGCATGCAATTTCATTTTGAAATAAGTTGAGTTCATATTCTCCGTTCACATTGAATAACTCAACCGAAAGCTCAGACTTAGAGACGCCTATAAAATTGGTTTCTTTAGCGTCGTATACTACTACACCCTTTGGTAATTGAGATTTCAATTCATCAATTAGGGCTGTATTGTCTATCGATTCAAGAAACGGAACTAAATCATCCGAATAATCAATATGTTTATTTGGATGCAATTTTGCAGTGCACCCTAACTCGGAACGATATGGGAATAGTTTAACATCTTCACCATTGTTATCTCGAAGATTAGAAAACGAAAGGCGTTCAACTCCCCCTTCATAAAATGAATATTTCTTGTTAAGAGCTATACACGTCTCACCTAAGAGCGTTAGTTTTACGTGGGATTCAGTTACATCGACTACAGATGCTTTTAGATTTCCAGTGAACGGTAAAGAGTCACCTCCTTTATCTTGCAGATATACTTCGATAAGTCCCCACTGGGATACAGAGTTAAGAAGATGTAAGAAGAGCGAAATCTCTGCTTCATCTCTGTAAGAATTCTCTTGCGGATCATGAATCATGTCAAATCCGAGAGTGTAGCCTAAATCAGCTAAAGACCCCTTACCATTAAACTGATATTTGAGTAACTTACAAATAATAACATCAAACTTATCGAGTTCGTGTACGGTAAAATATTTAACAACACACGTAGAGGTGCGAAAGGATATTAGACGCAACTGATCATCTCCCGGTTGAGACTTATAAATCAATTTAGCATCGCTAATTTCCATGGTTTATTCGGGTATATTATAGAGTTGTTGAAGGTAGATGCCGTACCATAGACCGGTACCACAAACGTGAATACAAGGGATATTGAATTTATCCATCAAAAGAACGAACATTGGGAGTCCCATCCTCATAGTAAGAACGCGATCCAATTGATCATCAGTCATACGTTCCTCCCACTCAATTAAGTCAGCAACCGTATTAAAACGTTCTGTAATCTTTGACGTGAGAGTCTGTATCTTTTCATTAATGGATTCCAAGGAGAGTACACTATCGTGTTGGGATGCATTATTCTTTTTCCCTGTTGCAGAGGTAATGGCTGTGCCAACACTGACACAGAATGTTTCTGATGAACTGTTCATGGTATTCCCCATATTTTTGAAGAAGGCAACCATACGTTCTTTGAGCATCTGATCACTTTTCTTAAGAGCATCCACTATGGGGAGGGCAGGGTCTAAGTCTTTGGTTAGAATGTTACTAAGCGCGGTAGTTCCCAAGTTGATACTGTAAGAACCTATAAGATCTCCTTGATTAAAGACACTTACCTCTGTTGAGCCACCTCCTTGGTCCACCATAACAGAGTGAGCACACTGTAGTATTTCCAGTCGGTATTTAGATGTAATGCCGTATGCAAACATTGTAGCTACCGATTCCTCCTTTTTGGATAAAATCCGTACGTTTATTCCTGCCTGGCTACGGATAAGCTCAACTATCTCATTCCGATTCTTAGCCGTGCGGTAAGCTGCCGTTGCAACCGTATAAACCACATCAATGTCGTTCATACGCATAATTCGTTTCATGTTTTGAATGACCGGAAGAACTCTTCCTTTAAAGAATGATAGATCCATCACATTTTGGTCATCCAATCCTTTCCCTGTCTCTGTTTTTGACGCTTGTCTTTCAAAATTATTGAATGAGAACTCAGCGGACTTCAAATCGTCTTCGTCAATCTTAGAGAAGAGAAGTTTCACTGCCTTTGTTGAAAGTTCAAGAACTGCAAATCTTGGATTTTCAACAGGCTCATGATTTGGGGTCAACCATGTTTCAATTACTCTGAGATTATGATCGGTTGCAACATTGATGTCTCGAGTGTTAAGATTAACTGAACGTTTTCTTGGCATAGGAACTCGTGTTACTTTTTTGCGCGTTTCAAGAATCGGTAAAACAGATTCAATTTTTATAAGTTTACTATTAGGGTTATCCTTAATGGTGTCTACTACATTGCGGTAAATAGCCTCACCATTATTGTTTACATATTGATTGAAGTGCTCAGCATTACCAACAATGACAAGGAGGCGTTTTGCTCTTGAGAGGGCAACATTAAGTCGATTTGGAGACTTGGCGAATCCGATATCTTTCTGCGGTCGGAAACCTGTTTTCGGATAGGCTCCAAAATCAGGTCGACCATCCCAATTTTCCGAGATGCAATTACTTCGAACCAAAGAAACAATAACTATGTTACGTTCCATTCCTTGAAAACGATCAACCGAGCTTAATTTTATTGACAAACCACGTTTTTCTGCCTTATTCACGACAGGACGTAATCGCTTCAATTGTCCACCATAGAACGTGATGATTCCAATCTCTTTTTCGTCCGGAGATTTGCACTCTTTTATAAATTCACGGAATGAATCTGATCTGGAAAATTGGTTTAGAATCCAGTCTATGGATTCTACCTCACCTCTGTTAGCACGCGATGTTCCTTCTCTAACTTCTGGAGATTCGGTGTCTATCCATATAACATGATTATTAGGCTCAATAAAATTTGGAATAGATATGTTGTGCTGTCTATCCTCATCGGCTACTCCACAGTGTAGTCCGTTATCTTGTAAATAAAATTGTGCTATTACATCATTAATATCGCGATGCATTCGATACTGGGTATCGAAAGTCCCTTTAAGGCTCTTGTCTATTTGGGTAAAGAGTCGCTCAAAATGAGATTTTTCAAGGATATCGAAATTCCTACGAACATAATTTTCAAGCTCAACGATTCTTTCATAATCTTCTCTTTTTTCAGCTATTTGGCGTTGCATCTGAAGCTTGAAAAGTATATCATCCTTATCAAGATTTGGAGGCAATTGCCGATGGTCTCCTATAACAACAGACTTCTCACCATAAGTTAATGGTAACGATAATTCGGCAGGGGTCGCTTTACTGGCCTCATCTTGAATCACAACATTAAAGCTCAGACTTTTATTTTTATTATCGGACTGTTGTAAGGCAAAAGCTTCTCTGTATTTTCTTATGAAACGAGAATCAGACCGTTTATTTCTTCGATTGGAGGCAGTATAATTGGTGTCCGTAATCGCACTACAAGTGGCTCCTATGACATTGACATGCCTTAAATAATTTTCAAGCACAGTCTTTCTCCATGTTTGTGGGCAATCATGCATCAAGTCATACCAAAGTCTTCTGATGTCTGAATCTGAGATGCGTTCTTGTGCTCGAAAATAAATATTTTTTAGCCAACGAGAGAGTACTACTTCTTCCGGATTAAAACTTTTATATTCATCCGTCTCGTGGGCAGCCTCATCATCTTGGCACTCCAATTCGGTAAGGTCTACACCCGCCCATTTTTTTAGTTCGGGCATCGCATATGAAAGCCCCTCCGCTGAAAATTTATCTCCAGCGGCTATACGAATGGGACGCACCAAATTATGCTCAGAAGATTTGAGCTTGTCAAGCGCATTATCAACCGCTAAATTGGCCTCTGAGGTTATGAGTATACGCTGGGAGGAGTCTTGTTGCGCGAGTTGCCATATCAGTTCTGCAATTGCCGTTGATTTGCCTGTACCGGGAGGTCCTTGAATTAATGCGAAATCAGAAGCCTCTACTGCTTTTGCAATCGCTTCGACTTGCGAATCGTTTAGATTTGCATTTAGTTGGGTTTCTCGAATTAATTCAATACGGTGGTCTATAACTTGCTGCGAAATTCCAGTGGCTTTCGATGCATCAAAAAGATATGCCGACAACATTGGATTAACCAATGATTCCGGGTGTTCGGTTATCTTATTAAAAGAATCTCTTAGGCGATTGATTTTCTCTATCTCTCCAGTCATGTCTTCCATGTCTGGAGTTACCATTATATTCTCACCACTGCTAATTAGTTTTTGGATTTCATTAAGACTCTCATTGAAAATTTTGAATTCAACCGTCGGAAAATCAATTTTGGATAACTGACCGAAAGGTATGTTTTCATCCCCATACTCTACCGTAAATGATTGGCCACGCATAGCCCCAAAACGTATTCCCTCATCATCAAGCATTGACTCAGCGTTAATGGTGGCATAGAATGTATCTAAACCATCGTGAGGTTCTTGCATAGCGAAGTTAAAGTTGGTTGCGCTGTATTCAATTATCTTTCCGTCTTCCATCGAATCCGGCAATCCATTTCGGATACTTTGAATGGCAAAGCCAACCTCTTCTTTTAATTCATCTAATTCGCTATGTGTATTATAGGGTAGAAGGAGGACAAAATTAGATGATTCATCTCCGATTATTTCAGATTGAGGATAGTAATTTTTGATACGGTTCTTAATCAAATCTGAATCTTCATTTGAAGAAATGTCATAGAAAGATATTTCAAGAAACGGGGTACTTCGTAAATTTACAAACACCCTACTGCAATCCTCAGAGAATCTCCTCAGATTATTCGGCAAGAACAAATCTACATCAACCTTGAATATCCAATAACCCGGAAGTGTATCATGGCTATAGATGTCACTGGCAAACACTCTTCGAACCTCTTTTTTAAATTGCTCAAAATGTAAGGTTGTATCTATTTGCGCAGTGAGAAGCTGACCATTTTTCGACAATGAAAAACTTCCTTTTTTAATCGAAATAGGAAGAGCCAAGAATTTCAACAGATAATGCTGAATATCTGTTATGACCTTCCATACAGATTTGATACTGGTGTCTTCCTGTGAAATTTGTTCGCCGACCATTTTCGCATTTTCAAGCTTTTGCTTGCGAATGGTCTTTCGTCCAAATTTCATGGACAGCGAAATCTTGCCGTCAGGTTTAATTTCACATATCTGACATTTTAAAACCTGTCCAACGGAAAGAACATTTCCCACTTCTCCTTTTCCTACTCTTGGTTGGATTTTTGAGAAGTGAATCAGAGCACTACCCTCAGAAAAAGAGGCAAACGCACCAAAATCTACGATTTTGGTGACAGTCACTTCTATCAAGTCGCCTAGTTGAGCCATAAGTTTACAAAGTTACATGGGTTAGACCATTGATTTGATGAAAGCGACATCATTAAATTTATTATTGCAAAAATTTACTTTTAATCAGATGCAAGTAATTCACGTGAATTCACACCAATTATACGAGATATCTGAGATAGTGTATACAAATCTGGTTGGGAGGTGTTGGTGCACCACTTGGAGACTGTGACGGGGTCTTTGCCTAATTGTTCGGCGAGCCATTTGCCGGTGTGGCCGGTTTCGGCTAATACTGCTTTTATTCTGTTTAGTTTCTGTCGTTCAACTTTTGTCTCCATTGATTGATTTATTAAATTTGAACGCAAAGTTACTAAAGATAAATGAGACGGCAAACGTATATGCTGTAAAACATAGTCATTTGCCGTCTCATTTTAGGCGGATTTCAGTTACAGTATCACTTCCGAGTGCCTATCCGATGCGAGCGGAGGAAGGCGTCGAGGTCGGCGCGGCTGACGTAGATTTTGCGACCTATCTGGGAGAAGGGGATGAGGCGTTGGTCGCGGTAGTTTTGCCACGTCTTGGGGGATATGCCGAGGATTTTGCGGACTTCGTCGGACTCAAACCAGTCTTTGCCGGGGCTTCCAATCTGGGTTTTCTCGACAATCTCAATGAGACGGTCAAGTTTATCGTGCAGTGATTGCCACTCCTCCTGCGGAATCATAAGCATGAACGATGTCGGGGCGGAGTTTAACTGAGATTTACTCAAGGGGGTTGTCATATACTTTAGAGAGCTTTACGATTGCTTCCTTGCATTCGTCGAAGTGCTGTCTGAGCAGGTTGTTGATGAAGGTTGTAAGATTGGCCTTGCGGTTTCCACATATGAGTTGCAACTGTCTGATCTGCTTCACAAATTCAAGGCAGATTCTTACATTAGAGCATCCGGAGGGTGGACATAGATACGTCAGATCATCAATAAATCTTCGTCTGTATTCTTCCGCTTGTGCCGTTAGAGCTGAATTGCGGGATTTTGATGCAGAACTTCCCTTATGGTTGGTTAGCACCGAGGATGGAGGTTCTTGCGCCGTGGGAATTGATTCCTCAGTAATATTTCGGGGAGCGGACGGCGGTGCTTCCTTAGCACGAAAATTCTCCACAAAAGCATCGGCATCAAAGTCGTTATCATATCTTTTTGCCATAAATCACTATTTCTTGGGGTTTAACATACATCTTGACTATTCTATTGGACGCTTTCACTACTACACACCTCGGGCTGTCCGAGCTTACAGTTGAAGCCCAGATAATAGGTTCGCGTTTCGTTCTGAACAGCATATTCCTTTAGACATAGGGCGGTCAATCATTCCAAAATTAATTAACTGAATGTGACGGCGTATGTGTTTGGGGTAAATATGCTGATTCAAAAGAATCTAGTATGTAGCGGGAAGCAAATTTCAGCGAGCGCAAGTTCTGTGGCTTTTTCTCAAAAGTTCCATTGGCGAAATTTGAGAAGGCTGAAATTCTACGACAAAGATAGCATGACGTTCTCTGTTGACCCAAATTTTCAGACCTGTCGGGATTATGGAGCCTCGCATTGCCTGAAAGTGTCGCGATTTGTGGCTATGAAGCGGCGTGACTGCAAATCCGCATTTATACGTATAAATGTTTGAATGAATAAACAAACAGATATATGCTTTTGCGTTCTTGCAAATGGATATTCCTATATTTTCACATCAGCACTATCAAACTTCCATTTATAGATAAGTCAATCATGATTTATGCCTATAAGGATATATTAAAACACATAAAAGCGAACTGATTCATAGGTATTTATCAAGTCGTATATACATTCTTATTATAGGAAGTATGCTCAAAAGAGTGCATAAACAGACAGCCTTGTCTCTACATAAGAATACAACAAAGTTAACATCAATAGATACGCAAGTCCAAGTATCTGAATATATCGGGGGCCTAAATCTGCCGTCAAATGCCGTCTGTTACGCCGAAATTCGTGTATGACACCCCTTGCGCGGTCAAGAAAGTAGGTGCAAATTTCAAACGACTCACTTCCATTGACCGTCGAATTTCACTCCCTGTTCAATCGAATTTTTGCCACATTCAGACGGGAGAAAGCGGAATTTGGCAGTTTCGGAAATTTTTCGTATCTTTAATATGGTATTCGTGGAAACATCCAAGGCCGGATGTGCTTTCTCATTGAAAATCGGCATCCACATGGATGAGCAAGGTATGTTGCAAGGCACTCGAAATAAAACCGGTGCCTCGCAACCCTTGCTCTCCGAGGGAATGGTTTCCTCCAGAGTCGGAACCCCCTTTCAACGCCTGCGGCATTTCTCAGCGACGCAATCTGCGATGCCGTCTCTTATTTTTATGGGTAGATACTCAAACAGCGGAGGTCGCAGATTCAAGGCTGACCCTTCTGTGAACCGTTACGTCGTGCGGTTCAATGTAGAGGAAAATGCTCGATTCCTCTCAATGTTCGAGCAGTCCGAAGCCGTCAATAAGGCTGTATTCATCAAGAACTTTCTTTTCCAGAAGCCTTTCAAGGTCTTTGTTGTCGATGAAAACACTCGGATTTTCATCAATCAGCTATCCTCGCTGAACGCACTCTATCGGACTTACGGTGTCAGTTACGACACACTGGTAAAGACGCTTCGCGAGAATTTCAGCGAGAAGCAACGATGAGGCTGGTGTCTGTATGTATAGACAACCAAAAACTAACCAAATAGTTCAACCATCGCTGGCAACAAACCATGCAGGACAAATAAGAACGGCGAAAGAAAACATCGGCAGGGAGCGACCTCCTTGCCGACGTTAATTCTCTCTACTCTTCGTTCCGTTTATCGTTCCGGATTGTTCCAGTCATTGTTCCGCATTGTTCCATTGGTGCCGGATTGGTGACACTATCGGTGCCATTATTGGTGCCAATCTCAAATTTATTGGTGACATAATTGGTGCCATCGGTGCCACTATTGATGACAACAAAGAATTTGTTGGTGACATTCTATATGGCACCATCTATGACATGAGACGATTGCAATTGAAGAGAGACGACAATTCCTAATCAGAGTAATTTCTTTAACTCTTCAACATCTGGCAGTGCCTCGCGCAATTTTTCCGGCATTTCCTCACTGAGACGATATGTTGCTACGCCCATAGGCTTGGCATAATCTTGAATAACATACTCTACAAAGTCTTTATTAGCGTTCTTGCATAACACTATGCCGATAGAGGGATTCTCATGAGGCTTTTTCACTTTGTCATCCAAAATGCGAAGATATGTCATAAGTTGAGCAAGATAACCGGGTTTGAAATCCCCGGTCTTCAACTCCACGACCACAAGGCAATTCAGTTCCCGATTAAAAAACAATAGGTCGGGAAAGAAGTCTTCTGAAAATGCCTCAAGATGATATTGGTTTCCGACGAACGCAAAATCACGACCGAAGGTCATTATGAATTTCTTGATATTGTGGATTATCTCTTGTTCCACAACTCGCTCATCGATATCTGCAAGATCTCTTATGCCGATTTCCTCAGTATTGATAAAGTCAAGAAGGTATTCATCCTTAAACATGTTGAGTGCTTTGATTGCATCGCGGCTGTCCTTGATTGTTACGCCAAAGTTTGATGGCATAGCCCCATACTTATCGGCAACATTTTCCTTTATTTGTGTTTTAAGGAAACGCTTATCCCATTTATTTTCAATTGCCAGACTGATATATTTCCAACGCTTTTCAATATTCTTTTCTTCTGCCAAGATTATAATATGGTGGCTGAAGCTTAAATTGAGAAATTTTTCCAAATCGTCAGCCGTGGTTGACGATTTAACAGGCAAAAGAGAGTCTGTGTTAATTTCGTCAGCCACGGCTGACGATTTATGGTTCTTGGCTTCAATAATTGGCGACCATTCCTCATAAAAAATTCTCATGTATTTGAGATTGGTCTGAGAAAAGCCCTTTAGTCCCGGCAGCTCCTTGCGAAGTCGCTCTGAGATAGTTTTTATGGCTCCAGTTCCCCAGAAGCCCTCACGAGAGTTCGCTGAGATATACCGGCCTATACCATAGTATAGAGACAGCATTTCCCGGTTGACCAACTTCGCAGCCTGATACTGACTGCGAAGAATCGCTTCTTTTATTGTCTGAACAGCCGCGTTATAGTCTGCTGTATCTTGTCGTATAATTGCTTCCCAATGATGCCATTGTTGATTTCATATCCAATAATTTTGAAGTCAGTGCATTGGAA
>ERZ777305.1818-NODE-1818-length-21804-cov-4.275507_pt1 | contig 21804 bp, 18 predicted proteins | sample MGYA00374965_ERZ777305 | MGnify/ENA primary metagenome ERZ777305 (study PRJEB29328, sample SAMD00013331) | mouse gut metagenome | study: EMG produced TPA metagenomics assembly of the Metagenome analysis of fecal microbiota from mouse which was promoted... | reverse complement strand
AGCCCCTCCGCCATACTGTTTAAAATCCTGCTAATGGGACAACCTTTTTATTTTAATATATAGGAAAGAGATATACTTATGTTTATATATAAAGCGTAAGAGATATATGGTTTGAAAAGGGAGGAAGATATGTCGTTTACACATTTGCACGTTCATACGGAGTACAGTCTGCTTGACGGCTCCTGTAAGATAAAGGAGCTTGTCAGAAGGGCGAAGGAATTGAATATGGATAGCATGGCTATCACCGACCATGGAGTAATGTATGGGGCGATAGATTTTTATAAGGCTGCAAAGGAAGCAGGGATAAAGCCTATTATCGGATGTGAGATATATGTTTCTCCGGGAAGCCGTTTTGATAAGGAAAAGGACAATAATGATGACAGGTACTATCATTTAGTGCTTTTGGCGGAAAATGACACAGGCTATCACAACCTTATGAAAATAGTGTCCAAGGGCTTTGTTGAGGGCTTTTATTATAAACCAAGGGTTGACTATGAGGTTTTGGAGGAATATCACGAGGGAATTATTGCCTTAAGCGCATGTCTTGCAGGAGAGGTGCAGCGTTTTCTGGCAAGAGGAATGTATGAGGAGGCTGTAAGGTCTGCAAGACGCTATGAGGATATATTCGGGAAGGGGAATTTTTTTCTTGAGCTTCAGGACCACGGTATTGATACCCAGAGGACAGTCAATATGAGCCTTATGAAAATGAGCAAGGAGCTTAATATTGACCTTGTGGCCACAAACGATATACATTATATATTAGCGGAGGATGCCGTTCCCCATGATATTCTTCTTTGCATACAGACAGGAAAAAAGGTAGCTGACGAGGACAGAATGAGGTATGACGGAGGCCAGTACTATGTGAAAAGCGAGGAGGAAATGAAGGAAATATTTCCTTACGCACTCTGGGCTCTTGAGAATACACATAAAATAGCAGAGAGATGTAATGTGGAAATAGAATTTGGCGTGAGGAAGCTGCCAAAGTATGATGTGCCAAAGGAATTTTGCGACAGGGGGGAAAGTGAGGAGGACGCTTCCTGGAGATATCTTTCCTATCTTTGCAGTAAGGGGCTTAAAAGCAGGTATGGAGATGACTGGGACAAGGAGGAATATGCCGGACGGCTTGATTATGAGCTTTCAGTAATTAAGGGAATGGGCTTTATTGATTATTTCCTTATAGTGTGGGATTTTATACATTATGCTAAGGAAAGAGGCATTATAGTAGGTCCGGGACGTGGCTCGGCTGCAGGAAGCATTGTGGCGTATGTTTTGGAAATAACGGATATTGACCCTATAAGGTACAGCCTGCTGTTTGAAAGATTTTTAAATCCGGAGCGTATAAGTATGCCGGATATTGATATAGACTTTTGCTTTGAAAGACGTGGAGAAGTAATAGATTACGTTGTTGATAAATATGGTAAAGACCAGGTTTCACAGATAGTTACCTTTGGTACATTAGGGGCAAAGGAAGTTATAAGAGACGTAGGACGTGTGCTGGACATGCCATATGCCCAGTGTGACGCTATTGCAAAAATGATACCGAAGAAAATACCTGACGAAAAGACAGTGACTATAGAAAGGTCGTTGGAGGTAAATCCTATTTTTAAGGAGGCATATACCACCGATTCGCAGGTTAAGTATCTTGTGGATATGGCAAGAAGACTGGAGGGGCTTCCAAGGCATACCTCCATGCATGCGGCAGGAGTGCTTATAAGCTCAAAGGCAGTTGACGAATTTGTTCCTTTGTCAAGGTCGTCAGACGGCACTATTACCACCCAGTATATTATGACAACCTTAGAGGAGCTTGGTCTTTTAAAAATGGATTTTTTGGGACTTAGAACCCTTACGGTTATACAGAAGGCTGTAAATATGGTTAAGCAGGGCAAGGGCATAGATATAGATTTGGTTAATCTTGACTATGATGATAAAGAAGTGCTGGCATCTATAGGAACGGGAAGGACAGAGGGTATATTCCAGCTTGAAAGCGGCGGCATGAAAAACTTTATGAAGGAACTGAATCCTGAAAGCCTTGAGGATATCATAGCCGGTATAGCGTTGTACAGGCCGGGGCCTATGGATTTTATACCAAAATATCTCAAGGGAAAGAACAGCGGGGAAAAAATTGTATATACATGTCCACAGCTTGAGCCTATACTGTCAAATACATACGGCTGTATTATTTATCAGGAGCAGGTTATGCAGATAGTGAGGGATTTGGCAGGCTATACCTTAGGAAGAAGCGATTTGGTAAGGAAGGCAATGTCAAAGAAAAAGATAGACGTAATGGAGCAGGAGAGAAGGAATTTTGTATTTGGAAATCCGGAGCTTTCCGTAAAGGGCTGTGTGGCTAACGGTATAGATGAAAAAACGGCAAATAAGGTATATGATGAGATGATAGACTTTGCAAAGTATGCGTTTAATAAGGCTCATTCTACCTGCTACGCCATTGTGGCATATCAGACAGCATATTTAAAATATTATTATCCTGTAGAGTTTATGGCAGCCCTTATGAATTCTGTTATAGACACAGCTTCAAAGGTTACGGGCTATATTATGACATGCAGAACAATGGGGATAGATATTCTCCCTCCTGACATAAATGAAAGCGAGGCAGAATTTACAGTATGCAATAATAACATAAGATATGGATTATGCGCTTTGAAAAGTGTGGGAAGAAGTGTGGTTGACCAGATTGTTCGGGAAAGAAATAATAGGGGAAAATATAAAAGCATTTCGGATTTAATAGAACGTACGATAGAAAAGGAAGTAAATAAAAGAACTATAGAAAGTCTTATTAAATCAGGAGCCCTTGACAGCTTTGAAGGCAACAGGCGGCAGAAAATGCAGATATATACCATTATTATGGACAATATTTCCCAGTCAAAGAAAAAGTCTATGGCGGGACAAATGACTCTTTTTGATATTGCATCTGATGATATAAAAGAGGATTTTGAGATAAAGCTTCCGAATGTAAGCGAATATGCAAAGGAGGAGCTGCTTGCTTTTGAAAAGGAGTTTATAGGTCATTATATAAGCGGACATCCTATGGATGAGTATCAGGCAAAATGGAAAAAGCATGCTACGAGAAGAAGCGACGAGTTTGCATTAAACGAGGATGGCGAGTGTCAGGTAAAGGAGGGAGCAAAGGAAACTGTCGGAGGCATGATTACAAATGTCAGTATAAAGACTACAAGAAAAAATCAGGTAATGGCGTTTTTTATGGTAGAGGATATGTATGGAACAGTAGAAATACTGGTTTTTCCAAAGGATTACGAGAGATACAGAATGGTTATAGCCGAGGATAAAAAGGTCTTTGTATCAGGCAGGGTATCATCGTCTGAGGATGAGAATGCAAAGCTTATATGTGAAAAAATTACTGAATTCAGCAATATGTCAGTAAGCCTGTGGATTAGATTTGAAAACAAGGAGGCTTATGAGCAGTCAGAGAGTGAGCTTATGGATATAATAGGGCAGTATGACGGAAAGGATAAAATAGTCATATATCTGACAGAGGAGAAACAGAAAAAGATACTGCCTCCTGCTTATACGGTAGAGGCGTCGCCGGCCCTTATTGAAAGACTAAAAGAGAAATATGGTGAGAAAAATGTGGCGCTTACGTAAAAATGTCAGAATAATATTGAACGCTTCTGTCCGGTCTTAATTTGTATTTTATGGCGCCATATTGCGCAGCCCAATATGGACAGCCATATGAAAAATTAGTTGAAATAAATTATAATAAGTAATATAATAATGCTGAATTTGAATATGAACAGTATTTCTTTACAGAAAGGATATGAGATATTATGGCAGAGAATGTAAATACAATAGGAGTTTTGACAAGCGGAGGAGATGCGCCGGGTATGAATGCGGCTATAAGGGCTGTAGTCAGAACGGCTTTGGTAAACGGCAAGAAGGTAAAGGGAATAATGAGAGGCTACCATGGTATGCTTGAAGAAAAAATTATTGATATGGAGGCAAGCAGCGTATCCGATATTATTCAAAGGGGCGGAACAATACTTGGAACGGCCAGATGTGAGGAGTTTACCACTAAGGAGGGTCAGGAAAAGGGAGCAGCCATATGTAAAAAGCATGGCATAGACGGCTTGGTGGTTATTGGAGGCGACGGCTCCTTCAGAGGCGCCCAGAAGCTTTCACATCTTGGCATAAATACTATCGGCGTTCCGGGAACAATTGACCTTGACATAGCGTGTACGGAATTTACAATAGGCTTTGATACGGCAGTAAATACAGCTATGGAGGCTATAGATAAAATAAGAGATACGTCTACATCACATGACAGATGCAGTATTATAGAGGTTATGGGACGCCACGCCGGCTATATAGCCCTGTGGTGCGGTATAGCAAACGGAGCAGAGGATATATTGCTGCCTGAGAGATATAATTATGATGAACAGAGAATTATCAATCATATTATTGATTCCAGAAAGAAGGGAAAAAAGCATCATATTATTGTAAATGCCGAAGGAATAGGACATTCCAGCAGTATGGCAAAGCGTATTGAGGCAGCTACAGGCATGGAGACAAGAGCTACTATTCTGGGACATATGCAGCGTGGAGGAAATCCAACATGTAAGGACAGGGTTTACGCTACTATTATGGGCTCATATGCGGTTGATTTGCTTTGTCAGGGAAAGAGCAACAGAGTAGTGGCATACAAGGAAGGCGAGTATGTGGACTTTGAGATAGACGAGGCTCTTGCCATGAAAAAGGATATTTCCACATATCAGTATAATGTGTGCAGGATACTTTCCCGATAACAAATTGTCAGCATAGCTGACAATTGCAAGTTTGTCGGAGCCAAACTTGTGGCTGGCATGACGAAATTTCCTATTATATAAAAAAGCCCCAAGAGCTTTAACTCAAAGAATTTAAGTTCTTTGTGAAGCCGAGACTTGCAAGTTTGACTCCGCCAAACTTGTGGCTACGGCATAGTTGGCGAGTGGCTATAAATTTGAAAGATACGAATTTATATGCGCTAAATGAATAGAAAGCTTAAAAAGCTTTTTGATTAAAGATTTGATTGGTTTGTGGAAGAATGAGAGAAAAAAAAGAGGGGCAGAGAAGAATAAGCTCTGTACAGATAATTGTTTTTGGATTTTTAATGGTTATAATAGCGGGAGCCATATTGCTATGGCTTCCTATTTCGTCTGCAGACAGAACATTTACGCCGCCAATAGACGCGTTGTTTACTGCCACGACGTCAGTGTGCGTTACGGGGCTGACTACGGTTACTACGGCTGCTCACTGGAGTATGTTTGGCAAGGCGGTTATACTTGCGCTTATACAGCTTGGCGGACTTGGAGTGGTCTGCGTAGGCATAGGCGTAATGATTATAATGAAGAAAAGAATAACCATGAGGGAGAGGCTTCTTATACAGACGGCATATAATCTTGAAAATATAGACGGAATGGTCAGGGTGATTAAAAACGTATCTCTTGGGGCCTTTACGGCAGAGGCCTTGGGGGCGGTTTTTTATGCCTTTGTATTTGTACCTGATTATGGGTGGATAAAGGGAATATGGTACAGTGTTTTTCATTCTGTATCGGCTTTCTGCAATGCAGGTATAGATTTGCTTGGAGATTCCAGCCTGTGCATGTACAGGGACAATATATTAATAAATGTAGTGACCATGACGCTTATAGTTACAGGCGGTATAGGATTTATCGTATGGTGGGATATAAAAAAGACGGCAGGAAACAGTATCCGCACGGGAAGATGGAGAGGGCAGCTTTTCAAAAGGCTTTCAGTTCACTCAAAGGCGGCGGTTATTACAACTCTTATATGCATAATTGCAGGAACAGGCTTAATATTTTTATTTGAGTTTAATAATCAGGATACAATAGGAAGCATGAATGTGGGAAATAAGCTGATGTCCTCTGCATTTGAAGCCGTAACCACAAGAACGGCTGGCTTTGCCTCAATACCTCAGGAGCTGTTTAGGGATACAACATATATTGTCCTTCTCATTCTTATGCTTATAGGAGGCTCCCCTATGGGTACGGCAGGCGGTTTTAAAACAACTACCCTTGCGTTGATTTTTTTCAGCGTAAAATCAACCGTTAAGGGAAAAAAAGACACAGAGGCATTCGGCAGAAAAATAGGAGGAGAAAATATAAAGACGGCCCTTGCAGTCCTAAGTATAATTTTTGCCATAGTGTTTGCGGCTATAGTTACGCTGACTGCCATAGAACCCTTCGGCCTTAAGGATATAGCCTTTGAAACAATATCGGCAATGAGCACCTCGGGACTTACAAGAGGAATTACGCCAATGCTTTCTTCAGTGGGAAAAGCAATTATTTGTATTGTGATGTTTGCAGGACGAATAGGACCGATTTCCTTAGTAATGGCCTTTAATATAAGAAGAAAAAGGGAAAACATGACTAATATGCGGGAGCTGGCAGAGGCAAGAATACTTATAGGCTAAGAATAGTATAGCTAAAAGGAGATTTTTATGACAAAAAGCAGAATGAAGGAAATTGCAGTCATAGGCTTGGGGAAATTTGGAAGCAGCGTGGCAAAGGCGTATGCGCAGGCGGGGGGAAATGTGCTTGCCATAGATAACGATGAGGAAAAAATACAGGAGATATCTACATTTGTAACATATGCGGTAAAGGCGGATGTAACAGATGCAGATGTAGTAAGGACGTTAGGATTGTCAAATGTAGATGTAGCGGTTGTGGCTATCACAGACAGCTTAGAGGCATCTGTAATGGCAACAATTCTTTCCAAGGAGGAGGGTGTGCCGTATGTTATGGCAAAGGCGCAAAACGAGGTGCACGCAAAGGTACTTAAGAAGGTAGGGGCTGACAAGCTTATATTTCCGGAAAAGGAAATGGGCATAAGAATAGCCAAAAACATTCAGCTAAACCTCTTTATGGATTTGGTAGACCTTTCTGACAGGCACAGTATTATAGAGATAAAGGCGCCTAAGGGCTGGATAGGAAAAAATTTAAAGGAGCTGGATGTAAGAAAAAAATACGGCATAAATATAATAGGCCTAAAAGAAAATGGCAGCATAGAGGTAAATATATCGCCGGACATGCTTCTTGAGGAAAATATGGTACTTATAGTTATAGGTGAAAATGACAGGATAAACAGGGTGTTCCATGAGTAAGGAAATAAATAAAATTACATCAACAGCAAACAGTCAGGTAAAAAGAATTATAAATTTGAAAAATAAAGCCTCTGCAAGGAGAAAGGAAGGCGTTTTTCTGGCAGAGGGAATAAAAATATACAGGGAAATTCCAAAGGATAGAATAGAAGCTATTTATATAGAAGAAAAGTTTTCAAAATTGTCTGGAAAAGATATTGACGAAGAATATACGGTAGTGTCGGAAAATGTGTTTAAGCAGATGACCGACACCGTAACGCCTCAGGGAATATTGACGGTAGTCAGACAGAAGGAAAGCCGGTTGGAAAATATTCTGAAAAAAGATGAGAAGCAGCTTTTTGTCTTGCTGGAAAATCTTCAGGACCCGGGAAATCTGGGCACAATCGTAAGAACAGCAGAGGGAGCTGGCGTCAGCGCCATAATAGCAGAAAAATCAACGGCAGATATATATAATCCAAAAGTTATACGCTCCACAATGGGCTCTGTTTTTAGAGTACCATATATAATTACGGATGATTTACAAAAAGAAATAGAGGAGCTTAAGAAATCCGGCGTTACTGTTTATGGGGCCCATTTAAACGGAAAAAGCTATTATGATAAGGAAAATTATAACGGCTCAACGGCGTTTATAATAGGAAATGAAGCTAAGGGATTAACGGAGGAAACAGCGTCAAAGGCAGATAAGCTCATTAAAATACCAATGTGCGGAAGACTTGAATCCTTAAATGCATCTGTGGCTGCGGCTATTCTTATGTATGAGGCGTCAAGAAAAATAGGAAAAATATAGCTTTATTCTATTAAAGCGAATTGTACCGACAATTTGGCAAAAATTGCGAATTTATTTTTAACATTTTTAAGCATATTCCCATAAATAAAGGAAAAAACAATTAAAATTCTTACCGCGGTTAAGGTTTGCCGTGTTGACAGAAAAAAGAAACTTTGTTATTATGCTCACATGGCTAGAGGCAATTAATAAAATTGTAACAAAATGACACAAAATATTAGTAAAGGCATATATTTAGATATACCTGCTAATATAAATGTCATAAGCTGAACAACAGCGGATTGGAGGATTTTATGAAGGCTAACAGACAGGAGAGAATCATTGCAGGCATAACGGCAGGATTAATTGGAACATCAGCAATGTTACTCTTTATAAATGGTCTGGGGGAAAACAATTTAGGGGAAAGTGTTAAAAGCACTACAGAGCAGTCAGCGGCAGCTAAGGTAAGCAGTATTGACACAGACAGTACAGATTCAATACTCAGCCTGTCAAGTTTAGATGCTTATATGGTAGCAAGCCCGTTTACAAAGCTTACAGAGCAGGGAAACGAAACAGACGCTGCAGAGACAGAGCAGAAAACGGAAACCGAAGGGGTTTTGGAGACTGAGACGGAAACAGAAGCAGAGACAGAACCGGTTGAGCCATACAAATATGAAAATACATTTATTGCAAATGTAAGCGAGTATCTTAACATAAGAAGCGTACCGTCTACAGACGGTGAGGTTGTTGGGAAGATATATGCCGGCGGCGGCGGCCAGGTTATTGAAAAGGGCGCCCAGTGGTCAAAGGTAGTGTCAGGAAATGCCGAAGGATATATTAACAATGACTATGCATGGTTTGCTCAGGATGCTGAGGCGCATATGCCTGAGGTCTGCACAATGTACGGCGTATCAAATGCCGACAGCTTAAGGGTACGAAAGGGCCCGGGCACGGACTGGAAGGTTATAGCTACGGTCAATGCAGGAGCAGAGGTACAGGTTCTTGGCTTTGAAGGTGACTGGGCAAAGGTAAACTACATTGGAACTGAAGCATATATTTTTGCAGAATACCTTGAGACAGAGTACTATATTGAATCAGGCGTAACAATAGAAGAAGAACAGGAAGCCATCCGCCTTGAGCAGGAGAGGCTTGCTGAGGAGCAGCGGAAGGCTGAGGAGGCTGAAGCTGCAAGGCAGCAGAAAATACAGAATGCCATAGCCAACAGCTCACTTACGGAAACAGTTCAGACGTCGGCATACAATGTATCCGAGGAGGATGTATATCTTCTGGCATGTACGGTTTGCGCAGAGGCAGGATATGAGAGCTATGACGGAAAGCTGGCAGTAGCCAACATTATTTTAAACAGACTGAACGGAGGAGCATACGGCAGCACCATATATGATGTGGTATATGCCAGGGGGCAGTTCTCGGTAGTAACGAACGGCGCCCTGAACAGAGTAATAAACAACGGACCAAACGCAGAGTCAATGCAGGCGGCAAAAGACGCTCTTGCGGGAAAGAACAACGTTCCAAGATATACAGGCTTTTGCGCATTAAGGTCAGCAAACTACGATTTATATTCAGAATACAGCATTATATGCAATCAGGTATTCTACAGACGCTAAAAAAATTTGTAATTAAGGGAGAAGCTTTTTGCTTCTCCTTTTTTAATTTATATCCAAAAGAGAATAATCTTTTTACCAAAAGAGTTAAAATTCTTGGAACTTTTTAAAGTAAATAGGAAAACCACTAAAGCGACAACATAACGGCGCACCACCAAAAATTCGGCAGAGCCGAATTTAAAAGTGCCGCTGCCGAAAGAACTAAAGTTCTTGGTACTTTTTATATAAATAGGAAAATCCAAAAGCGACAACATAACGGCGCACCACCAAAAATTCGGCAGAGCCGAATTTAAAAGTGCCGCTGCCGCGCGGCACTTTTTTATAAAGAAAAAATTAAATATGCTCTCTATATCTTGAAATACATCAATAAATAATGTATTATGAATTTATCAAAAATAGGAGGAGAACGCGTATGTTGTCATTATTCTGGCTGGTATTATTTATATTATTCGTAGTTTTTGAGATTGCAACTATGGGGCTTACCACTATATGGTTTGCAGGCGGAGCAATAGTATCCTTTGTGCTTTCCCTGGCAGATATACATATCATTATCCAGATAGTGGTATTTCTTGTTGTCTCATTTATACTGCTGTTTTTCACCAGACCGCTGGCAGGGCAGTTCATAAATAAAAACACTGTTAAAACCAATGTGGAGGAGCTGGTAGGAAAGGTAGTAAAATGCACGGAAACCATTGACAATTATAATGATATGGGAAGAGTGAAGATAAACGGAAACGAGTGGATGGCAAGAACAATAGCCGACGGTATGACTATTCCCAAGGATGCTATGGTCCAGATAGTAAGGATACAAGGCGTAAAGGCGCTTGTTCAACCTATAAATTATACAAACAATTAATTAAATTAAAGGAGGAGAAAGAAAATTATGATTAATTCAGTAATGGCTACAAATGATATATCCGCAGGCCTGATTGCAGTTATTATCGCCATAGTCGTGGTACTTATCATTATTGCAAGCTGCATTAAGATTGTACCGCAGGCCCAGGCATTTGTTATCGAGAGGTTAGGAGGATACAAGGAAACATGGTCTGTAGGACTTCATTTCAAGATGCCCCTTATAGACAAGGTAGCAAAAAGAGTACTCTTAAAGGAGCAGGTAGTAGATTTCCCGCCACAGCCTGTTATCACGAAGGATAATGTAACTATGAGGATAGATACTGTAGTGTATTTCCAGATTACCGACCCAAAGCTTTTCGCATATGGTGTTGAAAATCCTATCATGGCTATTGAAAACCTTACAGCAACTACACTTAGAAATATAATAGGCGACTTAGAGCTTGACGAGACTCTTACATCAAGAGAGACAATTAACACAAAAATGAGGGCGTCACTTGATGTGGCAACAGACCCTTGGGGTATCAAGATAAACAGAGTAGAGCTTAAGAATATTATGCCTCCGGCAGCCATACAGGATGCCATGGAAAAGCAGATGAAGGCAGAGCGTGAAAGACGTGAGGCTATTCTTATTGCAGAGGGTGAAAAGAAGTCAACCATCCTTGTGGCAGAGGGTAAAAAGGCGTCAGCCATATTGGATGCAGAGGCAGAAAAGCAGGCGCAGATACTCAGGGCAGAAGCAAAGAAGGAAGCTACAATACGGGAGGCAGAAGGTCAGGCACAGGCTATCCTTGCAGTTCAGCAGGCAAATGCAGACGGTATCCGGTTTATAAAGGAAGCAGGCGCAGATGCGGCAGTTATACAGCTTAAGAGCCTTGAAGCATTTATGAAGGCGGCAGACGGAAAGGCTACAAAAATCATTATTCCGTCAGAAATACAGGGGCTTGCCGGTGCAGTTACCGCAGTGGCAGAGCTTGCAAAGGAAAATAATATAACAAAATAACAAAATGTCAGTTAATCAGATATTTACAGCATGGACATATTTATGCAGCGGCAGCATATTAATATATAGGACACATGCTAATGTATAAAAACAGAGCGTCGGCGCCAACAAAAAGCAAGGGTTTCCGACGCTTTTTTTGGAAAAACACTGCGGCGGAATTTGACAAAAAAATATCAATATTTTAAATACTCCTATTGAAAAAAATACTCAATTAGTATAAAATATAGATATACGTGCCGGCTGCAAGCCATAAAAAAGGAATTTTTGCAGCATAAGCAAACGGTCAAAATAAGACAAAAACAGCCACATATTTTAGGCGGTGAAAAGAAAGGAGAATATATGAGCAGCAAAATTACTATTATTGGAGCAGGAAATGTAGGAGCAACCATAGCCTATGCATTATCTCTTGATGATATTGCATCTGAGATTGTAATGATTGACATTAACAAGCAGAAGGTAGACGGGGAGGTTATGGATATAGCCCAGGGAACATGTTTCCGTGATTCCATAGCCGTAGTGGCAGGAGAGTATGCCGACGCCGCCGGCTCAGATATTGTTATAATCACATCAGGAATAGCCCGTAAGCCGGGACAGACAAGAATTGAGCTTACACAGACAAACGTAAATATTTTGAAGAGCATTACTCCGGAGATAGTTAAGGTAGCGCCGGATGCATTATATGTTATAGTAAGCAATCCTGTTGATATTATGACATATGTATTTACAAAAATTTCAGGACTGCCTGAAAATCAGATTATCGGCTCAGGAACACTCCTTGACAGCGCAAGGCTTCGCTGCGGCTTGTCTGAGCATTATCAGGTAGCCCAGAAGAATATACACGCATATGTGTTTGGCGAGCATGGAGATTCTTCGTTCATACCATGGAGCGCAGCAAATATCTCAAATGTAAATGTTGACGAATACCATGAGATTATGAAGGATAGCGGATGTGACATTAAGCCTTTGGATAAGGAGGCCATGACAGAGTATGTTCACAAGTCAGGCGGTATCGTTATAGCAAACAAAGGAGCGACTTTCTATGCGGTTTCAAATGCAGTATGTAATCTATGCGGTATTCTGGTGGCAGCAACAAATTCAATCACCACCGTATCATCAATGATGCACGGTGAGTATGGTATTGACGATGTGTGCTTAAGCACATTGACACTGGTAGGGCCAAAGGGAGTACAGGGAAAGATACCAATGAAACTCAGCGACGAAGAAATTGCAAAGCTTCAGAACAGTGCCAATACATTAAAGGATGTTATTTCACAGATTGACTTAGGTAGATAGAAAGGACAGAGTGTGTTATGAAGTACAGCTATTATCCGGGATGTACCCTTAAAAACAAGGCGCAGGATTTAGATGCCTATGCCAGAGCGTCTGCAAAGGCGTTAGGGTTTGAACTGGAGGAAATTGAGAACTGGCAGTGCTGCGGAGGGGTTTATCCACTTGGCAGCGATGAGATAGCAACTAAGCTGTCGTCGGTCAGAGCCCTCAATGATGCGAAGGAAAAGGGACAGGAGCTTGTGACCTTATGTTCTGCATGCCACCACGTTATTAAGCGTGTAAATGATGATATGAAGAATGTGGAGGATATAAGAAACCGGGCAAATAATTATATGCAGCTTGAGGAGCCGTATGCAGGCGAGACTACGGTGCTTCATTTTCTTGAGGTGCTTAGGGACAGGGTAGGCTTTGACAAATTAAAGGAAAAGGTGGTTAATCCCCTTACAGGAAAAAAGATTGGCGCATATTACGGCTGCCTTTTACTTAGACCGGGAAAGATACTGCAGTTTGACAATCCCGAAAATCCAAAGATACTTGAGGATTTTATAAAGGCAATAGGAGCAGAACCTGTTATTTATGGATACAGAAATGAGTGCTGCGGAGGATACATATCCCTTAAGGAAAAGGAAATGGCAAAAAATATGTGTGATAACATAGTTGAAAACGCTAAGGATATGGGAGCCGAAATGCTTATTACGGCATGTCCTTTGTGCATGTACAATTTAAACAAGAGTACGGCAGACGGGCTTCCGGTAGTATACTTTACGGAGCTTTTGGCTGAAGCCCTTGGAGTAAAAGAGGAGGTGGCAGGTAAATGAGTACGGAAAATAAACAGGTAGAGCAGATAAAGGAAATCAGCGGCGTAAATCCCCTTAAGTGTATGAAATGCGGAAAGTGCTCAGCATCATGCCCTTCTTACAATGAGATGGATATTAAGCCTCATCAGTTTGTATCATACGTACAAAATGAAGACATAGAGTCACTGGTTAATTCAAAGTCACTTTGGAAGTGTCTTTCATGCTTTGCATGTGTGGAGCGCTGCCCTAGAGATGTTAAGCCCGGCAAGCTGATTGATGCGGCAAGACAGGTGGTTGTAAGACAGAAGGGACAGGATTATCTTCTGGCTGATGAGATACCGGAGTTGCTTGACCCTGATGTTCCACAGCAGCTTTTAGTCAGTGCATTTAGAAGATACAGGAGGTAAATCATGCAAAGGATAGGAGTTTTTGTCTGCCACTGCGGAAGCAATATCGCAGCTACGGTAGACGTAAAAAAGGTAGCCGAAATGGCGCTTATGGAGCCGGGAGTCGTACACTCAGAGGATTATCAGTATATGTGCTCTGAGGCAGGTCAGGCGAAAATACAGGAAGCCATTAAGGAAAAAAACCTTACCGGAATAGTAGTATGTTCCTGCTCACCGCGTATGCATGAAAACACATTCCGTAAAGCAGCAGAGCGGGCAGGATTAAATCCATACATGGTAGAGATTGCCAACATTCGTGAGCATTGCTCATGGATACATAAGGACATTGAGGAGGCAACTAAAAAGGCGGTTATACTTATGAGAGCCGCAGTTGCGAAGGTAAACTTAAATACTCCGCTTAAGCAGGGAGAGAGCCGGGTTACAAAGAGAGCCCTTGTTATCGGCGGCGGTATAGCAGGTATTCAGACTGCGCTTGATATAGCAGACGCAGGCTATAAGGTTGATATAGTAGAAAAAACGCCAAGTATCGGCGGAAGAATGTCACAGGTTGACAAGACCTTCCCAACCCTTGACTGTTCAGCATGTATCTTAACACCAAAGATGGTGGAGGCAAACGCCCATGAAAATATTACCATATATACTTACAGCGAGGTTGAAAACGTTACGGGCTTTGTGGGAGATTTTACCGTAGACATACGAAAGAAAGCAAGAAGCGTTGACATGGCAAAATGTACCGGCTGCGGTGTCTGCCAGGAAAAATGTCCTTCTAAGAAGACACCTAGCGAGTTTAACAGAGGCTTAAACAACAGAAGCGCTATTTACACACCGTTTGCGCAGGCTATACCAAACGTTCCAGTTATTGACAGGGACGCATGTATAAAGTTTAAGACAGGCAAGTGCGGACTTTGTGAAAAGGTATGTCAGGCAGGGGCTATAGATTACAATCAGCAGGATGAGATAATAACGGAAAAATACGGCGCTATTGTAGTGGCTACAGGCTTTGACATGATAAAGCTTGATAAGTATGACGAGTACGCTTACAGCCAGAGCAAGGATGTAATTACCTCCCTTGAGCTTGAGCGTATAATGAATGCGGCAGGCCCTACAAAGGGACATCTGGAGAGAATGTCAGACGGCAAGGCTCCAAAGGAAATGGTATTTATACAGTGCGTTGGAAGCCGCTGCTCAGACGACAGAGGAAAGAGCTACTGCTCAAAGATTTGCTGTATGTATACTGCAAAGCATGCAATGCTTATACGTGATAAGTATCCTGATGTAAACGTCACAGTATTTTATATAGACGTCCGTACTCCGGGAAAGAATTTTGACGAGTTCTACAGAAGAGCCGTTGAGGATTACGGAGTAAACTATATCAAAGGTCAGGTTGGAAAGGTTGTTCCACAGTCAAACGGCAAACTTTTAGTAAAGGGAGTCGATTTGATTGACCAGAAGCAGATTGTTAAGGAAGCAGACATGGTAGTGCTGGCGGCAGCCATTGAGCCGAATCCTGACGTAAGAAAAATTGCCACAATGCTTACTGCAAGTATTGATACAAACAATTTCCTTACAGAGGCCCATGCAAAGCTCAGACCTGTAGAGTCGCCTACGGCGGGTATTTTCCTCTCAGGAGTATGCCAGGGACCAAAGGATATTCCGGAAACGGTTTCCCAGGCAGGCGCTGCGGCAGTTAAGGCAATCGGTCTTCTGGCAAAGGATAAACTGATGACAAATCCATGTACGGCGCATTCAGATGAGCTTTTGTGTAACGGCTGTTCAAATTGCGCCAATGTATGTCCTTACGGAGCTATATCTTATGAGGATAAGGAGGTTAACGACCACGGCATAAGAGAGGTAAGACGAATAGCGCAGGTAAACAGCGCGTTATGTCAGGGCTGTGGCGCATGTACGGTTACATGTCCTTCAGGAGCTATGGATTTACAGGGATTTTCAAATAGACAGATACTAGCGGAGGTAGATGCAATATGTCGATAGAAGCAAATGAAGAATTCAGACCTAAAATCGTAGCTTTTTGCTGTAACTGGTGCAGTTATGCAGGAGCCGATTTAGCAGGAAGCAGCCGTCTTGGCTATCCTGCCGATGTAAAGATTATCCGTGTACCTTGTTCATGCCGTGTCAATCCAATGTTCATACTCAGAGCATTTGAAAAGGGTGCAGACGGCGTTATCATGTGCGGCTGCCATCCGGGAGACTGTCATTACAGTACAGGAAATTATTATGCAAGAAGACGTATGACGTTGCTTTTCTCTATGCTTGATTATATAGGCGTGGAGAACGGACGTACCCGTGTAGAGTGGGTATCGGCAGCAGAGGGCGTTAAGTTTTCAACCACCATGAATGAATTTGTTGAAAAAATTCACTCTCTTGGAAAAAATGTAAGATTGGGGGATTTGAGATGCAGGAATTAATTGCAAGGGCAAAAGAATTGTTGGCAAACGGAACAGTAGCCCGCGTTCTCGGCTGGAAGGCCGGAGACCTGCCATACAATCCTGAGCCGGCTTACTTTGAAAAGGAAGAAGATTTTAAGGATTTTGTCTACAATGGATTTTGCGGAGCAAACCTTAGCAAATATATGATAGAAGCGTCAAAGCTTGAGGGCAGAACGCTTGTATGCCTAAAGCCATGCGATACATACAGCTTTAACCAGCTTATTATGGAGCACCGTGTAGACAGGGAAAAGGCTTATATTATAGGCGTAGGCTGTAAGGGCAAGCTGGACATAGAAAAGGTTAAAAAGAACGGAATAAAGGGTATACAGGGCATATCGGGAGCAGAGCTTACAGATGATGCCGAAACGCTTACCGTACAGACCATATATGGAGAGAAAACCATGCCGTATAAGGACGCCATGCTTGAGAGATGTCACGTATGCAAGGGCAAGGAGCATATGATATACGACGAGCTTATAGGTGAATCAAAGGACACAAAGGATGGGGACAGATTTGCAGAGGTAGAGCGCATAGAGGCTATGAAGCCGGAGGAAAAGTTTGCATATTTCCAGAAGGAATTAAGCAAATGTATCCGCTGCAACGCATGCAGAAACGCTTGTCCTGCATGCAGTTGCCGCAAGTGTGTGTTTGACAGCAACAAGTTTGACAGCTCACAGAAGGCAAACGTTGATTCCTTTGAGGAGAAAATGTTCCATATTATAAGAGCATTTCATGTGGCAGGAAGATGTACGGACTGCGGTGAGTGCAGCAGGGTATGTCCGCAGGGTATACCTCTTCATCTCTTTAACAGAAAATTCATCAAGGATATAGATGAATTTTACGGAGAGTTTCAGGCAGGCGAGGATATTACGGTTAAAGGGCCATTGACAAGCTTTACGTTTGAGGATGTTGAGCCGGGCATTGTGGCGGAAAGGGGATAATGTATGTATAAGATAGCAAAGGAAAATCTGCCGGCATTATTCCAGAGAATTGCCGAAGCACAGGATTTGATTCTTCCTATAGAAAACTGCGGACAGGTAAATTTTGGAGTGTGGAGTGAGGACGCAAAGGTTGACATAGACACACTTAAGTCCGTAAAATCACCAAAGGACGCATTTTTTCCACAGAGTGAAAATCTCTACACATGTGTCCGTGAGGGAAAAAAGATACAGATTACACCGGAGGAGCTTCAGAATAAGGACTTTGTTGTATTTGGAATGAGAGCATGCGATTTACAGGGCATTGAGGTGCTTGACAAAGTATTTTTAGCCGAGCCTGTAGATACCTTCTATGGGGCAAGGAGACAGCATGGAACAATAGTTGCATTAGCCTGTCACGAGCCTGAGGAAACCTGCTTCTGTAAGGTGTTTGGCATAGACGCCGCTAATCCTGCGGCAGACGTAGCCACATGGCTTATAGACGGCGAGCTGTGCTGGAAGCCTCTTACAGATAAGGGCGAGGCGCTTACAAAGGCTGTGGAGGATTTGCTTGAGAGTGACGCTACAGCAGATGAAAAGGTAGAGGCTGAAAAGTCAGCTATAAGAGAGATAATAGAAAAATTGCCATATTCAAACCTTTCACTTGATGGCTGGAATGGCGACGCCTTATCAGAAAAATTTGATTCTCCTGTATGGGAGGAATTATATAAGCCGTGTCTGGCATGCGGTACATGCACGTTTGTATGTCCTACCTGTCAGTGCTACGATATAAAGGATTACGATACGGGACACGGAGTACAGAGATACCGCTGCTGGGATTCATGTATGTACTCTGACTTTACCATGATGGCTCACGGCAATAACCGTACCAGCCAGATGCAGAGGTTCCGTCAGAGATTTATGCACAAGCTTGTATATTTCCCTGCAAATAACGACGGAATGTATTCCTGCGTAGGCTGTGGACGCTGTGTGGAGAAGTGTCCATCAGCTCTTAATATAGTAAAGGTAATCAAGGCTTTTCAGAATCAGGGAGGTGAGACGTCATGAGTGAAGAATGTACATGCAGCAAGGATTATAAGTTAGATACCTTGATTCCAATGGTAGGCGTGATTACGGATATACGTCAGGAGACCCCGGATGTAAAGACCTTTCGTGTAAACGCGCCGGAGGGGGGAAAGCTTTTTGAGCATATGCCGGGACAGTGCGCAATGGTATGCGCGCCGGGCGTAAGCGAGGGTATGTTTTCCATAACATCATCACCTACAAACAAGGAATATCAGGAGTTCAGCATTAAAAAATGCGGAGTATTGACAGATTATCTTCACAGCCTTCAGGTTGGAGATGAGATAACGGTAAGAGGGCCATACGGAAATAATTTCCCAGTGGAGACAGAGCTTAAGGGAAAGGACCTTCTGTTTATAGCAGGAGGTATCGGCCTTGCTCCTCTTCGTTCAGTTATCAATTATGTGTTAGACAACAGAGACAACTATGGAAAGGTAGATATAGTATACGGCTCACGTTCGGCAGACGACCTTGTACAGCTTAAGGAAATCAAGGAAGTATGGATGAACGCAAAGGACGTAAACGTGCATCTTACCATAGACCGAGAGCAGGAGGGCTGGGACGGACATGTAGGCTTTGTTCCAAATTACGTGAAGGAGCTGGGCTTTGACGTAAACAAGACAGCCCTTATCTGCGGGCCTCCTATTATGATTAAATTTACATTGCAGGGGCTTCAGGAAATCGGCTTTAAGAAGGAGCAGGTTTATACTACCTTAGAGCTTCGCATGAAGTGCGGTATAGGAAAATGCGGACGCTGTAATATTGGTTCAAAATATGTCTGCAAGGACGGTCCGGTATTCCGTTGTGACGAGATAGATGAGATGCCGAACGAGTACTAAGAGAAAGGAATGGTATTCATAGATGGAAAAAATGGTAAACGTATACTTTTTTGGTAAGCAGTACAGCGTACCGGCTGACCTTACAATTATGGCGGCGATGGAATACGCAGGTTATACTCTTAAAAGAGGCTGCGGCTGCCGTCACGGATTTTGCGGCGCCTGCGCTACAATTTACAGAATAAAAGGCAAAAATGAATTAAAGACATGCCTTGCATGTCAGACACAGGTAGAGGAGGGAATGTGCGTGGCAAGTATTCCATTCTTCCCTACAGATAAGAGAACATATAACATAGAGGATATCCGTCCTGACCAGAGAATTATGATGGAGTTATATCCTGAAATTTATAGCTGTATAGGCTGTAATGCATGTACAAAGGCATGTACCCAGAGCTTAAACGTAATGCAGTATATTGCCTACGCCCAGAGAGGCGAGTTTGAAAAGTGCGCTGAGGAGTCCTTTGACTGCGTAAGCTGCGGCTGCTGCTCGGTAAGATGTCCGGCAGGCATATCACATCCTATGGTAGGACTTCTTGCAAGGAGACTTACAGGAAAGTACATAGCTCCGGAAACAAAGCATCTTAAGGACAGAGTTGAGGAAATTAATTCCGGAAATTATGACGAGCTAATAGAGCAGATTATGCAGAAGCCAATCACAGAGATGCAGGAATTATATAACACCAGAGAGATAGAGAAGTAGGGAGGGAGATAAGCATGTTTACACCAGAAATGATGGAATCCGTAAAAAAGGTGGAAGCAACCAGAGATGAGCGTATGGGCATGGAGCCTAGGCGTATGACTGCTGAGGAGAAGGATGAGCTTCTCAAGGCTTATCATCCTGATTACAGAGAGGAAGCCTTCGAGGAAATTAAAATAGGGCCTAACAAGGGTCAGAAGGCTCCTAAGGAGCTTGTGCATTTATTGCACTCAAACAGCCGTCTTTTAACAGACAAGGTTGATTTAAGCAAGATAGATTATGACGTTGACGTTCTTGTCATAGGCGGAGGCGGCGCCGGCTCGTCTGCAGCCATAGAAGCCCATGAGGCGGGAGCCAATGTAATGATAGTTACAAAGCTTCGTATCGGCGATGCAAACACCATGATGGCAGAGGGCGGCATACAGGCGGCAGACAAGGAAAATGATTCGCCTGTACAGCACTATCTTGACGCCTTTGGCGGCGGACATTTTGCAGCAAGGCCTGAGCTTCTTAGAAGACTTGTTATGGAAGCCCCTGACGCTATAAAGTGGCTTAATGAATTAGGCGTTATGTTTGACAAGGACTCAGAGGGAAATATGGTAACCACCCACGGCGGCGGTACCTCAAGAAAGAGAATGCATGCCTGCAAGGATTATTCCGGAGCAGAAATCATGCGTACCTTAAGGGATGAGGTAATAAACCGTAAGATACCTGTGGTAGAGTTTACATCAGCAGTAGAGCTTTTAAAGGATGAAAACGGACATACGGCAGGCGCGGTTTTACTTAACATGGAGACAGGCGATTACCTTGTTGCAAAGGCAAAGACTGTGGTTATAGCTACAGGCGGCGCAGGACGTATGCATTATCAGGGCTTCCCTACGTCAAATCACTATGGCGCCACGGCAGACGGACTTGTGCTTGGATACCGCGCAGGAGCGCCTCTTCTTTATCAGGATACTATCCAGTATCATCCTACGGGAGTTGCGTTCCCATCTCAGATATTCGGAGCCCTTGTTACGGAAAAGGTACGTTCCCTTGGAGCTATGCTTGTAAACGTAGAGGGCGAGGCGTTTATGCATCCTCTTGAGACAAGAGACGTGGCGGCAGCTTCTATTATCCGTGAGTGCTCGGACAGAGGAAAGGGAGTACAAACCCCTCTTGGCAGCGGCGTATGGCTTGATACCCCAATGATAGAAAGAATAGGGGGAGAGGGTACTATCGAAAAGAGAATCCCTGCAATGCTCCGTATGTACATGAATTACGGCATAGATATGAGAAAGCTTCCTATACTTGTATATCCTACCCTTCACTATCAGAACGGCGGTCTTGAGATAGGCGGCGAAGGCTTTACAAAGGCTATAGATAACCTCCTTGTAGCAGGCGAGGCAGTAGGCGGTATTCACGGAAGAAACCGTCTTATGGGTAATTCCCTTCTTGACATTATTGTATTCGGACGTAATGCAGGAAAGGCTGCGGCAGCTAAGGCAAAGGAAATTGAAATAGGAGCTCCTTCCTTAAAGCATATTGAGGAATATGCAAATGAGCTTAAGTCGGCAGGAATTGACAGCGGCGACGTTTCTCCGCTTCTCCTTCCAAATTATGCAAGGCATGAAAGATAAAACCATATTATACTTTTAAATATTGATATGAAAATTTCTGCAGGTTCGGCTTTTTAGCCGGACTTGCAGTATATTTAGGGACAGTTGTTGACGGATATAGCTTTTGGAGGGAAATTTAACCGGTGAATCCGTATTTGATAAGGAGAAGATTTATGACAGATTTTAGTATAAATGAAATGCAGGATATGCAGAAAAGGCTTCAGGATAAATACAAGGATAAATGGGAAAAGCCTTCTCCGGAAGAGGGTAAACACCATCTGCTTTGGATGGTAGGCGAAATTGGGGAAGTGATTGATATTGTAAAAAAGTATGGAGGCACAAAGGCATCTGAGGATTCTG
>ERZ777305.1812-NODE-1812-length-21923-cov-4.264267_pt1 | contig 21923 bp, 19 predicted proteins | sample MGYA00374965_ERZ777305 | MGnify/ENA primary metagenome ERZ777305 (study PRJEB29328, sample SAMD00013331) | mouse gut metagenome | study: EMG produced TPA metagenomics assembly of the Metagenome analysis of fecal microbiota from mouse which was promoted... | reverse complement strand
ATCTATGCTATATGCAAACTATTTTATGATTTATTTTGACATTTTTAGTATAACATATCGATTTATCTATTTCAATATTTTTTCTGTTTAATCTTTATGTTCTATCGTGAATTTTAATTTGGAATTCCGTTTTTAACTAAATAACGGAATTAAGTCTGATTATAGTATAACGAAATGTAAAATCAAGGGCGAATGAAATGAGTTTATAAAACCCTTGATTTTTAAATTTCATTGATTATGATAAGTAATACAAATAAAGTTTGTCTTTGTTTGTTATCAATTTATTAATTAAATATTTAGGTTTTCTATGATACTTTGTATTATAGAAAACGGAAATAACCTCTGCATTTTCATTGTGGGATAATTTATACAATTATTAGTTAAAATTACATCTTTTATCAAGCTTATTTCCGCTTAACGATATAAAAACGGCGATAAATCTGAAAAAGAAAAAAGCCCCTAAAAAAACGGACTTTAGTCTAAAAATTTACGTTAATCTTTATGTAATGCGTTGTATGTAATATAAAATACAAGTAAACCTGCAAAAAATAATCCAATCCATAAAAGAGGGTTACTTCCATTTGCAACAATCCATCCTTGAAAATCCTTTGCAATCTTATTAATACTATCTACAATATTTAATAACATATTATTCACCTGATACCTTTCTATATGTTTTATGACCTTTTACTAATTTCTTAATGCCATGAGGATATGGAAATGCAACTGTCAAAATACTAGTCTCAATTCCTACAATCATTCCAACACCAAATGTTTCATGCTCTACTTTCTCTCCGATATGATATTCAATTGATGTATCAATATTATCCTCTTTATACATTTGTGTTTTTGTCTGTACTTTTTGTTCTTCATCTATCTCTAGATAGTTTTCATCAATTTCATCAATGAAACGACTTGGCATGTTATAACTCAAATCTCCAAATATTGTTCTTCTCCTTGCATTCACTAAATGGAGTGTCTTCTTTGCTCTTGTAACTGCAACATAACAAAGTCTTCGTTCTTCTTCAATCTGTTCCATATCCATTAAGGAATTACTATGTGGAAAAATTCCTTCTTCCATACCAATTAGGAAAACATGTTCAAATTCGAGTCCTTTGGCAGAATGTACTGTCATAAGCGTTACGACATCTGTATTATTCTTATGTTCTTCAATATCGGATACAAGACTAATTTCATTCAAAAAGTCTTCTAATGATATAATACCATTTTTTTCTTCAAATGTCTTGGTAATTGTCTTAAATTCTTCCAAGTTTTCTAAACGAATATCAGCTTCTAATGTTTTTTCATGCTCTAATTCTTCTTTTATCCCTGTTTTTTCTAGGATAAGATCAACCAATTCTGTTAAAGAACAATCAGTTTTTTGAATTTCTTCTATCATGTGTTTAAATGATAATAATTTTCCATCTGTAATTGTACCAAACAAACTCGTGTTCTCATTCATTGCTTTTATACTTAAAGACTCTAATGATTTTTCACCAATTCCTCTTTTTGGAACATTCACAACTCTCATAAAAGAAATATCATCATTTGTATTGTATATTAATTTCAGATAACAAATCAAATCTTTAATTTCTTTTCGATTATAGAAATAAAAATTTCCGACCACCTTATAGGGAATATTCTCTTTTAATAACATCTCTTCCATATTTCTAGATTGCGCATTGGTACGGTATAAAACTGCGATTTCTTTTTCTTTAACACCCTTCTTTAAAAGAGTTTGAATCTCAGTTGTCACATAAAATGCTTCATCTTTTTCATTATCAGCTTTATGATACTTAATTTTAACGCCTTCTTCATTTGATGTCCAAAGATTTTTTTCTTTTTTTTGTTTATTGTTCTTAATAATATTATTAGCCACATTTAAGATATTTTGCGTAGAACGATAGTTTTCCTCTAATAATATTACTTTCGTATCTTTAAAATCTTTTTCAAAATTTAGTATATTTTTATAATTCGCGCCACGCCATGCATAAATTGCTTGAGAATCATCCCCTACAACACAAACATTTTTATATTTTGCACTTAGCATTTTCGTTAACATATATTGTGCCTCATTGGTATCCTGATATTCATCAATTAAAATATATTCGAAGCGTTCCTGATATTTTTTTAAGATCTCTGGGTGACTCTGAAAAAGTTCAATCGGTTTCATAAGCAAATCATCAAAATCAAAGGAATTATTTGCTTTTAGTTTCTTTTCATAACGTTCATATACCTTTACAACAACTTCTTCATAGGTGGTAGCTGCATATTTTTCATATTCTTTCGCATTCATTAGTTCATTCTTCGCACCACTTATTTTATTACGAATGGCTTTTGGGTTATATTCCTTTGGATCATAACCTAATTCCTTAATAATTTTTTTAATAATGGTTAAGGTATCATCACTATCCATAATTGTAAAATTAGGTTTATAACCTAAAGCTTCATAATTTTCTTTCATTAGCTGTAAACCGAATGAGTGGAATGTAGAAATCGGAATCGTATAAGCAATAGAGCCTAACATACCAATTACACGGTCCTTCATTTCTTTGGCAGCTTTATTGGTAAATGTAATTGCTAGAATATGACTCGGATTGATTTTCTTTTCTTGTACCAAATAAGCAACTTTTGTCGTGAGTACTCTTGTTTTTCCACTTCCAGCCCCAGCAATTACCAAAATAGGTCCTTCTGTTGTTATAACAGCTTCTTTTTGTTTTTCATTTAAGAAATCTAAATTCATGAAATCACAACTTTTCTATTTCAACTTTTATTTATTTTTTCTTTCCTTTTTGATATTTTTCTAAATGATTCTTTACTATGTTAGTACTATCTCCTATTGAACAATGGCATTTTGTTTCACCATTTATTTTGACAAAGTCGTACCAAATTGTATATTCATCCGCATTTTCAAATGATTCCATCAGACTTTCCATTGTTTCTATTTGAAATTCTGTTAATTCTTCTAGAAACATAAACAAAAGTGATTTTCCATATTTTTTAATAGCATTCTCTCGGTAAGTAGTTGTATCGAGTATTACAATATCACCACGAGACACCAAAGCCAAACTGATTGTATTTGGATTTGTTCTAACATCCATTTGTTGTAGTTCTTCATCATCTCGATAATGAGTTTCAAAATATTTGGTAAACAATAATGTATGATTATATCCTACTTCTGTATGAGGAATCAAATCATAGATTCCACTTCTATTTACTAGCAAAATTTTAAATGGTAATTTATCAATCATAACATACGCTCCATTTCTTTTAAACTATAAATTCAAATGCTATAACTAGTTTATCATATTTTCCACAATACTGAAACAATAACTATTTTATTAACGTATCTTTTTTATATTGATATTTTAATTTATTTTTTGGACTTATAACTGATGTACCCAAATTTCTTTCAATATCCTCTTTCGCTACTTTTGCGGCATGACCACCTAGTTCTGCGATTTTCTTATTTTCCTCTAATCCATATGGTCTATGAACACTCGCAAGTTCTCTCGTTGCAATTTCTCCTAAATCAGTTAATACAACTTCTATATCTGTCATATTATCCCTTAATGATTCTTTACGAATCCCTTTGAATGCTTTATATTCAGCTGCTTTCATTCCAGACCATGATTGGTAGATTTCATTGGTTAATATCGCATATTCATAGTTCTCTGTAATTCCATTTTCCTTCCATATATCTGTCAATTTATTACGATTTAAAATTCCTTTTAATCTTGATTCTATCCATTCGTCTGAATAGCCACGATTCCGATAATACTGCACAGCCCTTTTAATTGCAAGTTCAGGATTAAATACTTCATCAATTCGGTCACTTCCTGTTTGTGCCAACCACATTTTAAATGGTTCTGCCTTTGGACTTGGAATAGATTCTATCAATCTTAATATTCCTTTTGTATCTAATGTATCAGTAATTCTTACTTTCCCATCTGCTGCTTTCATTTTCAACCGTACGATATTTTCGTACAGTTGACTTCCCTCTTCCTCTAATTTACCTTTCAAATCTGACCAATATCTTTTAGGAATGCTACTATCTGTAAGTACCCCAATTACATCAACAACACTAAAATAATAATCTTCTTTTTCAACATCCCATATACTTCGAATCTCACTTCCCTCAAATAACTTTGTAATTGTTTCTAATTTATTTTGTTTCATTTACATCTTCCTTTCTTATCTCTTACTTATATATACAACATATCTTCTTCAATTCCTTTTCATTATTTGAAATTAATTCAACTCTCGTTATCAAATAGCCAAAAAGAGAACTAGACTTGTATCTAGTTCTCATATTTTAATCACAATATAATTTACAATTTTTACTTATCTTCCGTCTCTTTTACAATATAAATTGGTCTATTCTTGGTTTCTAAATATGTCTTAGATAAATATTGCCCCATAATACCAGTACAAAATAGTTGAATACCGCCTACAAAGAAAACAATACAAACCATAGAAGGCCAACCGCCTGTTGGATCACCAAATATGAGTGTTTTTACAATGATGATAATGATTGCTATAAAAGAAACAATACAGAATAATAAACCAATCACACCTGATAACATCAAAGGCACTGTAGAAAATGCTGTAATACCATCTAAGGCATAGATAAATAATTTCCAAAAAGACCATTTGGTTTCTCCAGCTACTCTTTTTACATTTTCATATTCAATCCATTTGGTCTCAAATCCAACAAAACTAAATAACCCTTTTGAATAACGATTGTATTCTTTTAACGATAAAATGGCATCCACCACTTGCCTTGTCATTAAACGATAATCTCTTGCCCCATCTACCATTTCTACTTTGGACATACGATTGATTAATTTATAAAAACATCTTGCAAAAAAACTACGAATTGGTGGCTCCCCTTTTCTTGTAACCCGTCTTGTTCCTACTGAATCATATCCTTCCTTTTGAATGGCATCATACATCTCTATTAATAATTCTGGTGGGTCCTGTAAATCAGCATCCATTAACGTGATATAATCTCCTTTGGCATGCTCTAAGCCAGCATACATAGCTGCCTCTTTCCCAAAATTACGTGAGAATGATACATACCTTACTCGCTTATCTTTTTGATGAAGATTTTTGATTACTTCTAAAGTATTATCTTTAGAACCATCATTGACAAATAAAAATTCAAAATTTAAGTAATCCATTTGTTTCGCTATTTTGATAATTTCATCATAAAAATAAGGAATTGCATCTTGCTCATTATAACAAGAGACAATAACACTCAATAACTGTTTTTTCATACTAACTTCTCCTTTTGTATAATAAGTTATGACTGATACAAGTAATCATGTTGGCAATAAAAGTAATCCCTAACATTACCATTACACTTCCATTGCATAAATTAAACCATAGTATAAGCGCAAATGCAAGGAAAATAAACCAGACAAATTCAAAGAAATACTGATGTTTTTGGTATCTATACATAATGAATAGAATATAGGAAACAATCCAACCAATTGAGATGGCATCTATCGTATTCAATTTCCCTGCTAATAAGAAATATAATAGCGTTTGAACAATTAAAGCACATGTTATATAAAAAATGTCCAACATTATATTCTTCTTTTTATCACAATTAGTTGTTTCTATATAATTCGTAATTAAATTTAACATCTGTTCATTGCCAAGATGACATGTTTTTGGTTCAAATTGGTTTATTTTTTGAATCGCTTCTTTTAAATCCTCTACACCATTACAACCAATTAAATACCCTGCATTTGAAAATTTTTGAATGATTTGTATCTGATGATCATTTTCATGTTCTCCATACTTTTTCAGTCTTGGAATTGCTATTATTTTTTTATTTCGTTTCATCGCATCTAATATTGTTCCAACTCCACCATGGGTAATGATATAGTCACTATCATCGACATAATTTAAAAATTTTTTCATGGGGATCATCTTATGGATTTCCATATATTTTGATTTATAATTGGTAGAGCCTGCTTGTACAATTACTTTTTCTCGGATAATTCCATCCATTATAAGTCGCTCTATCTCTTTTAATAATCGTTCAAATTTTTTATCTTGTGTTCCTAACACTACAAATATCATTTAAAAATCCACCCCCCAAACTTGGATTTTGGATATACTTTTAACATGCTTTCCCACTGTACAATGAATAAATCTGCAAATAAATAAATGAGCTTGCCTGCTGCAGTTTTATTTTCGCTATTGGCAAAAGTTTCAATATAAATCACTTTACTTCCCATAATTTTGGCAATTGAGCACATCGGTCCTGCCGTATGGGAACCTGTTGTTACAATATAATCTGGTCTAAAACGTAAATAATGATATAAACTAATAAAACAATTGGCAAGTAAAATAAATGGATAAATCAACATATTATGTTTTGTGCCATAAAGTAAATAAGACGTTTTTTGAGGATATTTTTCTTTTAAAAATTGAGTTGCTTTGGTTTTTTCTGTTATAAAATAGGAATCATATTGTGAAAATAAGGACTCTAGTTGTAATAATTCATTGAGATGTCCCCCTTGGCTAGAAATCCATAATACTTTTTTCATAGCAAATCATTCTCTAATAAAGAAACCCATTCTTTTTTAATTTCTTTCATTTGATATTTTTCTGCTTTTTTATATCCATTATCTCCCATAATAATTCTCCTATTTTGATTTTGAATTAACTCACAAATTCGTTTTGCCATTTGATTTTTATCTCTATTGGAAACTAAGTAACCATCCCAATTATTACTGATTAGCAAATTAGCACCTTCTGCACTATCAAATGCAATACATGGAAGTCCATAAGAAAATGCTTCTAATAATACAATTCCAAATGATTCTGTCAAAGATGCCATTACATAGATAGAGGAATTTAGTAGACACTCGTTGATATAATCCTTATCCTGAAATCCATGTAATGTCACCGCATTGTCTAAATGCAAGCGGACTATTTTTTGTTCGATTAAATTTCGTTCTACTCCATCTCCAATGATATCCAAATGCCAATCTGGATTCATTTGATGTACAATATCAAAAACATCAATCAAATCTGTATACCCTTTTTCATGAGATAGCCTACCAACAGAAATCATTCTTTTTTCTGTCCGATTGGATATTTTTTTTGGAATATCTTCAATTGCATTTGGAATATAGAAACAAGGACATTCAATCTTCGGTTCATAAAATTCTTTTAAGTCTGGTGATACAACAACAAATGCATCTAAATTTTGTACCGATTTTATGATTTTCTTCGCATCCTTTTGATTGCCATGAGGATGGTTGTGTTCCCAGCCAATCTTGATAGTTTCTTTTTTTCCATATTTTCCTAACCATTTGTTATGAATATCACGTGTCGAAATGATAATATCACTATCACAATTCTGAATCGCTTCTATCATTTTGTTCTTTCTTAATTTTAAAATCTTTCTTGCTTTTCTATACTCTTGGTAAGTTTTGATAAGATGAATGTGCTTTATAGCATTTATAAATTCTTGTTTATTGGGCTTCATTTTTGGTAACAAATAGTGCACCTTTATATCAGAATTAAGAGGAAATGCTGGCTCTTCATATAGTTTATAGGTAGAAATAATTTCAATTTCGTATTTATCCGATAAGTTATTTGCAAGCATACTGATACAGTTTTCAATTCCTCCATATCCTAGATGGAGTGCCAAAATGGTCACCTTTTTCATGAATCTCACCTAATGGTATTATACGATAATTCGCTTTTTTAGTAAAGAAAAGTACAATAGGAAAATAACACTTTACAGAAAAAGACTACCCTCTAAATAGTCCAAAATTGTTTACTTCAAACTCGTAATAATTTTATTATAATGATAAAGATATTATATAATTTATTCGTTATCATCATTTAAATTTATTTTTCTAAAATCTAAGCTATAATTTCCATCAAAAAATTTTTCAAAAATCACACTATCGATTCCTAAATTTAAAAGTATATCATAGGTTACTAACTCATTTTCCTCTAACCGTAATACTTCTCTTAAAATCCATTCTCCTAGCTCACTATTGGGATTGGACATAATTGCCTTTCCGGCATCTTGACAAATTTTCATGGAGATATCCTTCTCACTAGGGAGTTTTACTTTAAAGCTTTGGTCCCTATCAGGAAAAAAATCTTTGTATTTTTTACGAAGTTCAACAGGAAAAGGTATATATACCTCATTTGCATTTCTTTTCCTTCCGCCTGCATTCCATTGATTTAAACCACTTTTGGGAGGCACAAATTTAACACCATTACGAACAGAATATAATGGAAGTACAATGGTTTCATTTTCAGTAACTGTTACAATATTTGCAAAGGAATTTCTTAATAGTTCAATCGGATTTTTTGCAATTTCTACCTCTATACTATCAAAATAATCATCTATATAGAATTTTTTTAATAGTGTACTCTTCGTTTTATTAAATCTATACTCATGTTTCCCATCTTCAAAGTAAATTGTATTTCCTTCCTCTTTCAAATTTTTAATATGATCAATATCAATTAAATCCATATTTTCTTCATAGAAATGAAACCCTACACTATTTCTTATTACACAGTGGTAAATTAGGCTTTTTAATCCATAGATGCTTTTTGTAGATTCTATTCGCTCATTTCTTAACTCAGATATTCTAATGATTTTCTCTTTAGGACTTAATTCACTATATTCGCTGGATTTTTTATCAAATTCAGCAATTTTTTGCCAAGTTTTTTGATTTCCTTCTAAAAATGTTTTTATCCCTATTCCAATATCAGCAATTTTAGCATCAGCAGTAACACATGAGCGTGCCAAATTAGTAGCGCCAAATGACATACAATATAAATTCTCAGGCACTCTATAATCAATCATCGGAATATCACTATCAGCAAATAACAATGATAACGAACCTATCATTTTTAAATCATTTTTATAATTTTTCCAATCTTTGTCTTTATAATTTATTATCTTCATAAATTAAATCCGTTTCTTTCATTGCTTTTACAATTTCTTCTGCAACCCTTTTTATTACTGGAACAGAAACTGCATTTCCTGCTTGCTTGTATACTCTTGAATCACATAATTCTTTTGGGATAATCATATCCTTAGGAAATCCTTGTAGTAATAGACACTCTCTAGGTAATAATTTTCTAATTCTGTTTTTATTATCTAAAATTAATGGTACATTATGTCCACCCATACCCATATTGGCAGTTAATGTTGGACACACACCTGTTTTATTTGCCCTTACATATACACGACGATATTGATAAATTGTATTATGCTCAGTAATATTTTTCTTTAATAATTGGTAGCAACTTTTATTTTTCTCATAAAGATATTTTTTATCAACATCGGCATTCCAATCCACTACCTTTTCAATCGTGTTTGTAAGTTTAATTTTACAAATATTTTCCCAGTCAAAATTTTGACTATCACTCGCATTCAGAAAACATACAATCAGTATTCTTTCTCTATTTTGGGGAACATTTCCATATTCACATGTATTTAAAATTTTCTCTTTCACAATATATTTTCTTTTTTCAAGCTCACTCCTTATGATATCAAATGTATGACCGTTGTCATGTGTTTTTAAATTTTTTACATTTTCTAAAAATAAAATTCTTGGTTTATTATTATTTTTTTCCATCTCATCAATTAACCGCATTATTTGACGGAACATATTGCCACGATTATCTTGGAATCCTTTTCTATAACCAGCAATTGAAAATGGCTGACAAGGAAAACCAGCTGATAAAATATCGATTTTTGGTATATCTTTTCCTTTTATATTACAAATATCATCTACTATTAGTTTGGTTTTTTTATGATTCAGGGTAAATGTAATTGCACAATACTTATCTACTTCATTGGCCCAAACGGGAATAACACCGGCTTGTTCAAATCCATAATCAATTCCGCCAATTCCTGCAAAAAGACTAGCCATTTTGTATTGTTTCATATCATTACCTCCCTTATTTTAACACTAATTTCTATCAATATTATAGCAAACTGACATAACTAAGTCTATTAATATTATCAAATTTTTCAAATGAAATTTTAGACCCTAGTTTTTCTTTCTAAGCCGATATTTTTTATTCTTTCACTATTAACATACCATATTTGTCCTTGATTTCCTTTTTATTACATCTAAAAACTGTAGATTTTTTCCACAGTTTATTTTTCAATAAATATTTTTCTTGTTATAAAATTCCATACCATCACAATTGCAGTCGCAACCAATTTACTTAACATATAATAGATTTTACCAACACCAGTCATCAAATACATAACCAATTGATTGATTCCAAGGCCAATCACACTAAGAATCGTAAATACAATAATCTCTTTATAGGTTTGTTTTTTCTTGACATCAAATACCCAATATATACTTGCGATATAATTGAATATTAAAGAAACTATAAATGAGATAACAGAAGATATCATGTAATGAATATAACAGAATTCCGTTAAAATATAAAGTAAACTATAGTCAATGAAAAAAGCAATAACTCCTACAACCCCAAATTTTAAAATTTGTTTTATTAAATTTTTCATACTACCTCCATTGATCCCCCTGTACACTAATATTTACTTATAATTTTAAAAACATTTCTAATTTCACTTGCTTCAAAAGAATCCATAAAATCAAAACGGTCTTTCACCAATCGATTTACAATATGACAATCTACTATATTTTTATACAAATCAACAACTAAAAATGGGTTAACTGATATATCATAAATATTTTCAATGCTACTCATGTCATGTATATATTGTAGCACTCCATTGTATAATTCATCAATACTACCTTTTTTCATATCGTCCATTGTTTCCTCATTATATATAGGAATTGCTTTACCCTCATGCAATTCAAACTTTTGTAATTGTCCAAATGGTGCGGATAGAAAAAACTCCAAAATTAGTGAATAATAATATATAAATTTATAATTATCGTTTTCATTTGTTAAAAAACAATATTTTAATTTACTATTTTTGCGGTATCTTTTTATATTTTCAGAATTCGTTAAATAAATACCTGTTATCTCTTTATTTAGTAATTTGGTTAAATTATATTGTATAGTGCCTGAATAGCCCAGATCGATAACAGCCAATTGTTTCTGATCTACATTTTTGATGGTTTGATTGATATATTTTAAATATGCTTCTTTTTCCTTTTTTGCATTATTTAAAATCTGAGGTATATATGGTTTAATTTTTTTCCTTACAATATCTACATCTTTAGGTAATTGAATGATGGTATTGTCCTCTACTTCCACATCAAATATCTGATTCATAAATGCCGAGAATGTTCCATTAAATTCTTTATCAATCATATGATAAATATCATCCTCAGAATAAGTGGTTGCAGTATAAGTAGCTTTTCTTGAAGCTAGAAAATAAATATTTTCTTTTTCCTCTATCTTTTTCAATTGACAAAATTTTTGGTATAATTTTTGAAGAGAGTACCCTTCTCTTGCTAGAAACAATAAGCAGTCACTTTGTTGACTTTCTTTTTGGATAAATTTTAAAAATTCATATAAAATAGGGCCATGAAAACAATATCCAAAATCATATAGTGTATCGATTTGTAGGTTACTAAAAGGTGAATTAAATAATTTATGATTGATTATGTTTCCTAAAAATAAGGAATCGCTTACGGTTCTTTTTTCTATATATTGTTGTAATGGTAAATATAAAGAAGAGTGTTGAAATAATTCTTTTGAACTTCTTATTTTAACTGTATCAATACAAAACTCCTTTGGAAATAAAACATCTGAGGTATCATTATCCCCTATATGAATTATAGTTTGTATTGGATAATCCCTTTTAATCGTTGTCCATATTTCTTTTGTATCCTTCCGTTGATTAATATCATTTGATATATATATATGTTGAAATAAATCCAAATTATATCCACACTTTTTTAACATCTTAAGTATTGTTTCTTTTTTCAGATACATATCACTTACAATTATCATCGATTGATTTCTTTTTGCTAGCGTATTTACAAACTTTAGCATTTCTTCTCTTGGGGTAATAAATTCTAATTCCAAGCTTTCTTCTAATGCTTGCATTTCTCTTCTAATATCATCTGATATACTATGTATTGTTTGAAATTCATTATATATTTCAACTATATTAACATCCTTATGATATCGTTCTCTGGCTTTCTGTTCTGCTTCTTTTCTTTTTTGTTTAAACTGATTTATAGATAGCTTTTCTTCCATCAAATTGAATAAATCATCCGGTTCATATAACCCTCTTGCAAGTAAAGTGTCAAAAATATCAAAAGATACTATATCATATTTCACCACTTTATCAATTAATGCGTCCATGTATAATAGCTCTTTTTGAATGAATCTTTCTTTTTTGGTTTTTTGTATACGATGATATACTTTTCTAGCAAAATCATAAATTTTTGTCTTTTTTAACTCTTGTTTTATTGTTATCATATTATTCTTGTCCTTTTAATTTTCTAATGATAAATCTTTTTAATCTCACCAAAAATCTCATTTTTTTACCCGTTGGAGAACACGGAATAGGAATAGGCCTAATCCAATAGTTAATATCCAAAACCTCTTGTGAGGCTCTGACTGGTGCTTTTTTATATAGTAATTCTTTTTTTATATCTACTATTGTCTTTCCCTCTAATATTTGATTCACCGTTTTTAGGAAATCCTGATATCCTCTTTCGAGTGGGTAATCTTTCATATACTGTATACCCACTTTAGACATTTTTTCTTGCAACTTCTCATCATCTAATATTTGAATCAAAGCAGTAGCAATTGCCTCTGGTGTTGTATCCGCCAATAAAACTCCATCTGTAGGTATGTCATATAAATTGTTCTCCCGATATAAATCAACAACTGGTAAACCTGCAGCCATCATTTCAAAAGGAATTCTAGAGGGATTAGAAGCAGAAATACAAAGACCAACCGTACAACGATTATATAATTCATTACATTTTTCAATGGGAATAATATGTAAATTTTCCACCTCATAATCTAATGCAATATCTGCAGATGAACCATAAATATATATTTTGACATCAGGTCTTAATTTTTTAACTAATGTAATTGCTTCAAAACCAAGTTTGCTGCATCTTCTGGATTTTTCTGGTTGATAAATAAAGCAAAGCGCTTTTTCTTTTTGAATATTTTCTAATTTACGGTATACTTTTAAATCCGCACAAAAAGGGAAGGATGCCATAGGCATATCGTATTCACTGTTTATTTTTTGTGCTAACCAATTTCCAATACTAATCCCCTGTAAACCATAACGGTAAGTTCTTTCCATATCTAAATATGTCCCTCCCATTGGTTCAAACCAAGGTTCATAGTCTTGAATAAAATAGGCCTTATGCTTTACATGATCTATATGTCTGACATAATCGGCAGTTAATATAGAATAAGTTGCAAATATTAAATCATATTCCATGCGAAGTGCAATTCCAACATAAACATTACAATTGCATTGACCATAGTAATCTTGAATTCTTCTTTTCATAGTATCAGAATCATTCATATAATCTTCCTCGACATAGATATCACACAAAAAGCCAGAATTCGATAAAAAGTTGGCATTTTGAATCATCGTCCTAATTCCACCAGAACCTTTGATTGGATGGGGAATAATCCAAGCGATTTTCTTCACCATCATGTGCTGTACTTTTTCTAAAAATTTAGAATCTACTTCTTTACTAAGGTTCCCATAACGGTAAGTTTGCTTCAAAAGTTGCTCTGACGTCAATTGATAATGTTGACGAATATCTTGTTGTATTTTTAAAAGTTCTTCCAACTCTACTTCTTTTTTGGCAATTGTAGAAGTCGATTTATTATGTTTTCTAAAATAATTTAAGCTCTTATGACAATACGCAATAGAATGTCCCTGCAATAATTTATAATATAGATACCAATCTCCACTAATGCTAAATTGCTTCGCTTCCTCAATTAGTTGAACTTGATTTGCCTTTTTAAAAACAACAGCAGAGACATTTGGTATCGTGTTACAAACCGAAAGGGCCTCTTTTATTTCAATTTCGGACGAGTGAATATAGCTTTTTTTCCATCTAGTATCATTAATTCCTGCCATCCAGTCTCTACATGAAGTACTGATAATCCGATTATTTTCATCGATTCTCATACTTTCTGCATAAGAAAGTACCACTGTTTTGTCTTCAAATCCCTTCATTACATTTTCCAAAAAGTAGGGACTACAACTATCATCGGCTTCTGCGATCCAAATATAATCCCCCTTTGCGATTTGAAAGCCTTTTTGCCATTGTGAAAAAACACTACCACTATTCTTCTCGTTGATATCTAACTGAATTTTAATATTCTTTTCATACTTTTTTATAATTTCTTTTATTTTTTTTACACTATTATCAGTTGAGTTATCATCTAATATAATCAATTCGTAAATGGGATAGGTCTGTTTTATAATAGAATCAATTCGTTCTTCTATAAATGTTTCATAATTATAATTGGGAATGATTACTGAGACTTTTTTCAATTTCCCATTTAACTTTTTCGGATTTTGCTTATAGATATCTATTGTTTTTCCTATATTTCTATTCACTACTTTATTTCGAATGGAATAGGGTATTATTTTTCTTATTATTTTTCTCATTTTTTACCTCCAATTTCCAAGCTTTTTCTAAAAATGCATATCGTTTTCGAATTTGTTCTTTTTGTATTACATCCAGTTCGTACATTTCATTATAAAATTGATGAATTTTTTGAATTTCTTCCATATGTTTTTCTTTTCTTGTAGTACTTGTTACATTGTCTCCATGAATTCTATACCAATTAAGAGGCTGCGCAGTATACGCAATTTTCCCCTTTTGCATGATATTTGCATAAAATACCCAGTCCCCCGCTTGATGATACTGTCCTGCTGTTGCGAATTCCTTCTTGTAATCATCTTTTTTGATTAAAGCAGAAGATACATTAGCAATGGTACAATTTAGATAAGTATATCTCTTAAATTCTTCCTTGCCATCATTTATATAATTTCGATTCCAGTGTCCTGTTTTTTGAATATCAATCTCGGGCACAATAGAAGCAATTAATTTATTACCAGCTATATCTATAAAAGCAGTATCTGCGTAACTAATTACGATTCCATCTTCTTGCAAGATAGGCTTGACTAATTTTTTGAGCATATGTTTCGAACAATAATCATCAGCTTCTGCAATCCAAACATATTGCGATTTCGATAGATGCATCCCTTTTTCCCATTGTTTAAATGGAGACCCACTATTTTTATTATTATAACATTTCTGAATAGGAATTATTCCATCTAAAGCTTTTATAACCTCATCTATGAGTTCTCTACTTCCATCGGTAGAATCGTCATCTAGTATAACCAATTCACTCACTTTTTCTGTTTGATATAAAATGCTATATAATCTTTGATATAAAAACCGCTTGTAATTATAGTTTGGAATGATAGCTGTAATCGATACTTTTTCTTTTTTTCTCGACTGATGGTATGCCAATTTTTTTAAATCCTGTAAACAAATATCGGTTTTAAAATCTTTCGGTTTTAACAAATACCTAGCAATGTCATACAAAAGGATCAAACAATTGGAAAAGAAATTCATATGCATACAATTCAGTTGAATCAGCATTTTATAATATATCGATTTCTTTTTTCCTTGTTCATTTAGAAATGCTATAAAATATTGGTTTTGATTGATATGATATTTACTTGCCAATTGACTATATTTGTGTAAAATTTTATATCTTTTTATAAGATTTTTTTCTTTTGGTATTACATATATCAAAAGTGTAATCAGTTGCATATAAATAATTGCATCTGCTATCTCTTGATAATTTTTACAGCCTTTTATTCTTTCTAATGTCAAATCCACTCCATAAAAAATGTCAAATCGTTTATTGGAAAAACCAGAATTTTGAATAGAACCATTTCTCTGTATGTAATAGTAAAAGTTATCTGGTACATAAACTATTTTTTTTGCAGAAACAATTGCTGGCAAAATAACGGCCAAATCCTCATTTACCTTTCCCTCTGCAAATTTATACTTTGCAATTAAACTTTTTTGAAATACTTTATTACAGGCAGAAGCTGCTAATCCATTATAGATAAAATTTAATTTAGTTGGTTTTCCTTCACAACCCTTTGTAATGTAATCTGGCATACTTGCATCTTCATATACCACTTTAATATCTGTAATGGCCATATCTGCTTGTTCAGTTTCCATTTTTTGTATCATATTCTCATAATAATGTTCTTCTACATAATCATCTGAATCAATATAGCCAATATAAAATCCTGTTGCTTTTTCTAATCCTATATTTCTAGAATAAGATAAGCCTCTATTTTTTTCATTGTTGATTAAAATTAATTTATCATACCTAGTTGCATATTCATTTAATATCGTAAGGCTACTATCAGTAGAACCATCATTCACTACAACCAGCTCTATATTCTGATAAGTCTGATGAAGTAAGCTATCAAGACATTTTTTGATGTATTGTTCTGTATTATAAACAGCAATAATAACGGATAACTTTTTATTTTGCATTCGCTTCACTACTTTCATATTGATCCATTTCTTTTTCTAATAACATTAATGATTTTAAAATTTCTTTATTTTTAAATACTAATTTGGAATATTCTTTATTTTGATATTGATAATTCAATGAAGCACCTTCCTTATGATATATCTCGATTTCTGGATCATAAATGGAGATTAGATGATTATGTAATATCCTCTGATATAAAAATTCCTCTTCATGGTATAAAAAGGTCTCATTATAAAATACATCTTGATATTGCTCATAGTAATGTTTAGAAAATATAATAAAACATCCATGTAGAGCAACTTGGTATTCCAATTTTTCTCCATTGGTTACAAAGTGTTGTATTTTTAGTATGGATTTTATTTTCAAATAATATTTGAGTAAATTTCTTAATATTATATTTTTATATATTTTAATTAGCTTTTTTGTTTTTTGAATTTGGTATTTTACTTCTTCTTTTGTTTTATAGACGGGAAAAGGATTGACAGATTGCCCACTATTTGTTTTAATTTTTGGCCCTAATAAATCAAAATGTAATTTTTCATCTGCTTGATATACTTTATTGATAAAAGCTTCATCTTCTATTACAATATCATTGTTACTTACTACGAGAAAATCAGGATGAAAATTTTTGATTGCGTATTGACAACCAATATTGTTTGCTTTCGCAAATCCCATATTATTATCTAAAGGAATTAGATGAATTGGATATCTTTGTAGAGTAATTATACCTTGCTCATCTAATGTATGGTTATCCACCACTATAATTTCTAATTGTTTATTTGTCTTTAATGCCATAATGGATTCAATGCATTCCATCGTATCCTCTAAATTTTTATAATGTAATATAATAAAAGCTATCATTATACTTCCTCTGCGAATCTTCGTTCTAATTTCCTAAACACTTGAATACCAATCAGTAAAATCACAAGCCCTGTAATCAATACTAATGCCAGCATTTTTAAATCAGGTAGGGTCTGATGATATAGAATATCACGATAGCTATTAATAATGGTTGCTAGAGGATTGAACTTTATAATTGCACTAAATTTTGTTCCTGCAAAAACATCTGGTGAATATAAAATAGGAGTAGCATAAAATAACATGTTAACAATAAAGTTAATGATATATTCTGCATCCCTAATATATACATTAATCGCGCTGGTAATAAATACAATGCCTAAGGTAATTATGTATTGTGCTAGAATCACGAGTGGCAAATAGATGAGATATCCACTAAAGCCAATACCACTAAAAATTAGAAACGCAAAAATAATCAGACAGGAAATTAAAAAATTAATTAGTCCACTTGTTACAACAGATATCGGTAATATTTCTCTTGGAAAGTAGACTTTTTTGATAATACCTGCATTCCCCAAAATCGTAAAGGTTCCCTGACTCAAAGACGTCGTAAACCATGTCCATGGTAAAATTCCGATAATTAAAAAGACTACATAATTTGGTTCTGGACTTTTTAAAATGATTGGAAATACAATCGCATATACAAGTACTTGTAATAATGGATTGACAAATGACCATAAAATTCCTAAAAAAGAACCCTTGTACTTTCCCCTGATTTCTTTTTTGACATTGCTCTTTAATAATTCTCGATATTGATATAAATTTTTAAACATAGATATCACCCACAAACCTTAATATATTGTTCCACAACTTCATCTACATTTCCATCCATGTTTACTTTACCGTCATAAATCCAAATCGCACGGTTGCACAATTGTTTGATAGATTCTAAAGCATGACTCACAATGACAATCGTTTTATCACTATCTTTTAATTCTTGTAATTTCGCAAAACATTTATCTTGAAAATGTTGATCTCCCACTGCTAATATCTCATCAATTAATAGAATCTCCGCATCTACATTGATGGCGACAGAAAAGGCAAGTCGCATATACATACCAGAAGAATATGTACGAACTGGACTATCAATAAAGTCTTCCAATTCTGAAAAGGCAATAATATCATCAATTCTTCTGTCAATTTCTTTTCTCGTTAATCCAAATATAGATGCATTAAAATAGATATTTTCTCTTCCTGTAAAATCAGGATGAAACCCTGCTCCTAACTCAAGCAAAGAGGTTAATTTCCCATGGGTCGTAATTTTTCCCTTAGTTGGATAAATAATTTTTGTCATTAATTTTAACAAAGTACTTTTACCACTACCATTGGTTCCAATTAAAGCAACTGTTTCTCCTTTTTTGATTTTAAGATTGATACTATCTAATACTTTTCTACTTTCACTTTTCTTTTTATTCCAAAAAACAAGTCTTTCTTTTAGCGTACTTGGTTTATCGTAGAATACTTTAAATGCTTTGGTCATATTTTCTACATCAATTGCGATATCCTGTTTTGCCATAACTACCTCCATAACATACTTATATATATTATAACATAAAAAGCCACAATTATATGACTTTTTTAGTTCTGTTTACAGTTGACCTTACCTTAAGACAAAATGCAAAGAATGTAAATAATAGTTTCATTGTCACTTGGTTAAGTATGCCTGCACGATTATATTTGACTTGAAAATAATACTGACTCCTTTTTAAATTTTTGTATTTTTGGACACTGGTATGAACCTTATCAATGGTAATAGAATGATTATGAAAAACTTCTACATTTCCATTAATCACTACTTTTTTATGTATTTGTTGTAGTTTTTTCGATAACACATTCTCTTCATAATATAAAAATAAGTTTTCATCAAAATAATCAAATGCTTTTAAATCAGCGCCCTTTACTAAGAAGAAACTACCTGATACGGCTTCTACTGCCACAGTATTATTTTTGATTTGATCGAATGGATAATACATCTTCTTTTGATATTTTTTATAAATGACTGGTAAACTGAGTAAAATATCTTGCCAAGGAGAGGGTATTTTCCACCCACAATTATACCCCGTATGTTCTCTCATAATGGGAGCAACTACCGCAGTATCTGTATCAAATGTATCCATTAAAATTTGAATATCCTGCTCGCAATCAATTACAATATCGGTATTGCTCATAATGATGATACAATCTTCGTATAGTGTATTCAAATACCTTGCGCCGATATTTAATCCAGCTCCATAACCACCATTATGAGCACTCTCTAACACAACTATTTTTTCACTCGCAAGTTCTTTTATTTTTGATAAAGAGTCATCCGTTGAATGATTGTCTACAATGACAATTCGATCTAATAAAGAATAAGACTGTACTTGATCTACCATTTTTTTGATGTTCTCATAGTCATTGTAATTGACCATTACAAATCCTGTTTTCATTCAAATTACCCCCTTCCAAATATCCAACCAAGATGTAAGCCGCCAATATACTAACAGATGGTGCTGTTATAATATGACCTGAAAATAAAGCAAGTAATAAAATGAGTAGAATACTAACAATGTAATCTAGTTTAAAATTGTATTGTATTCTCTTTACAACGAAAACCAAAATCCATAGAAAAGGGATAAAATAGATCACACCACCAATCATTCCATGTCTTAGCATAATATCATAATAATCCATTTCAATTAATTTTACATTCACATCATCTGTCCCATAGTTTTCAATATACCCAATTCCGAATAGTTTTTGACTCCAAGGCGCTTTTTTATAATTGTCAAATGACTGACTGAAAAAGCGAACCCGTTCACTAAATACAAAATGGTCTATTTTTTGAATTGTAAACAAATCGGATACAGAATGAATTTCCAAAAACTCTAAATGAATTTTTATATTCTTATAAAAAGATGTCTTTGGTACCATTAAAATCAAAGAAGTAATCCCCACTACCAATAGGATACCAAAATAAGATAATTGTTTCCATTTATGCCTTTGTACCATTTGTATCAGATAAGAGATTCCAAAAATAACAATGGTAATGAGTACACTTAAAATAGGTACTTTTGTTCCAATCGCAAAATAAACCACCATAAGAATAACCATTCCAACAAATAAAATCCACTTTTTCTGTTTCAAAAAATAATAAAATAAAAATGGAAATAGAATTGAAAGAATTCCACCAATTTCATTTGTAGAATAAAACCATCCAATCGTACCTGTCTTACTATAGGCATAACTGTCAAAACCGGTATGGGTCAAAAGAGGAAGCAATATCAAGCCAAGATAAAATAGTAAGATAGAACATAGATACTTTGAATGAATTGTCAACCTTTTTTCCAAATGTAAATTGTAAAGTGTCAATAGCGTAAGTGGAAAGAAAAAACTCCTTACCATAGATTGACATTCATAAAAGAATACATCTAATCCTTTTAGCAATATTGTCTGTACGACAAAGATAACCATATAAGTGATAATCGCACATGTTACTACTATAATCGGTTTTTTATACCGACATTTACTGATAAAAAATAAATCATATAACAATAAACCTAAAAATAAAATTTTAATCACAATAATACCTGTAAACTGAATGTGTAATAAATGGAGAGAAAGTGCAGTTGCACAATCAAAAATTGGTCCCAACAATAGAAACCATACAATGATTGTTTCAATATGATTACAAATCCATTCGTTTACTCTTTTCATAATATCATCCACTCTATTTATCTTTCATCCATTATATCAAAATTAAAATACGAGAAAAAGTATCTTTCGATACTTTCTTTACCTTTTTTTCTTTTTCGAAATAGATTCAATGGTTCCACGTTCTATTTTGATTACTTGTGAAACAAGATTGATACATTCTTCACTCGCTGAAAAAATGAGAATTGTCCTTTTTCCATATAGTTTATCAAGCGCATGTTTAATACTATCTTTCTCAGTTTTTGATAATGCGATAGGAAATTCGTACAAAATGATAATTTCACTATTCGTTAGTAGCGTTCGAGCAAGACCAACCAAATATTTTTTTCCTTCTGGTAAATTGGTGATATCCGTACGATATTTTTTGGGTAAGGTAAGTATATAATCATCTAGCTCTAACATTTTACATACTTCTTTTATCTTTTGTTTATCACGACATACCATTTCTAAATTCTTCATAATACTTCCATGGAAGAAATAAGGCCTTGTTGTTAAATAATTCACATTGGTTTTATGCACTTTTTCTGTATAATCCCAGATATTAATACCATCTACATAAATATCTCCCCGATCCTGTTTCATCTCTCTTCTGAGTAAATTGAAAATCGTACGTTTTCCACAATTTCTTTGTCCTAAAAATAAGACCGTTTCATTTTCAGGAATATGGAAGGAGATATCTTTAATACGACTATTATGCTCTTCCTGACTGGTACTATTATAACTTACATTCTTAAAGTCAATGTTACCTAAAATATCATCGGTTTTATTGTTTCCAAACTCCAGTAATTCTTTCTCTGTAAAATTTAAAATAATCGATACACGATTGGTAGAAATAT
>ERZ777305.1811-NODE-1811-length-21924-cov-3.733275_pt1 | contig 21924 bp, 19 predicted proteins | sample MGYA00374965_ERZ777305 | MGnify/ENA primary metagenome ERZ777305 (study PRJEB29328, sample SAMD00013331) | mouse gut metagenome | study: EMG produced TPA metagenomics assembly of the Metagenome analysis of fecal microbiota from mouse which was promoted... | reverse complement strand
TGTGGATGTATACATTTCCGGCGCACAGCATACACCGCCCTCTCCCAACGACATGTACCGCCAGGTGAAAGATTTTTATGCGGATGGAAGTACAGCTTGACCTGTATCTTGCCATGATCGAGCAGGCCCAGGGAATGAGCCAGCAGTTATAAAAACGAAATCTTCTACAAAACGGCCTGCGCCAGCACAATCATAATCGGCATCGTAAACATGGATGCAGCCGTACTTAAGGATACCATTTTGGCTGAAAGAGCACTGTCCTGTCCCAAATTCATAGCAAGCATAGTATTACAGGCCGCCGCCGGTGCACTGGCGGCAATCACGCAAATCATTCCCACTTCTTTCTCAATCCCTAGTACCCATAACCCCAGTATGGAAATCAGAGGAAACAAAAGCAGTCTTTGAACGGATGCCCATACGGCCCCTTTGTCGGTAAACAGCGCTTTCTTTTCCATAAAAGCAATGCGCTCCCCAATCACCAGCATTGCAAGAGGCGTATTCAAGCCCGCAATCTGGTCGCTCACCGCCTTCAGCGGACCAGGCAAGCGAATAGAAGCAAAAAAGAATATCAATCCTGCGGCAGTCCCGAGAATGCCTGGATTCAGCAGAATTTTCCGCCAGCTGATATCCTGCCTGGAGCCCAAAAGGAAGACCCCGTAAGTCCAAAACACCAGATTGAAAGCCGCAATATAAGCAGCACCGTAAAAAACACCGTCTGCACCGTACAAAGCTTGTTCCAGGGCCAGAGAAACCATTCCGCAGTTAGGAAAAATCACCCCGGAACGCAGCACTTTCTCCCTCCTGGCATCTCTGTCACGGATAGTAAGTCCGGTAAGGACAATGCTTATAGCCATGGCCGCCATGGCAAACGCAAATGTAAGCAAAAAATTCCACAGCATTCCCAACGCAAAACTTCTTTGAAAAGAAGATATCATCAAGCAGGGAGCTACCGCATAAAGACAAATGGATGCCAGCCCGTTTGCCGTATCCTCCGTCAGGATCTCCCGTTTCCCGCATATATATCCTATACATGCGATCAGAAACAAAACCAGAACCTGTTCAAAAACCGTACCGGCATTCTGCAGCATAGCACCCATCCTCTTTCACGCCCTTTATATTACATCGTCATAGCCATTCTTTACCTTCTCTACAGCTTTCCAAGTTCCTTCAGCACAGCTGCAGTAACCGCAAATTCTTCTTCCGAAGCCTTTGTAATCGGGCTTCTACCAGGTCCGATCCGAATCCCTGAAACTGCCTCAACTGCCGGGCGCAGAAGAGAGTTGGGAAGAGTTCTGCCTCCCTGCCCCAGAGTCTTGCAAAAACTATAAAGCCTCCGGTTAATCCTGCATGCCTTCTCATTTTCGCCCGCATCAAAAGCATCAAAGATTTCCCGGATTTCCTGTCCAAAGATGGCGGCTCCTCCGCTGATAATTCCCATGGCTCCCTGTATAATAGTGGGAAGGAGCATAATGTCATCCCCGTTAAATACGGCAAATTCAGGATTGATGTCTTCTACCGCCATGAAGTAATCCGTTACCTGAGTGGGGTTAATGCCAGACTCATCCTTAATTCCGATAATATTTGGAATCTTGGCCAGCTTACGCAGCGTAGGAGGATCAATATTAACACCTGTAAAAATTGGAATATTATATAAAATTATATCTGCCGCCGTACTTTCCGCTACTGTCTTATAATGGAGATACAACCCCTCCTGGGTAGGCTTGTTGTAAAAGGGGGTAACAATCATCACCGTATCCACACCTGCCTCCACAGCCATCTGTGTCATGGCAACTGTCTCCCGGGTAGAAGCGCAGCCCGTTCCGGCAATCACCGGTTTACGGCCCGCTGCGGCCTTCACTGCCGTCTCCGTCAGCTTTCTGCGCTCTTCCAGGGTCAAGAGGGATGCCTCCCCCGTGGTCCCCGTCACCAACAGCGTGTCGCAGAGATCTTTCTCTATCAAATATTCAATCAGTTCCCCATAACGGTCATAGGCAACCGCCTCCGTTTCATCATAAGGCGTCAGTACCGGAATGATAATTCTTCCAAATTTTTCATTAAATTTCTTCATTGAAATTTCCCCTTTCTTTTACAGTTCCGCAATTCCCAGCATCTTATGGAGAGCTTTTTCCACTGCATACATACTGTCCACTTCTTGTTTCGCATTTTTGTCAAAACGAGAGCAATCCGCACTTCTAGCCGAAAGCTCCATGGGAATCCCTACCAGGTTCATATGATACTTCGCACTGACAGGATAAAGCCGCATCTCAATCATAGCCAACTCACAGAGCAAATCCGCCATCAACTGTGCTTTCTCCGGATCTGTCTGTGAATGTTCCAATGCCCATCGGTACAATTCCGGATGATAGTTCGCCATAATCCCGTTGTATCCGGCTCCGCCGTGGAGGAAGCTGTCATAGAAGCTGGCCGCATTGGCATTAAAAATTTTCAGCGGTGTACCCTCTACCGCTTTCAGTCTTTGGCGGATCAGTTCATAATCACAGCAGGTATCTTTCAAAAATACCAGTTTCCGGCTCTGAGCCATCTCCTGCAAAGCCGGAAGTGATACCAAACGCTTATAGGGGAGCGGGCACTCATAAATACCAAAATCAATCTCCGGAAAATGCTCCACCGTCTGGTTAAAGCGCTCCAGAAATACCCCGTCCCCTTCATTCTTCGGATCCAGCGCATTACTCACCAGCACATAGGCATCAATCCCGTCCACATTCATCATGGCTTCGATCTCCTCCAGCTGCGTCTTCAAATCCACAGCCGTATGACCGGAAGCCACAATCTGCATCCGCCCCTGATTGGCGTCTGCCACTGCCTTTGCCAGTTCCACCTTCTCCTCTCTGCTCAAAAACAACATTTCACTGGACTGGCAGACCGCAAAAATTCCCTTGCAGCCGCGCCGGGCATAGAAATCTACCATTTGGGGAATTGTATCATAATCAATTTTGTTATCTGCCGTATACGGTGTAATCATAGTCGGCCATACGCCGCCCTGAATCTGAAAAGCCATCTCTTTTCCCTCCATATTTTAATTGTCATAAACTCCCTGTTTTACGTCCTTCGAAACCTCCAGGTACAAATCTATCATATCGTCTGCAATTCTCTGGAAATAACGGTCAAAACTCACGGTCTCTGCCCGCACATGGGGTGTCGCATAGTATCCCATCCGCCAAAGCATCCGCTTATAAAAATGCAGGGAAATTCCCGGATCCTGGTTTGAAAAGGCGATTACCGGCTGAATCCGCTGATACAGCTGGCAAGCCTTGTCCCGTTTCCCTTCTCTGTAGAGCTTATCCAGCCGGCAGAACACCTCGTGCATACCTGTAGGCACCATTCCGTGAACGCCCCGATCCAGCCCCTCTATGTACTGTGTAATTGACCAGCCTCCGGAAATGTTCAGCCGCTTTCCGGTCCGTTCCAACATCTCTGTAAATTTAGGCCCCGGCATATGCGTTTCAATTTTCAAGCAGCGATAAGATTCCACTTCTTCAAACAGCCGTGCCAGCAGCTCTGCCGGAACCCCTCCCCCATCCAGATTATAATCCTGAATCATCAGAAAGCCCGGCTGTTCCTTATCAATGGCATATACATAGTCCGTGTACTGCTCATCATTTTCATAAGGAATATTGGCCAGGACTCCCTCACATCCGGCAGCCTTCAAGCTCGCTACATACTGAATGCACTGTTCCTTTGTCCCGGCTGTAGCGCCGCCGATAACCGGGATACGGCCATCCACAGTTTCCACGGTGGCAGCTATAATACGCTCCCTCTCCTGAAGAGACAAAGTCCCCACCTCGCTGGCCACCACCGGTACCAGTATTGCCGCAACTCCCGACTCTACCGCATACTCCGTGTGCCGGCGCAATCCCTCAAAATCAATCCGGTTATCCTCTGTAAAGGGTATGTTCATAGCCGGAATCACGCCAATTAAAGGCAATAACTCTTTCATGTCATTTCTCCTCGCATCGAAATTCTTCCACTTCCTTCAGTACCTCATGGCTCCTCCTGGAAAAGTAATCGTAGGCATTGCCCACAGAAACCAGGTTCGCCCCCTGCTCCATCCAATACCTGGCCAACTTCCACTTATCTCCCAAAGAAACCCCAAAGGCCTTGCCGGCAGCTTTGCATTTGCAGATCACCGTATTCATATACTCCAAAATCTCCGGATCCTCCAACTGCCCCAGTTTCCCAGCCGATCCTGACAAATCCATGGGACCGCAGATAATCCCGTCCACACCTGGAACCGCCATAATCTCATCCAAATTCCGTACCGCCTCCACGCTCTCGCACTGGACAAGACAAAGGGTCTTCTTCCCAATCTCTTCCAAATACTGTCCAAGAGGTTTCTCGTTGTAATCAATGGCACGCAAAGGACCAAAGCCTCTCGTCCCATCCGGCGGATACATGCAGTGTTTTGCACAGATTTCTGCATCCTTTGCCGTATTTACCAGAGGAAATACAATTCCTTGAGGGCCCATTTCCAAAACAGGCTTCACGTCCTCCATCCCATGCCCGGGGACGCGCACAATCGCAGCGGCGCCGGAAGCATTTGCCGCCACGATCCCTGTATAAATCATGGGAAAGGTCATGCCGCCATGTTCATTGTCAATCCATATGTAATCGTATCCCAGGTGGCCGCACATCTCATAAAATCCCGGGTCTGCACTCCAGCAATGCGTTCCAAAAGCCAGCCCTTTCGCTTCCCCCGCCTGATAAAACCTTTCAAACATTTCTCTGCCGTCTCCTCTCATACCTCCAAAATTTCAAATCTTCTTTCATAGTGCCACTTTTATAACCAGCTTCCGGATCCGCTCTTCCGTCCCCGCTTTCTCACAGGCCCGATGGGCGTCAGCAGGGAAAAATACTGCAAACATTCCCACGTTCATAGGAAGCGTAACACCTATTTCCCGGCCGTCCGAAAAAGAAATATCCTTTTCTTTAGAATAAGGTCCCCAGCCTTCTATTTTTTCTGCAGGCCATACGCCTATAGATTCTCCGGGTTCCAACGCCGCCTGAATGTCGATATACTCCCGGTGGCACTCCCAGCGGGTCTGGGAGAATGCAGAAAGTTCAGCCTCCATCACTGTATAATGCACCTTATCGCTCAATATATAGCGCCCGGGCACCAAAGCGGCCGGATCCGCCTCTGCCAGAAATTTCAACGCTTCATCCAACTGAGGAAGAAGCCCCATATATCGTCCGCTCTCCTTAATCAGATCATATATCATAGCTCTCCTCCCTATCAGAAACCGCAGAGGTGCGGAAGCCAGGTGGTAAGTGCCGGCACATAAGTCAAAATCAGAAGAACTCCTATCATAACCACAACCATAGGCAGTATTTCCTTAGAAACCCCGGACAACTTGGCCCCGGAAATGGAAGAGGAGATGAAAAGGCACATGCCAAAGGGCGGTGTGCTCAGTCCGATCATCATATTCAGCACAACGACAATCCCGAAATGCACCAAATCCACCCCCAAGGCACTCACTACCGGAAGCACCAGAGGCACAAAGACATATTGCAGCACACTTACATCCAGAAACATCCCCAGAGCAATAAACACTGCATCAATTAGAAGAAGCAGTATGATCTTATTATCCGTCACTCCCAAAATCCAGTTAGCCACAGCCGCAGATACGCCTTCTTTTGCCACCATATAGGACATCACCACGGATGCTGCCGTCATAATGGTGATAACGCCTGTCTGAAGCGCCGTATCCCGCAGGGCCACCCAGATTCCCTTTAAATCCAAGGAACGGTAGACAAAAGCCGCGATCAAAAGCGCATACAAAGCGGCTACTGCACCTGCCTCTGTAGGTGTCATAACGCCTCCGTAAATACCTGCAAAGAGAATTACCGGTGTAAACAGGGCCGGAAGGGCTCCCCAAGTAAAGCGCAAAAATTCTTTCACCGTATATTTGTGCCCATAAGGATATTTCCGCTTTTTTGAAATGTACCATACATAAACTGATAGAAAACCACACAAAATCACTCCCGGCACCACGCCGCCTAAAAACAGGGCTCCCACGGATGCACCGGACAATGTTGCATAGATAACCAGCGGAATGGAGGGGGGAATGATAGGACCTACCGTGGAAGTAGCAGAGGTAATTGCCGCAGAAAATTCCGGATCATAACCGTCGTCTTTCATGGCCTTCACCTCAATCAGGCCAATCCCCGAAGCGTCGGCTACCGCAGATCCGGACATGCCGGAAAAGATTAGGGATACCAGCACATTTACATAAGCAAGAGCTCCTCTCCTGCGTCCGATACAGGCTTTGCAGAAATCAAACAGTTTATTGGAAACGGCACCTCCGTTCATCAAATTCGCCATTAGCACAAACATTGGCACTGCCAGTATGGTATAATTGGCAAACATCTGCTGGCAAATCTGCTCCGCCACAATTCCTACATCCATTCCGCAATAAAGCAGATAGACCACCGCAGCCGCCACCAAATCCAATGCAATAGGCAAACCCAGTAAAAATGTTACCACCAGAACAGCCATCGGCACCCAAAATGCACTCATACGCTCTCTCCTCCTTCCGCTCCGTTGCCCTCCGGACTTTTTTTCTGCAGAGGCTCCTTTCCCCGTATTGCCCGGATCAGCAAAATCACATCCCTTACAAAATCATAGATCAGATGCCCAAGAGCCAGCACATTGAAAACGATAAAAGGAAAGTAGATAATGTGCATGGGAATACGGAGGACCGCCGTAGATTTCCGGGCCATAAACATCACCCAATCTGCGCAGGGATACAGCATAATTCCTAAGCAGAATATCATAAACCCGTTTCCCAAAAGCCGGAACGCCATCTGGCCCGCACCGTTCAGCCGATCATACACCAGTGTAAATTTTACATTATTATCTTTGCGCACTGCATAAGGTGCAGATAAAAGCAGGCACCACAACAATCCTGTAAGGCACAGCTCATAGCTGGCATTCAGAGGCGAGCCAACAATATAGCGCGCAATAACATTGGCAATAAAAGAAACAAAGGTTATTGTCAATGCAGCCACCGGCATAAATACCTCTATAAAATCCAGAAGGAACAGGCCTATTTTCTTTAATATTTTCATAGTCTTTTTGCCTTTCCCGAATGTCTTCATAATTCTTTTGCTTATTACAACCGCCAGGCACTCCTCATGCCTGGCGGCTCTTTGTTCACAACCTAAAACCTAATGAAAGGAACTGCGTCAGCCCGCGTTCTGGATGGCCTCATACACATCCTTATCCCAGCCTCCGCTGACCTCTTCATGGTCCCAATACCAGTCCCATACCTCCTCTTTCATGGTTGTCATATCCGTATCTTCGTATACAGTCACACCCATATCCCGGAACTGCTTGATCAATTCGGCCTCTTCACCGTCATAAGCTTGGAAACACTCGTCATAGGCGATCTGGAGACCGTCCATAAATACCGCTTTCGTCTCCTCGTCAAATGTTTTCCAAATATCCTCGGAAATGCACAGCCAGTTGATATCAATCACATGATTTGTCATGGTAATGGACTTCGTGACCTCACCAAATCCATAGTTCATGGTAGCCTGCAAGGGATTGTCCTGTCCGTCAATCGTACCGGACTGAAGCGCCAAATATACTTCGCTTAGAGCCATAGCCGTCGGTGTGGCTCCCAGAGCATTTCCCATCTGTATCCAGGACTCCGCATTCGGCACACGCAGCAGCACGCCGTTCAGATCCTCACGGCTCTTTACTTCCTTGTCCTCTCTCAGATTGATGGTACGGCGCCCTTTATAAATAGCGCCCAGCATACGGATTCCCGTATCCTCCGCAACCTTTTCATAAATATCAGACCCAACCTGGCCATTCAGAATGCTGTTCATCTGATCCACGCTGTCAAAAATATAGCACGCGCCAAAGATCGCCACTTCCGGAGCATACTCTCCCAAATAGCCAGGAGCCGTAATACCCATCTCTACATTCCCCCGCATAATTGCATCCACAAACGTGGAATCATCATACAGTGTAGAGGAATGGTGAATCTCGACGGTAATCCACGGACATTTCTCATGTACATAATCTGCAAAAGTCTGCCAGCATGCTCCGTGATGTTCTTCCATCGTAGCCGTCATGGAAAATTTCAATGTTACCGGATCGTGATCTGCCGCAGCTTCCGTTTCCGCTTCTGCAGGATCCTCCTCCGTTTCTGCTGGCGGGGCATCCTCTGCCGGTTTCTCACTGCTCTTGCCGGAACACCCGGCCATCAGGCACGCCGTCATTGCCAGAGTAAGCATCAACGCAATCAACTTTTTCATTTTCCCATTTCTCCTTTCTGTCCTCATTAGGATTTGCTTTTTCAGTACAATTTATAGTATAATGCCTCTGTAATTAGTTTTCATTCGGAATTATCTGTCGTACTATTTTATACTTTTTACAGAATAATACGCTTTTTTGTACAATATTTTACCGCTCCTAGCTTATTACCTATTGGGAAGGATTATCCGAAAAATGTTTGAAATTTTTGACAATTCCATGTGGACGAAAGACATACAGCTTATTACTTATGATGCGCACAAGATTCCGGGCCTGCGAAACTTCTGCCACCAGAAAAATACTTCCGCCCTGGAACCCACCCCTCTGCATTATCACTCGGATATTGTTGAAATCCACTGCATATTAAAAGGAGAACGAATTTCCTACGTAGAATCAGAAGAGGGACTAACTCCTCACATTATCCGGGGCCGGGAGACCTTTCTCACGTTCCCCTATGAACTACATAACAACGGGGACTACTCTCAAAAACCCTGCGAATTTTACGGGCTCCAGATCAATGTAAAGGATCGGGATCACCTTCTCTGCCTCAACAAAGAATACAGCAACCTTCTCTGCGAACAGCTTCTATCAAGTTCGCACCGCCACCTGCAGATCAGCTCCACAGAAATCCAGCTGATGCGCATGGCTTTTAACCTTTTTACCAGCAGCGATCCCGCAGACCTGAAAACCAGCATTTTATTTTTGAGCTGTTTTCTGTTCAGCCTGCAGTATATGAATCCCACCCCCTCTCAACAGGGAGCCGGGCAAGCTCCTATTGATCGCCACATCCAGAAAGTCCTCACCTACATCGAAGCACATCTTACCAATCCTCTTCCTATTCAAAGCCTTGCGGAAATATCCGGATATTCTCCCTCCTACTTTAAAAGCAAATTCCGCAATGAGACAGGTATCACCCCTGCCGAATTTATCACCCTGCAGAAAGTAAGATATGCACAAAAGCTGCTGGAAACCACTGAACGGTCCATCACAGACATTGCTTATGAACTGGGATTTTCCTCCAGCAACTATTTTTCTTCGGTATTTAAGAAAATTACAAATAGCAGTCCGCTGAGTTACCGGAAGGCATATCGGAAGTGATGGGGAACGATGGTTTTTACCCTCAGACAAAAAAACGAGAGCCAAATTCGTGCAAGCACGATTTGGCTCTCGTTTTTTTGTCTGGCTAAGCTGGTGAATTAGATTCCCAGCTTCAGTTTCCGCATCTGCTCTTCAGCAGTCACATTGGTCGTGGGCTTGTAGTCTTTCAGCGGAATCAGTTTCTCATTGACGGCATCCAGGATCCACTCCTTCTGGGGGAAGAAGTAATGATCGTACTCGTAGGGCGGCGTAATCCAGTTCTGCGCACCCACGATGGCAGGTGGAGCATCCAGATAATCAAAGGCAAGCTCCGTAATATTCTTGGCCACCTCGTCCAGGAAGGTTCCCCTTGCACAGGCGTCGGAGGTCAGAATTACTTTGCCGGTCTTCTTTACGGATTCCAGAATCTTCGTGTAATCCAAAGGAACCAGGCTGTGCAGGTTGATAAGCTCTACGGACAGGCCGTACTTCTCTTCCAGCTCTTTCACGGCGTCGTATGCCCGGTACAGGGTTGCGCCTACGGTCAGCATGGTAATGTCGGAACCTGTCTTCAGCACATCCACATCGCCGAATGCAATCTCATATTCTCCTTCGGGAACGCCGCCCTCATGGAATTTCTCTCCGATATCGTAAATTCTCTGGCTCTCAAAGAACACCACCGGATCGGTTCCGTTCAGGGCTGCCTGCATCAAGCCCTTGGCCTCATAAGGCGTAGCCGGGAAGCAAACCTTCAGGCCCGGTACATGCGCACACATGGAAGTCCAGTCCTGGGAATGCTGTGCGCCGTACTTGGAACCTACAGACACACGCAGGATCAGGGGCATCTTCAGAATGCCGGCGCTCATGGCCTGCCATTTGGCCATCTGGTTGAAAATCTCGTCGCCGCAGCATCCGATAAAGTCGCCGTACATCAGCTCTACCACCGCGCGGCCGCCGCACATGGTGTATCCTACACCCGTACCTACAATCGCTGTCTCGGAGATGGGGGAGTTGAACAGTCTGGAGTAGGGAATCACATCCGTAAATCCGCGGTATACAGCAAAGGCTCCGCCCCAGTCGCGCACGTCTTCGCCATATGCCACAAGCGTGGGATCCTCATAATACTTATTGAACATGGGCTCAAAGATGGCGTCGCGGATGTTGTAGCGCTTCATAGCGCTCACTTCCTTGCCGTCCGCCGTGTAATGGGTGCGGACTTTCTTCTGGATATCCGTATAGCGCTTGCAGCTCTCCTTCGGCCCGGTGACAGAGGGCTCCCTGGTGGGATCCATATTGCGCTTTTTCTCATTGTTGAACATCAGGCGCTCCACAATGCCCGGGTCCTTTTCAAAATCAAGGTAGGGTGAAGCGTCCTTGTCCGCCGCCAGACGGCAGATGCGGGCCATACGCTCTTTTGTCTTTGTCCAGATGGCTTCAAACTCGCTGTCCTCAGCAACGCCTGCGTCTACTACAGCCTTGCGGAAGGTTACCAGGGGATCCTGTGCTCTCCAGGCCTCGATCTCCTCCTTGGTGCGGTATGCGTTCTGATCGGAGGTGGAGTGTCCCAGCAGACGGTATGTTACTACATCCAGGAACACAGGGCCTTCGCCGCTCTTGGCCAAAGGCAGCTTCCGGCGGTATGCGTCGATAACTGCCAGCGGATTGTAGCCGTCCACACGCTCTGCATGAAGCTGGCTCTCGGTCACGCCTGCGCCCATACGCGCCAGCTCGCCGTAGCCCATGGTCTCGCCGCAGGTCTGTCCGCCCATGCCGTAGGAGTTATTGTTGATATTGAAAATCAGGGGCAGTCCGCCTCTCTTCCCTTCCTCCCAGAGAGTGCGGTACTGATCCATGGTTGCAAAGGAAAGAGCCTCCCACACGGGCCCCCGTCCCATGGAGCCGTCGCCTAAGTTCGCCACGACTACGCCTTCCTGATCGTTGCATTTCTTATAAAGGGCCGCACCGGTGGAAATGGTTGCGGAGCCGCCTACTAAAGCGTTGTTCGGATAAACACCGAAGGGAAGGAAAAATGCGTGCATGGACCCGCCCAGTCCCTTGTGGAAACCATTCTCCCTTGCGAACAGCTCTGCCAGGGCGCCGTATACGATAAACTCAATGGCCAGCTCTTTTACATCGCCCTCCGCCTTGCTCACGCTCTTCACGGCCTTCAGGGTCTTTCCGTCAAAGAAATTCTCCATATCATCCAGAAGCTCTTTGTCATCCAGTTTCTGGATGCAGGACAGGCATTTGGCCAGAATCTCACTGTGGCTTCTGTGGCTTCCGAAGGTGAAATCATTTTTGTTCAGCAGGTACGCCTCACCCACAGCGGCCGCCTCCTGGCCCAGGGAGAGATGGGCGGGACCCGGGTAGGTGGTCTCTACGTCCGCATACTTTGCCTGGGTCTTGATCTGGTTCAGCATATCCTCGAACTCCCGGCAGATGGTCATGTCGCGGAAAATACGCAGCAGATCCTCTTTGGTAAAATTCCCCTCGTCCACTTCTTCCTTCACGGACTTCTTGTACACGTTGATAGGAATATCCTTAAATGTGATTTTTCCCTCGGCGCGCATTTTGTCGGGATCGACATATAATGACTTTGGCATGTTTCATAATCTCCTTTTTATTTATTTTCCGCGGATACCGGACAGAACGGACATGCCCGCGCGCGGATGTTTGCTTAGATGGATGGGCCCGGCCCGCACAAACGTGCCGGGCCCCGATTGGTTGGTTATTTCATCATTAATAAAGAAATGTTCTCAAGAGCGGTGCACAGCTCTTTCACAAATCTGGAAGCCGGTGTTCCGTCCAGCGCCCTGTGGTCATAGGACAGGCAGAGGCCCATTGCCGGGTATGTCTTGATCTCGCCGTTTACTTCCTTCACCCGGGTGGTGATGCCGCAGACGCCGAGGATACCTACCTGAGGCGGATTTACAACCGGTGTAAACATCTCTACGCCGAGGGAACCTACATTAGATACGGTAAAGCTCGCGCCGGAAAGCATATCCGGGGTAGCCTTGCCCTCCTGGCAGATCTTCGCCAGCCGTTTGGCTTCTACGCACATCTCAGCCAGAGTCATCTTGTTAGCGTTGAAGATGGTGGGAACCATCAGTCCCTTGGGCGTATCCACCGCCATTCCCAGATGTACGTTGGTGTATTTCCGCAGTACATTTTCCTCCGGCATAATGGCGTTCAGATCCGGATGGTTCAGGATAATGCGGGATACGGCAAACATTACCATATCGTTCAGGGTAATATTCGGCATTCCCATGGCCTCTCCGTTGGCTTTGATCTGTTTTCTTAAGTTCATGAGGGCCGTAGCATCAAAGGTATGGTAATGGGTGAGCTGAGCCATGGTGCTCAAAGATTTCACCATCGCCTTGGCCGTAGCCTTTCTCACGCCGGAGAATTTTACATCTACATATTCAGCTTCTGCTGCAGGTGCTGCCGCCGGAGCTGCCTCTGCGGCCGCAGGCGCTTCTGCCGCTGCGGGCGCCGCCGGGGCTTTTGCCGGAACCGCGGCTGCATACGCTCTCACATCCGCCTCTACGATCCGTCCGTGAGGACCCGTAGGCGTTGCCGCTGTAGCATCCACACCCAGATCCCGGGCTGCCATTCTGGCTCTCGGTGATACCTTGGCGCCGGGATTGGCCGGGCCGGATGCTGCCGGAGCACCGGGCGCTGCTGCAGGTGCTTCTGCCGCTGCAGGAGCCGTTCCCTCCTTGAGGCCTTCGATGCTGTCCCCCGGTTTTCCGATGGCGCATACATTCACAAGTACCGGGACCTCGTCTCCGTCCTCATAGAAAATCTCAAGCAGCTCGCCCTCTGCCGTAGATTCGCATTCAAAAGCAGCCTTATCTGTCTCATAAGTAAAGAGAACCTCACCCATGGCCACGTGATCGCCTTTCTTCTTATGCCACTCGGTAATCACGCACTCCTCCACGGTAATGCCTGCCTTGGGCATCAATACGCCTGCTGCCATATTGCCGGCAGGCGCGGCCGCAGGAGCCGCCGGGGCTGCTGCCGGAGCTTCCGCTGCGGGTGCCGCCGCAGGAGCCGTTCCTTCCTTGATGCCTTCGATGCTGTCTCCCGGTTTTCCGATGGCGCATACATTCACAAGTACCGGAACCTCATCTCCGTCCTCATAGAAAATCTCAAGCAGCTCGCCCTCTGCCGTAGACTCGCACTCAAAGGACGCCTTGTCCGTCTCATAGGTAAAAAGGATGTCTCCCACATTTACGTGGTCTCCCTTTTTCTTCAGCCATTCCGTAATAATACATTCTTCCACGGTGATTCCCGCCTTGGGCATCAGCACGCCTGCGGCCACATTGCCGGCAGGTGCCGCTGCTGCAGAAGGCGCGGCCGCAGCGGGAGCTTCCGCTGCCGGAGCTGCCTGTGCAGGTTCCGCCGTCCCCTCTTTGATGCCGGAGATATCCTCTCCCGGCTGTCCCACCGCACACACATTCACCAGAACGGGTACTTCGTCCCCTTCTTCATAAAAAATCTCAAGGATCTCTCCTTCTGCTGTGGATTCACACTCGAAGGATGCCTTATCCGTCTCATAGGTAAAGAGAATGTCGCCCACGTTTACATGGTCGCCCTTTTTCTTCAGCCATTCCGTAATAATACATTCTTCTACGGTAATTCCTGCTTTTGGCATCAATACGCCTACTGCCATCTTTTTTCCCTCCATTGCGCTTGTTTCATTTATTTTTTGTTTCATTACAACCAAAATCTCAAAGAACCCGGACGCCTGCCTGCTCCGCCCGGTCTAAAAATTCCCGGGGCAGCCCTCCGTCGCTGACAATACAGTCCGCGTTCTCAATATTGCCGAAGGTATAGGGAAGTATCTTGCCGCACTTGGAACTGTCCATCAAAATCACTTTTTTCCCCGCCTTCTCCATCATCAGCCGTTTCACCAGCATCTCATCCTCTTTGCCGCAGGTAAAGCCCCCCTGGTCCGTATAACCGGAAACGCCCAAAAACGCCGTGGCAATGTTGATCTGCTCCAGCATCTTCAGGGTGCTCTGCCCGGACACTGCCTGATTGAAGCGGTTTAAGGTCCCCCCGCACATATGGATAGTAGGAATGGTAAGGCGCCCCAGCTCCATGGCAATATTAGGACCTGTGGTAAAAATATTAACATCCATGTCGGGAAGGGCCTGGGCAAGCGCCATGCTGGAAGTCCCTGCGTCCAGAAACACAGCACTGCCGGGATCGATAAGCTTCAGGGCTTTCCGCGCCATTTCCCGCTTGGCCTTCCGATTGGTCTGCATCCGCGCCTCCAGCTTCACTTCTGTAGGACTGCTTCCCGCCGTGGGAGACATGGCCCCGCCCCTGGTGCGGAGAATCACGCCCTCCTCCTCCAGCTTCTCCAAATCCCGGTGTATTGTCATTAAACTGACATCAGGAAAAAGAGCGCTGATCTCCTTTACGGTGACTGCACCTTTTTCCTGAATAAACTTTCCGATATGTTCTCTGCGGAGCTGGTTCATATTATGTATCCTCTTGTTGTGAATTGTTATGTATGAAGGTCCGTCTTTAACAAATCATAACATTTTATAACATTTCCGTCAACAGGTTTTCTCATTTTTTCCAAATAAAATAAAAAAGCTTCTGCCTTTTCTCAGGCAAAAGCTTTCACTCTCTCTATTTTTATTATTACGCCGCTTTAAACAGCACCCTCTTATACCTGGAAAGCACCACCAGCAGTACTGTTCCCATCATTCCGCAGGACAAAATCTCTCCCAAACCTACCGTTCCCATCAAAAAGGGGATGGGCAGCGGATCCCCGTATCCATACCGCAGGACAAAGGGAATGATCAGCACATTTGCCACAATGGGCGGCAACGGCGCCAGGTATCTGCTCTTCTTCCGTAGCAGATACGTTCCCACCGCGCCTATGAGCGTCGCAACACTTCCAAAAGCCACATCCAGCAGGATTCCGCCTCCCAGCAGATTGGCAGCCAGACAGCCGATAAAAAGTCCGGGGACTGCCGCCGGCGTAAAGAAGGGCAGAACCGTCAGCGCCTCCGCAACGCGGGTCTGAATGGCTCCGTAGCTGATGGGCTCAAAGACAATGCAAAGAACCACGTAGATAGCGGCAATCATAGCCGCCTGAGTCATAAACTGCACTTTGTTTTCTCTCATATTTTGTTCTCTCCTTAGTTTTGTTTTACGTGTGGATGGTTTCGAACACACGGGTCTCTTTTGCCGGAAACTCTGTCTGCCAGATATATCCGACTTGTCAAGTATAGCATGAAGCAGAAAAAAGTCAATGACTTTTTATTTGACCTTTTCTTCTTTCTTTGTTATCATCTTTTTATATGCCGCGTCTGCGGCTTTGGAAAAATGAGGAGGAATTATGTAATGGAAAAGCGCGAAAAATTTTCATCCAGGCTTGGTTTTATCCTGATCTCCGCCGGATGCGCCGTTGGATTGGGAAATGTCTGGAGATTTCCTTATATTACGGGAAAATACGGAGGAGCAGCCTTTGTACTGATCTATCTTGTGTTCTTGGTAATCTTGGGAATGCCCATTATGGCCATGGAGTTTGCCGTGGGCCGCGCCAGCCAGAAGTCAGCGGCCAGAAGCTTTCATGTGCTGGAGCCTAAGGGCAGTTTCTGGCATCTGGAGGGTTATGCAGCCATGGCCGGAAACTATCTGCTGATGATGTTTTACACCACCGTGGGCGGCTGGATGCTGGCCTATGTTTTTAAAATGATCTCCGGTACCTTTACCGGACTGTCCCCCGAGGAGGTGGGCGGCGTATTTTCCGGAATGCTGGGGGAACCCGGCCCCATGACCTTCTGGATGATTGTCACGGTAATTCTAAGCTTCGGCATCTGCAGTCTGGGACTTCGAAACGGCGTAGAACGGATCACAAAAATTATGATGGCTTTTCTCTTCCTGATCCTGGTGATCTTATGTGTCCGCAGCGTGACTCTTGAGGGCGCCGCAGCAGGGTTGAGTTTCTATCTGGTGCCTGATTTCGGCAAGGTGGCGGAAAACGGCGCCGGGGAAGTTATCTTTGCCGCTATGGGCCAGGCGTTCTTTACTTTAAGTCTCGGCATCGGAGCTATGGCTATCTTCGGCAGCTATATCAGCAAGGACCGCACCCTCATGGGCGAGTCCTTAAATATCTGTGCCCTGGACACCCTGATTGCCCTGATGGCAGGCCTGGTAATCTTCCCCGCCTGCTTCGCCTTCGGCGTAGATCCGGGAGAGGGTCCCGGCCTGGTATTTGTCACCCTGCCGAACATCTTTAACCAAATGGCGGGCGGACAGCTCTGGGGGACTTTATTCTTTATCTTTATGAGTTTTGCGGCATTGTCTACGGTGATTGCCGTGTTTGAAAATATTATCAGCTTCGCCATTGACCTTTGGGGATGGAGCAGAAAGAAAGCAGTGCTGGTCAACCTGATCCTGATTCTGGTTCTCTCCATGCCTTGTGTTCTGGGCTTTAACCTCTGGAGCGGCTTTGCTCCCCTGGGCGCCGGAAGCACCATTCAGGACCTGGAGGACTTTATCGTATCCAACAACCTTCTGCCTCTGGGAAGCCTGGTATATCTCCTCTTCTGCACCAGCCGCTACGGCTGGGGCTGGAAGAACTTTATCGCCGAGGCGGACGCCGGCGAGGGAATCCGGTTCCCCAAATGGGCGAGATTTTACGTGTCCTATATTCTGCCCCTGATCGTGCTCTTTATCTTTGTGATGGGGTATTGGCAGAAATTTGCAGGCTGATGGCCGGCTTTTGATATGTGCCAAATAAAAGAAACCGGGCTGCGGGCTTCCCAAAAGCGGTGTGGCCCACTTAAAAGATTAAATCGGTTTCCCGGGCAAATAAAAAATAGACATAGGATTCCATTCTGCATACAGAAATCGAATCTCTATGTCTATTTTATCTATCCGTTCAGCCAAACGCGCTTTCAGCTTTTCTTTTCCTCGTGATACTCCTTCTCCGTATTCACGCTCCAGATATTCTTCTTATCCTCCCTGCCGCTTAAAATATTTCCCACTGCCTCGAAGGCCGTAGCCATGGAGTGGTCCATATTGTTGTAGCGGTGCTGGCCGTTGCGGCCCACGCAGTAGAGGTTTCCGAAGCCGTTCAGATACCCAATCAGGTCATCCATCCGGCTGTAGGTATCAAAGTATGCCGGATACGCCTTCTTCACCTTCTCCCGGTGAGAATCCAGCACATCCTTCTCGCTGGAGATCACGCCCATCTTCATAAGTTCCGCCGTACCGAACTTCACCCACTTCTCTTCGCTCAAATTCCAGTACTTGTCCCCCTCCGTACAGAAGTACTCCAGTCCAATCCAGACCGTGTTCTCCGGATCCTTAACCAGGTACGGGGACCAGTTGTTAAAGATCTGGATGCGCCCCAGCTTAACGCCCACATCCTGCACGTAAATCCAGCAGTCGGGGACGAGATTGTTCAAGGTCTGCAGCTTCGTCTGGTTCTTCAGATTCAGCTTCTTTACCAGCAGTCCCACCGTCACAAAATCCCGGTAGGGAAGCCCCTCTGCGATGGTTCCCATCTTCTCCGGAACATCGTTCATACCTGCCACCAGATCCTTCACCGGCATGGAGGAAATAAAGATATCTCCCTCCACCATAACCTCTTTGCCGCCGCATTCATAAGAAATGCTCTCGATCCGGCTGCCGGCAGTATGAATCTTTGTCACCTTGCAGCCTTTCCGGATTTCTCCGCCCAGCTTCTCCACCTCGGAGGCCGCCGTCTCCCAGAGCTGGCCGGGGCCGTACTTGGGATAATGAAATTCCTCAATCAGAGAGGTCTGTACATTCTTCTTATTGCGTTTTCCGCCGAAAGCCTTGGACAGGATATCCTTCAGAATGCCCATGATGGAAAGGCCCTTGGTGCGCTGGGCACCCCAATCCGGAGCAATCTCCCTGGGATGTCTCCCCCACAGCTTCTCCGTATACCCCTCAAAGAACATGGAGTAAAGCTTCTTTCCGAAACTATTGATATAATAATTCTCCAGAGAATCTACCGGACGCTTGAAAACAGCCGAGTACACATAGCTGAACCCTGCGTGAAGCAGCGTAAAGATATCCAGCTGGAAAATTGTCTTGGCGCTCACCGGGTAATCAAAAAACTTTTTCTTATAATAGATCCGGGATACCCGCCGTCTGGTCAGCATCACCCGGTCCTCTTTCTCCGGATCAGGCCCTCCTTTGGCCAGAGGAACCTTCCGGCTCAGCTTGCGATCGTCAAAAGACGGCTTTCCCTGGCGGGGCATCATATCATCCCACCATCTGGTTACGCGCTCATCCTTAGAAAAGAAACGATGCCCTCCAATGTCCATCCGGTTTCCGTTATAGCGGACGGTCCTGGAAATTCCGCCGATCTCCTGGCTCTCCTCCAGAACCAATACCTCATACTCCTTGGACTGCTTTAACAATTCGTACGCAGCGGTGATGCCCGCAGGCCCTGCGCCGATAATTACTGCTTTTTTCATGCGAAGCTCCCTTTTCTGTGCTTTTACTGGTTTTTTGATTTGTCCAGTATCTTCTCCCATTGTACACGATAGAAATAGAGGCGTCAAGGAAAAGCCCGGCTGTTTCAAAGGAACCGAAAAAGCAGCGGCATCTGCTGCTTGCCTCCCTCCCCGGGAAGGTGCTATAATAAAACATATGCTCGTGTCAGGAGAGAGTACACAGAGAGGGGAACACCATGTACTATTTTATCGTAAATCCCGGCTCCCGTTCCGGAAACGGAAAGCTGGTATGGGAAACCTTGGAAAAGATTCTGGATGAAGAACAGATAGAATACCGGGTATTTTTCACTGCTTACCGCTATCACGCCACCCGCCTGGCTGCAGACATTACCGCGGCAGGTATCCGCCTGACCCTGGTTGCAGTGGGCGGCGACGGCACGGTAAATGAAGTCATCAACGGGATCCGGGATTTCTCCAAAGTTATCTTCGCCTACATTCCCACCGGGTCCAGCAATGATTTTGCCCGCAGCCTGGGACTTCCCAGCACACCGGAGGAAGCCCTTCGGAATATCCTCCGCCCTTCCTGCTACCGCAGAATCGATCTGGGGCAGGTCACCTGCGGGAAGCGTACCCGGTATTTTGCCGGAAGCAGCGGTTTCGGCTTCGATGCCGCCGTCTGCCACGAAGCCATCGCTTCCCATATCAAAGACACACTGAACAAATTCCGGCTTGGCAAGCTGACCTATGTGGGAATTGCTTTGAAACAGATTCTCTTTTTCCGGCCGTTTCCTATGACCGCTCTTTTGGACAACGGGAACAAACTAAAATTTTCCCGCACTTACTTTGTCTCTGCCCTCAACTGCAGTTACGAAGGCGGCGGTTTAAAACTCTGTCCCAAAGCAAAGGCCGGGGACGGTTTTCTGGATCTCTGCGTGGTTGAGGGGTTAAGCAAGCTCACCATTGCCCTGATGTTTCCCACGGCTTACATCGGAAGACATACGATTTTCAGGGGCGTCCGTTTATACCGGACCAGATCTCTGGAAATCCGCACGGATAAGCCTCTTCCTTTCCACACAGACGGCGAACCGGAATACCTGCGGGGAACCATCCGCATTTCCTGTCTTCCCTCCTGCCTGACCCTCATTTCCGGAAACGGGAACCTTATTGATAATTCCGCAAAATTTTCTTAAAATATTATAAAGATTGTTGTAGCGGCAGTGCCATTGTGCTATACTCCCATCAGATAACGAACCATACGGATGAAAAAAAGTTTTGAAGAAAGAGGAATGATGAATGAAGACATTTTTTCAGAAGTATAAGCATTCTCTGGTTTTGCTTTACGGACTTCTCTACATGCCCTGGTTTCTATGGCTGGAGAGCCGGGCCAGCCTGCCTTATCACGTGATCCACATGGGAATTGACGACAGGATCCCTTTTATGGAGATTTTTATTGTCCCTTATCTTATATGGTTCATCTATGTGCCGGCTGTTTTTATTTACTTGTTTTTTAAAAACAAAGGAGAATTTTACCGATACTGCATCTTCCTGTTTACGGGAATGACCTTGTTCCTGGTAATCTCAACCGTATACCCCAACGGCCACCTATTGCGGCCGGCAAGCTTTGAGCGGAACAATATTTTCATCTATGCCGTCCAGTTCCTTTACCGGGCAGATACGGCCACTAATATTTTTCCCAGCCTGCACGTATATAATTCTATTGCAGCCCATATGGCCGTTGCGTATAACAAGCGCCTGGGCAGCAGCTTCTTTATACGGAATATCTCCCGGCTGCTGATGATTACGATCATCCTCGCCACCATGTGTTTGAAGCAGCACTCGGCGGCGGATGTGATCAGCGGAATCCTTCTGGGTGTTCTGATGGATCAGATGGTTTACCGCACGGACTTTGCCCTTCTTCGTCAAAAGGCGCAGCAGCGCAGAAAGAAAACCAAAAAAGGAGTTGTCATCTGACAGCTCCTCTTTTTTTCTCTTTCTCAGTTAAACCCGACCACCCGCTGGGCCATCTTATAGGCAATCTCGGAAATTTTCCGTCCGCTTCTTCCCGGCAGGTTCATGGTTCTTCCCATAATCCCCCATTTCAGCTCATAATAGAGCTTCCGGTCCCGCTTCTTTAAATATTTCCAAAGCTCATATTTCTTCTTCAGATTCTCCTCCGTCCCGGAACGGATGGCCAGAATGGAAGAAATCACCATAATAATTTCCAGGTAATTTTTCATATAATGGCGCAGCTTCCGGCTGGGAATCTGGCGGATATCAGTAAGCTTGTAGTCATCAATCATAATCTGGTTGACCTTGAGCTGCTGATCCAAACGTCCGATCATCACGCTCTCGTTCACGGACTGGTCCGCCCTTCCAATGTAATAGCGGTAAAAATTTACATCTTTGTAATACAAATATTTTACATAAGGAAGGGGATGGTAGACAAAAATATTGTCCACGTAAAAAGTATGCTTCGGAAGCTCAAGCCCGCATTCCCGCAGAAGCTTCGTCCGGTAAATCACGGAGTGCATGAGGATATACTGGCCCTTGAGCAGAAACTTCACATCGTCCCAGGTAAATACCTGATCCTGGGGAAATGCGCTCCGGTAACTCATGACTTTCTTATGCTTCTGGCCTTCCTTCTCATAGACGAAATTGCTGATCAGCATATCCACCAGAGGCCGGGCTCCGGCCAGCTCCTCCAGAGTCTTCAGAATCTCCTTATAGGCAGAAATAGATACCCAGTCGTCGCTGTCCACCACTTTAAAATACAGGCCCGTAGCATTGCGCAGCCCTGTATTGACCGCCTCTCCGTGCCCGCCGTTTTCCTGATGCACCGCTTTGATAATGGACGGATACTTCTCCGCATACTCGTCTGCGACCGCCCCCGTTCCGTCCACGGAACCGTCGTCCACAATGATAATCTCCACTTCTTCTCCGCCTACCAGCAGGGAGTGGATACAGTTTCTCATGTATGCCTCCGAATTGTAGCATGGAATTGCGATGGATAATAATTTCATTGTCTCCTCCTTCTGTGCTGCCTTTATGCCAGGCTTCTTGCCAGCCCCAGTGCGCGGGCGGCCATAGCATCGATGTTATAGTATTTGT
>ERZ777305.1809-NODE-1809-length-21941-cov-3.287718_pt1 | contig 21941 bp, 21 predicted proteins | sample MGYA00374965_ERZ777305 | MGnify/ENA primary metagenome ERZ777305 (study PRJEB29328, sample SAMD00013331) | mouse gut metagenome | study: EMG produced TPA metagenomics assembly of the Metagenome analysis of fecal microbiota from mouse which was promoted... | reverse complement strand
AACATCAAAAAATTGTTTTATTCCTATCTTTTGGTCTGGCTTATGGGAGCTATGCTCTTTTTGGCCGGCGCATTTCTTGAAAGTTATGTAAATCCCCTCTTTTTAAAAACTTTTTTAAAAAAAATTTAAAAAAATTTTTTCTGTCGGAAAACAAGATTTGGTGGTTGTCGAAAAATGAGAAGGCCAGATATTGTAGAAAACCCTGCAAGCCTTGATTTATCAAGGTTTTTCAAGAAAAAAGACCATTGCTTTTCTGTATTTTTGTTACTATAATATTAAACATAACGGGTGTTGTGGGAATATTTTTGTAACAATTTGAGGGATAGTACGTATATGGAACAAGAGATTAAGAGCTTTGTGTCCTATTTGCATAACGTGAAGGAGACATCCAAAAACACAGAGCTTTCGTATCAGAGAGATTTAATGAAGATGATGCACTTTCTAAAGGAGCAGAAAGTGGAGTGTGTAGAGGATGTTACGGAGACGAACCTGAATTCTTATATCCTGGACTTGGAGAAAAAGGGGTTGGCCGCGTCTACGGTTTCACGCAATGTGGCTTCTATGAAGGCTTTTTATCTCTATCTGTTAAAGAGCGGAAAGGTGGAGACAGATCCGACGGAGCATTTGAAAGCGCCGAAGGTGGAGAAGAAGATTCCGGACATTTTGTCTGTGGCGGATATCAATAAGCTTTTGGAACAGCCGGGGGAGCGGACGTCCAAGGGGCTCCGGGACCGGGCTATGCTGGAATTGCTCTATGCCACGGGAATCCGGGTGACGGAGCTGATATCCTTGAAGGTAGGGGATATCAACCGGAAGATGGATTACATCGTGTGCCGGGACCGGAACCGCGAGCGGGTGATTCCTTTCGGTTCCAAGGCCAAGGAAGCTCTGGACAACTATATGGGAGCTGCCAGGCAGGATCTGATCGGGAATAAAGAGTGCGAGATGCTCTTTCCTAACTGTTCCGGGGAGAGTATGAGCCGGCAGGGGTTCTGGAAGCTGTTAAAGCAGTATGTGAAGCAGGCGGGAATCCAGATGGAGATTACGCCTCATACCCTGCGCCATTCTTTTGCCGCTCATCTGGTGGATAACGGCGCGGATCTGCATGTGGTGCAGGAGATGCTGGGACATTCGGATATTTCCACGACCATGATGTATGCAGTGCGCACCCGGGAAGTATATGCCAAGGCCCATCCCCGGGGATGAGTAATGCCAAAGCCGGCGTTTATTCTTCCGGCAGAAGCACCCGGAATGTACTGCCGCCTCCCGGGGTGTCCTCCAGACGGATTTGACCGTGGTGGGCGGATATGATTTCCGAGGCAATGCAGAGGCCCAAACCAAAGTGGCCTTTCCGGTTGCGGGAGGCGTCCGCCCGGTAAAAGCGCTCAAAGACATGCTTTTTCTGTTCGTCGGGGATGCCCGGGCCGTTGTCCGCCACTGTGATTGCAAAAAATTTTCCGGTTCTTGAAAGAGAGATACGGATAACCCCCTGGGAAGGTGTGTAACTGACTGCATTGTGAAGCAGAATGGAGAGAACCTGGCGGATACGTTCCCGATCGCAGAGGCAGGGAGGGAAAAGAGTCTCCGGCAGTTCCGCCGTAAGGCGGATATTTTTTTCGGTAGCCAGGGATTCAAAGGCTTCATATGTTTCCAGAAGCAGAGTGTCCAGTTCCAGCGGGACTTTCTGGATAGTCCAGACATGGGCGTCTGCACTGGAGAGAAGCAGCATATCATCCACCAGCCCGGACATGCGGAGCCCTTCTGAGCGGATGGAGGAGAGAAAATGGGTCCGTTCTCTTTGGTCTGCCCGCCCGGCGGCCGAGGCACAGGAGAGGATTACGGCCAGAGGAGTGCGCAGTTCGTGGGAGGCAGAGGCTACAAATTGTGCCTGCCGTTTCCGGTTTTCCTCTAAAGGGAGCAGGAGCCGTCCGGTGAAATACCAGGAGAAGAAAAACAGGGCGGCTGCTGCCAGGGCAACCAGAAGCAGGAACCAGATCCGCTGCGCGCGGATTTGCCTGGAAAGCTCCCTTAAGGGCATGAGAATGATGGCTTGCAGCGTTCCGGACGGCCGGTTGGAGGTAATGACGCAGGCGTAATAATCTGCACTGCCTTTTTCTTTAGAAGAGAAAGAAAATTCCTGATGAAAGGTATCCTCCGCCTCCAGGGATTCTACAGAAAAGTGTTCTTTGTAATAGTTCCCGGCAGCTTCAAAAAGCGGCGCGGTTTCCGGGATTCCCTGACGGTTCAGCAGAAGCGGGACGCCGTTGTCTTTAAGGTGAATCAGGTAATTGCCGCCTTCCGCCGTATCATAAAGCCATTCCGATGTAATCAGGGTTTGCTTTACCAGCCCTTTGCTTAAATGCTCCATGCGGTTTTGAAAGGTGTGAAAACTGCTGTCTTTCAGGCTTTTTTCAGAGACGTAGAGAAAGCAGCAGGACATGACAGACAGGATTAAAACAGTGATGCCGGCGCAGAACACGGCCAGATTCAAACGTGTTTTTCGGAACATGGATTCTCCTTTGCAGATGAGGCTTCCATCCGGTAGCCGATTCCCCGGACGGTGCGGATGGAGACAGAGCTTTCCACCGTTTTTAAGCGGCGTCTCAAAAAATGAATGTAATTATCCAGATTTCCTTCCTCCACATCGCTGTCCATACCCCAGACGCGGGTGAGAAGCAGGGGACGGGAGAGGGTCTGACCGGGATTCCGCAGAAAAATTTCCATCAAATCCCGCTCCCGCCGTGACATACTGCAGGAGCCGCCGGGACCGGCCAGGGTACTGTCTTCTATGGAGCAGGTAATATCCCGGAAAGAGAGTGTCCCCTCCGGCGCCAGCCTGCGGGGGCGGCGGGCCACACAGCGGATCCGGGCCATGAGCTCTTCAAAAGCGAAAGGCTTCACCAGATAATCGTCTGCTCCCAGGTCCAGCCCCGTTACTTTATCGTCCAGGGTTCCCAGAGCAGTAATTAAAATAACCGGTGTGGAATTGTGGCTCCGGCGCATGGTTTTCAGCACTTCCGTACCGTCCAGGAGGGGAAGCATCCGATCCAGCAGGATTAAATCATAAAGATTCTGCTGTATATAGTAAAGGGCTTCTTCCCCGTCTCTGCAGGCATCCACGGAAAACCCCTCCTGTTCCAGCTGAAATACAAGGGAATCCAGCAGCCGTTCTTCGTCTTCTACCAGCAATAGTCTCATACGGCCTCCTTTGACCTTTATGGTCCAATGTGAATAGTATATCTGATTTTAACAGGGAAATCTTTAAGAAATCTCTAATTTTTAAGATATTAGAATTTAAGGTTTTTCCAGAAAATGGGCGCTTTCTGTGTGGGACAGAAGGTGCGGTATCCGTCTGCTGTGCCGGTAGAAAATGAAACAATATTTGAGGGGGTTCAAACGCCGCAGTGATTCAAGAATCTATCATTTTCACGACAGATAAACATGGTTCAAAGAAAATGATGTAGTTGTCAACTGTGGTATAAGGGCTGTATTTGCTTCGGTAGCACTGCAGGGCATCAGATAGGAATTCAGGTGTTACCTCTAAAAATTCGGCCACTTCATGTATTTCTGTTAAATGAGCTTCATATGCAGAAATAATCCCTCTTAACCCGATCTGCTTATTGTAAGCCCAGAGCCGAGCCAGCAGCTCTTGCTTGCGGTTCCTGGCGTCTTCCTGGTTCAGAATGTCCCCGACTGTGGTGTAGTGGTGGCCGAGTTCTTCTGCCAGGATGCAGGATTTTTCCACGGAAGTAAGAGACTTATGTATAGCAATATTTCCGTTGCAATATAAGCCTTTCATCCCTTTTACTCCGGATAGATCCATTTCTTTTATGAATATATCTTCGTTTTGGATTTGCAGTTCTTCATAAGTCATAAACGATCATTCCTTTGGCCGGGCAGCGAGAAGCAGCCTTTTATATTCTTCGATCTTATCTAACTCTTCCGGCGTGAAATTTTCACCTTCTTTATGAGCGGCAGTTGTTTCCATAAAATTATCTGCATCATCAAAATCGTTCAGAGAAAGCCCCAATACTTTAGCGACAGCCTTTAATGTTTCAAGCTTGGGGTCCTTTGTTGCACCGCTTAAAATTTTATTTAAGGTTCCAACAGGCACGCCGGAAGCTGCCGAGAGTTCTTCGGTTGTAAGATTTAACTTCTTTTTGTAAATTGCAATGTTCTCCAATCCCATTGTAGTACCTCCGTCTATGTATATATTTTACCGCTAAGTAGTTTTATAGTCAATAATAATTTTCCATTAACGGTAAATAGTGTATTGACATTGACCGTTAAAGGGATTAATATGTAATAAAATAACCGTTAACGGTAGAATGGAGGAACAGATGGAATGAATAAGAGAAATTTAAAACTGGATGATTATGGTATTAGCAATAAACGGTTCAAGGAACTTTCCGGTTTCTGTGAACAGTACCCGGAGTGGGTGGAGGAATTAAAGCACAAGACAGATACGGTAAAAAGCGTACATGTGACGGGGATGCCGATGGCGCCTTCCCAGAGAAGCGATCAGACGGCAGCATTGGCAGTGCGCCGGGCGGAGCTTCAGGAAAGGTGTAAGCTGATCGAACAGATAGCTCTCCAGGCAAATGCAGATCTGCAAGAATACATAATCCGCTCCGTTTGTTATGAGGAACCGTTCTGGTATCTCCGGGACATCCGGGGGATGCCTTGCAGCCAGAGAAGCTTTTACGATTATCGAAGGTACTTTTTCTACCTCCTGGATCAGAATAAGAAAATGTGACCACCTTAAGGACGTACTTCCGTGATATTATGGTATTGTCCACTGAGGGTAGCATTATAAGATATAAATTAAACGACCTTAGCTTCCCAGGTAATGATTGCAACCAGTGTAGAGTTGAGATAACCATTCCGGGACTGCGGCGGTTTTTGGGGGAAACATCTTAGGGCAGGTGTGACTGCAGTACGGGGCGCTAGGGGTGCCGGCATTTTGGGCCGCTATTGTACTGGATGGCTGAGGTTCTGGAGATTCCGGGAGGGGAGGGCGCATTATTGTTTATGGAGGAATAAGGAAAATGTACATTAATCCCAATACCGTTGTAATGGCTGCAAGTGTGATTTCGGCGCTTGCGGTCATTTTTTCTGCCGTGTTTGCCGTATACCGCTGGTATCTGCGGCAGAACCGGCAGGACAAAGAAATTGAAAATATCAAAGCAGAACAGTGTTTGCTTACATATGGTATATTAGCCTGTTTGAAAGGGCTGCAGGAAAAGGGGTGCAACGGCCCTGTTACGGAAGCAGTCGGCAGGATCGAGAAACATATCAATAAGCAGGCACATGATCAGGAAGATTAAAGGGAGGAATTGAAAAATGAACATGGAACTTTTGATGCAGTATGTAACCTACACGCTTATGGCCATTGGCGTGCTGGCCTTTTTGACGGCGGTGATTGTCCAGGTGATTAAGGAAATGCCGGGTCTGCAGCGTATCCCCACAAGTGCCGTAGCGCTGGCGGTGTCGCTGATTCTGTGTCTGCTGGCCGTGGCAGCCGCCTGCCAGTATTTCAAAATCGCAGTGCTCTGGTATTACTGGATTGGCTCTGTTGTAGCAGCCTTTCTTGTATACCTGGTGGCAACCGGGGGCTGGGAGCGTGTGACAGAGCTGTGGCAGAGAACGAAATATAACAGAAAATAAACAGAAATAGAAAGTGAGGAAGATATGAAAGTATTATTGTCAGTAGGGCACAGCATTTTAAAATCCGGTGCCTGCACCAGTGCAGACGGCCGGCCGTATGGAGGCGTTCTGGAGTACAGCTATAACAAGGGAATTGTAAACCGGACGGCGGAATACCTCCGCAAAGCCGGCCATAGGGTGGATGTGCTGCTCTGCCCGGAACTGCAGTTTTCAAGAAGCACGGAGGAAAGCGCTTATAAGATCCAGCGGGTCAACAAAGGCGGCTATGACCTGGTTGTAGAATTGCACCTGAATGCTTCCAAATATCACAATGCCGGAGGATGCGAAGTTTTCTATATCTGCGAAAAAGGAAAACAGATTGCACAGCAGATACAGGGGCGGCTGTCTGCCGTATTTTCCGGCCGTCCGATTCAGCGCCGGACGGATTTGTATATGCTCACCAAGACCGTACCTGTGGCCCTGATTGTGGAAAGCTTCTTCTGCGATAATGCCGCAGACTGCGCCGCAGCCAAGAAGGCAGATGTTGCCCGTCTGATTGCGGAAGGAATCCACGGAAGGGATATTCCGGGAGACAGGCTGGAATCAGAAGAAATAAACAAAGAAGAAGCGGCGGAAGGAACGCTGTACCGTGTCCAGGTAGGTGCCTATAGCGTTAGGGCCAACGCCGAAGCCATGAAGAAAGAACTCCAGGCAGCAGGGTTTGAGGCAATTTTGGTAGCGGCATAAAAGGCTATTGGTGACGGCCCCGGGATCGCTCCCGGGGCTGTTTTTTTGATCTTATTTCCGGTACAATTAGTAACAAATAGGAACAAACACAGCGGAAACTGTATATTGCGCCATTCATCTTAAAGAAATCTCTAAAATTTTTAGAGAAAACTTAGAGATTCTCCTGCTACGATAACCGGGAAAGCAGATAAGAAATGACAAGCGAGGAGGAAGAACATGAAAAAAGACTGGAAGAAACAAATGCAGATAGCGGCGCTGACGGCTCTCGTAAGCCTTTCCCTGGCGGGATGCAGCGGGGAGAAGAAGCCGGAGCAGACAGCGGATTTGCCGGAAGCCGCTGCGTCGGCCGGGGAAGAGGGAAATCCGGTTCAGGAGCCGGAAACGCCTGAACAGCCGGAAGAAGTCCAAAAGAAAGATCCGGAGGGCACGGCGCCTGAGCAGGAGCCGGATTCCTCTCAGGCGGCGGAATCCCTGACCGGAGATATCCGGGAGGTGGGAGAGCAGACATTTACCGTTGCAAAAGCGCTGGAGGAAGAGTCGGAGGACGGAGGAGACATTCTGACCGTGCCCGTCGGAGATGGCTCGCTGGAAGAAACGGATCTGGTCACAGTGTCCTACGATGAAAGTACGGCCTTTGAGAAACAGACCATCTGGGACGGAGGTGCAAAGCATGAGGAGACGCAGGGGTCGGCCCAGGATTTGGAGAAAGGGAGAATGGCGGTGATGTCAGGTTACTATGAAGGCCAGGTCTTCCATGCGGTCAAGGTGCGTGTGGTGGAGGTAGTGCTGTAGCATAGCGTTTGAAACCGGAAAGGAAAGGTGGAACTATGAATCAGAAAAGATGGAAACGGATGACAGCGTGGATTCTCATGGGGATTCTGCTGCTGATGAGCGGATGTTCCGGGAAAGGGGGAGCGGATATCCCAAAGGAGACAAAGCCGGAGGGCGGGGAGCCTGCCAAGGAAACCCAGATGGGACGTTATCTGGAGGAGGAGATAGAGCTGCCGGAGGAAGCCTTGGGCAGCCGGGGCAGCTGGGAAGGGGCCTCTTTGAAACGGCTGGAAAGCGGAGAATTGGCTTTATTGAATGTCAGTGCAGGCTTCTTTGTCTCTTCGGATCAGGGAACGACCTGGGAGCGGCGGGAGATGCCGGCCCTGGATAAGCTAACGGAAGAGAATTACTATGTTCCCGGGCAGGCCATTGCCCCGGACGGCTCCGTAGCCATTATCTATGCCGGGGGAGATGAGGAGGAAGAAGCGGAAGAAGAGGAAGAAGCGGGGAAATACCGGCCGAAATATCTCTACCTGGATGGGGAAGGGAAGGAGCATCCCATCCAGTATACGGATAAAGAGAATTATCTGACGGAATTTGCCTTCGGGAGGGACAGCAGGCTGTATGCTTTCAGCTCCGGGGGGAGTGTCTATGAGATCAGCCGGGAGGACGGCACAGCCCGGCAGATATTTGAAACGGACGGCACGGCAGATTATATCTGTTTTACGGAGACTTATCTGACAGCAGCTACCTCGGGCGGCTTTGTTGTCTATAATCTGGAGACAGAAAGCCTGGAGGAGGATCCGGTGATCCAAGAGTTCCTTTCGGAGAATGTCGGCGGAGCAATCGGTGCGGTGACGGGCAGCCATCCGGTTGTCATGGCAGCAGGGCCGGAAAAAGATACGATTTATCTGGCTCTGGACAAAGGGCTTTTCCGCCATGTGATTGGAGGGACGGTCATAGAACAGGTGGCGGACGGGGCGCTGAATTCCCTGGGAGATCCCCAGATGTCCCTTCTAAGCATGGAGGTTTTTTCCGATGAAGCGCTTGTGATTTTGTATAATGAAATTCAGCTGTACCGCTATGTCTACGATCCCAATCTTCCTGCCGTACCGGAGGAGCAGATTAGTATTTACAGCCTGGAAGAGGATTATACCATACGCCAGGCGGTGAGTTTGTACCAAAAGAAGAATCCGGGAGTTTATATCCGCTATGAGGTGGGAATGTCCGGCGACGACGGAGTGACCCGGGAGGATGCCATTAAAAACCTGAACACCCGGATGCTTTCTGGAAACGGTCCGGATCTTCTGGTCCTGGACGGACTTCCTGAGAAATCTTACCGGGAGAAGGGAATTCTGGCAGATTTGACGGAGACGGAGAAGGAGCTGACAGGAGAACATGCACTCTTTTCCAATCTGGTGGATGCCTGCCGGACAGAAGGTGCTCTTTACTCTCTGCCGGTGCGCTTCCAGATACCGCTTCTGGTGGGAGAAACGGAAGATCTAAAGAGCATTACGGATCTGGCTTCTCTGGCGGATGCGGTGGAAAAGCTGCGGGCAGAGTATCCTGAAGGAGGGATTACCAGTATTCCTATGGAAGAGTTGATTCTTGGGAATCTGGGGCTTGCCTGCCGGGGGGCATGGACGGATGAGAAAGGCGATCTTGACACAAAAGCCCTGACGGAGTTTCTCACCCAGGCGAAGCGTATTTATGAGGCGGAACTGGCGGGCTATAACGAAACTGAACTGCAGATGTACCAAGAGCGGATTCAAAAGCTCCGCCAGGAGGGAGATGTCCTCCGCTACTATATGAACGTGGGGTCCCAGGCCATCAGCATTGCCATGGGTGAACTGCATATGGGAACCGGTGTGGTGAGTGACATGAAATCGGACTTTAATACCCTCACAAGCGTTATGGAACAGATGGAAGGCCTGGATTTTAATCTCTGTCCGGGGCAGGAGGAAGCCTCCTTTATTCCGGTAGCCCGGGTAGGCATTTTTGCCCAGTCCATGGAAAAAGAACAGGCTCGGTCCTTCTTCCGGTTCCTGTTTGGTCCGGAGCTTCAGGATATGGATTTGGGAAGCGGTTTTCCCGTAAACCAGGCATCCTTCGAAAAGATGAAAGAGGAGCCGGAGGAAGGGGAATCCGGCGGAAGTTATTCCATCAGCTCCAGCAACGGGGAAGGCGGGATCGGATTTTCCCTGAATGTTGTCTGGGCTTCGCCGGAACAGTTTGAACGGCTGAAAGAGATCGTAAATTCCCTGAAAACAGCAGGTGCCAGTGATTCTGTGATTGAGAATAACGTCTATGAGACGGGAGTAAAAGTCTTAAACGGCACTATGGAGGTCAAGGATGCCGTGGATGAGATTGTAAAAAAGGCGGCCATTTATCTGGCAGAGTAGGAAAGAAGAAGGAGGAAGGAGCGTGCCGGGCAGAAAGACGAAAAGGGCAAAAAGGGAAAAGATGGGAAGATATCATAAAACGGAGCGTGCCTGGGCAGTCTTTCTGCTGCCCAGCCTGGCCGGGGTCTTCGTCTTTGTATGCCTGCCTTTCCTGGACGTGATACGGCGGTCCTTTCTGACCGCCGTTACCCAGGAATGGTCCGGATTTCGCAATTATCAGGCAGTTTTTCAAAACCAGGCTTTTATGCTGGCAGTAAAAAATACCCTGCGCTTTACGGCTGTGTGCCTGCCGCTGCTCATCGGGCTTGGTCTTTTTCTGGCAGTTCAGATCGGGAAGCTTCGGAAGATGCAGCTAATCAAATCCTTGTTTCTCTTTCCTCTGGCTATGCCGGCTGCTGCAATCGTTCTCGTGTGGAAAATGATATTTTCCAGGCAGGGCTTTCTCAATCTTTTGCTTAACAGCCTGCATCTGATTCCGGAGAGCGGAGCTGTGGACTATATGGATTCCGCCGCTGCCTTCTGGGTGCTGGTATTCAGCTACATTTGGAAAAACCTGGGATATACCATAATCCTTTGGCTGGCCGGCATCTTTGCCATTCCCACGGATATTCTGGATGCGGCCAGGGCGGACGGGGCCACGGAGCGCCAGTGTTTCTGGTATGTAATTTTTCCCAATCTGAAAGGGAGCCTTTATACCATTACCGTGCTTTCCTTCCTGAATTCGTTCAAGGCTTTCCGGGAGGCATATCTGGTGGCGGGTTCCTATCCCCATGAGAGCATGTACCTGCTGCAGCATCTTTTTAATAACTGGTTTGTAAATCTGGAGCTGGATAAGATGGCGGCGGCAGCGGTCTTAGTGGGAACGGTTCTTTTTCTGGCTGTCCTTTTGCTGCAGAAAGCCTGGGATCCCAAAGAAAGAGAGGAGTAGCTATGCGCAAATGCCTGTTGTTTTTGCTGGGACTGATGTTTGTCCTGCCGGTGTTCCTGATACTGTCGGGAACCGTGCTGAGCCGTTATGAGCTAAAAGAGATGATGATGCCCCTGGTTTCCGGCACAGAAGCATTTATGCACTGGAAATTTTTCCCGCAATATCCCACCTTTGAACACTATGTGCGGGTGCTGTTCTATACGCCCCAGTTTTTTGTAGTCTTCTGGAATTCCGTAAAGATTGCGGCGGTGATTCTGGCGGGACAGCTCATACTGGCCGTTCCGGCGGCCTGGGCCTTTGCCGTCTACCGGTTCCGTTTTCGCAGGCTTTTATTTACTCTGTACGTTCTGCTGATGCTGATGCCCTTTCAAGTAACTATGCTGTCCAACTATCTGGTTTTGGACGGACTGCATCTGATGAATACCCACGGGGCCGTTATTCTTCCGGCCGTCTTTTCCACCTTTCCGGTCTTTCTCATCTACCGGGGATTCTGTGGGCTTCCCAAGGGAATCATTGAGGCGGCCCGGGTGGATGGAGCCGGGGAGCTTCGGATTTTTCTGGAGATTGGCCTGCCGTTGGCTTCCAACGGCGTATTGTCGGCCATGGTTCTGGGCTTTCTGGAGTATTGGAGCCTGATGGAACAGCCCTTGGCTTTTCTGGAGAATCAGACTCTCTGGCCTTTATCCCTGTACCTGCCGGAGATAGGCCTTGACCAGGCAGGCTATTCCTTTGTGGCTTCGGTGATTACGCTGATTCCTCCGATTTTTGTGTTTTTGGCGGGCCAGGAGTATTTGGAGCGGGGGATTGCCGCTTCCGCGTTGAAGGAGTGAACCATAGATGGATTTGTGGAAAAAACAGAAAAAAATCGCTGCGGCCTTCGGTGCTTTTCTGGGTTTTATGCTGCTGTGTACCTTGATTTCCAGGGCGGTTTACGCTTCCGGGCTTCCCCAGGTGGAGACGGAATATCCCAGCCGCATGGCAATTACCCACAAGGTAGAGGCGGAAGGGGTGGTGCAGCAGGGGATGGAGTATGCGGTTCATGCCCTTGGCGGCCTTCGGTGCCGGGCGGTGTATGCCCATGTGGGAGACCAGGTGACGCCGGAAACCCTGCTTTTTGAAGTGGATTTGGAAGATTTGCAGGAACAGATTGCGGAACAGGAGCTGGCGATACGCAAGCTTTCCCTGACGATCCGGGATCAGGAACAGAATGCGGGACGCTCGGCCGAGCAGGAGAAGACCCAGGAGGAGCGGGCCAGGGAAGATTACGACCGGACCCAGGAGCGGACCCAGGGGGCTGTGGACCAGGCGAAAGAAGATTTGGCGGCTGCACGGAAGACGCTGGAGGATCTGCAGAACCATCCGGTGAAGGTGACGCCGGAGGCGGAACGCCGCAAAGCCCTGGAAGAGTATGAAGCCTGGGAGAGCGGGGAGGGGATTCTGTGGGCCCAGAGGGAGCAGGAGCTGAAAAAGATTCTGGAGGAGACAAAAGGAGATCCGGGAAAAAGCGAGGAGGAGAAAGCAGCGGCGGAGCAGGACTATGCGGAGCATTTGGCGAAAAAAAAGAAAAAGCCGGATTACAGCAGTGAGGATAACGCCCGGCAGGAGTGGGAGAAGCAGGTGGCGGACTTAAAAAGCCGGATAGACGCCGGAGAACAGAGCCTTTCGGAAGCCCGGAAAAACCGGGACGATGCTCTTTTGGAGGCCAAGCGGAATGTGGCGGATGCGGGTATCCCCTCTGCGGCAGACAGCAGCCTGGAGATTAACCGGTTGGAGCTTTCGGTTTTGAAGGAGAAGCTGGAGCGCTACAAGGAGATCCGGGAGAAAGAGGGAAGGGTTTACCCGGAATCCGGCGGCGTGATTACCAGGATTGCCGTCAGCCCGGGCGAACGGATCCCGGACGGAGCGTCTATGGTCTATGCAGATCTGGACAGTCCGTTCTGGTTTCACACCACCTTAAGTAAGGAACAGAAGAAATATGTCAATCAGGGAGATACGGCAAAACTGTCCTTGGGAAAAAAGGTCCGGGAGGTTTCCGTGGACTATGTGGCGGAGAGCGAGAGCAATCCGGAGCTCTTTGAGGTGACGGTTGCCCTGCCAAAAGGCCAGGGAACCTTGGGGCAAAGCGGTGTATTTTCCGTCCAGACCCAGTCCGAGATCTATTCCTTCTGCATTCCCTTAAGCGCCCTGTATACGGACACAAACGGAAGGAATTACGTGTACCTCATCCGGGAAAAGTCCGGGATTCTGGGAAAAGAGCTGGCGGCGGAACAGGTGTATGTGCGGGTGCTGGATAAGAACGACCGGTATGCGGCCCTGGAGGAGGACGGCATCGGCAGTGAGCGGAAGGTCATCGTGGATGCGGACCAGCTTTTGGAGGACGGGAAGATCGTGCGCTATAAAGAATAAAAAGAAGACTTAAGAACCGGGGCCAAATCTCTGGTTCTTAAGTCTTTTCTCATCAGCAGCGCTCGGCAATCTCGTACAAAAGCCGCCGGGAGTCCTCCCAGCCCAGGCAGGGATCGGTGATGGATTTCCCGTAGACGTGATCGTGGATGCCTTGGCATCCTTCCTCAATGTAGCTCTCAATCATAACGCCTTTGACCAGGGAGCGGATATCCCCGGAGCAGGAGCGGCTGTGCAGGACCTCCTTCACAATCCGGATCTGTTCTTTGTACTGCTTGTTGGAGTTGCTGTGGTTGGCGTCCACAATGCAGGCGGGATTTTTTAAGTCTCTGGCCCGGTAAAGCTCCAGAAGGGTCTGCAGATCCTCATAGTGATAGTTGGGAAGGGACACCCCCCGTTTGTTGACTGCTCCCCGCAGAACCACATGGGCCAGCTCGTTTCCGGGAGTTTCCACCTCCCAGCCCCGGTAAATAAATGAATGTCCGTGCTGGGCGGCCACTACGGAATTGAGCATGACGGTAAAATCGCCGCTGGTGGGATTTTTCATGCCCACAGGCACGTCAAAGCCGCTGGCGGCCAGGCGGTGCTGCTGGTTTTCTACTGAGCGGGCGCCCACGGCAATGTAGGAGAGAAAGTCATCTACATAGGGAACGTTTTCCGGATAGAGCATTTCGTCCGCCGCCGTGAGCCCGCTCTCCTCCACGGCCCGGATGTGCATGCGGCGCAGAGCGATGATGCCGGCCAAGGGGTCCGGCTTCTTCTCCGGATCCGGCTGGTGGAGAATCCCCTTATAACCCTCCCCTGTGGTGCGGGGCTTGTTGGTGTAAATGCGGGGAATGAGGATCACCTTGTCCCGGATTTCTTCCTGGATGGGAACCAGGCGCCGCACATAGTCGCAGACGGCCTCCTCATTGTCTGCGGAGCAGGGGCCGATCATTACCAGAAACTTGCCGGATTCTCCGGTAAATACTTTGCGGATTTCCTCATCCCGCTTTTTCTTAATCTCTGCCACTTTTGGGGGGACCGGATAAAGCTTCCGGGTTTCGTCCGGTGTGGGCAGTATCTGTAAAAAATTCAGTGCCATTTTCTCATACTCCTCAATGCTTCTGTTTTTTCGTTTCCGGGACATAGGGCCTGTCAAAAGGGCAAAGCCTCATGTCCCGGTTCTTATCATAATACAGGAAAATCAAAAAGTCACGCAGTTTTTCCCTATGTCAGGTATTCTTTTAAGGCCCCTACATTCAGCACTGCCACAAAGAGCTGGTTTGCCAGCAGTCCCCAGAGGTATCCTTCGATGCCGAAACGGGGAACAAAAATCAGAATGAAAATAATACGGATCATGATTCCGCTTAAATTGTTGACAAAAGCGGTGGAGGTTTTGCCCAGGCCGTTTAAAATGCTGTGCAGGGTGCTGTTGGTGTAGAGAAAAGGACAGATCCAGGCCAGGGTAATGATAAAGTCCCCTGCCAGGCTGCTTTTGAAGAAAAAGGTTCCCAGGAATTTCCCGGTTCCCAGGAAAAAGCAGGTGCAGGCCGCTCCCATGGGAAAGGCGAAGGAGAGGGTTTTGCGCACGGTGCGGGAAATCTGTTCCCGTTTGCCGGCTGCCTGGGATTCCGATACGGAGGGGAGCAGCATGACAGATATGGAATTGGTCAGGACGCTGGGAAAGAAAATAAAGGCCATGGCCATGCCTGTGAGCGTTCCGTAGATGCTCAAAGCCCGCTCTGCGTTCAGGCCGTACTGCTGCAGGGTAAAGGGCAGCAGGATGGCTTCCGCGCTGCTTAGGAGGTTCATGCAGACCCGGTTGGCGGAGACGGGAGCTGCCAGGAAAACCATTTTCCGGGCGTAGGTTCTGGCAGGAAAGGCGGGGCCGTCCGCCCTCTTTTTGGAAAACCCGTGGGCGGAGACGCAGAAGAGGCCGAAAAGCATGGAAGAAAACTCTCCCAGCACCAGGCCTATGACAGCGGCTGCGGGAGACAGGACACGTCCCTCTTCCAGGGCAACCTGGTAAATAAGGAAGACGGCTCCTACACGGACAATCTGCTCAATGAGCTGCGCGGCGGCGGGAACGGCCGTTTTTTGAAGACCGTAGTAATAGCCGCTGATGCAGGAATGACAGGCGCCGAAGGAGACGGTCACAGACATAATCTGCAAAAGGACGGTGCAGCGTGCTTCCCGGAGAATGTGAAGGGCAATCCATTCCGCATGGGTGTAGAGAAGAAAGGAAGTAAAAAGGGAAAGGCTTAGGGACATGGCAAGGCCCATAAAGAGGATGGAGCGGGCATTCTTTTGGCTGCCCCGGACATTTTCCCCGGAGACAAAGCGGGAAATGGCAATCTCCACCCCGGCGGCTGTAAACGCATAGCAGACGCTGTAAATGGGAAATATCATCTGGTATAGACCGATCCCTTCCGCACCGATGGTGCGGCTTAAGAAAATTTTATAGAAAAAGCCCATAAAGCGGGTGATAAGCCCGGTGAGGGTGAGAATCAAAGTGCCGGCAATCAGCGGATGCCTTTTTTGCTTTTTGGTTTGCTTCATAAGAAAGACAGGATTCCTGTGCGTTTCTTTCAATATATTCTGTCCGTATGCCGGACAGAACAGCGTAAAGCAGTCTCTTTGATTCTCAGTCTCCGATCACTCTGCGGGCGGTGCTGCCCCGGACCTTTAAGACGGGTTCAATGACAATGTTTTTGGCCTGGGGATCTCCTTGAATCAGACGGAGCAAAAGCTGTGCGGCCTGTTTACCGATGCGGGAGGGCTGCAGAGAGATGGTTGTCAGGGGAGGCTCCATAATTTCCGTAATAAAGATGTCGTCGTACCCCACCACAGACAGGTCCTGCGGAACTTTAAGGCCGTAGGCGCGGACAGCCTTGTAGATTCCGATGGCCATCATATCATTGAAACTGAAGATGGCAGTTACGTTTTTTCCCCGCATATAGGAGAGACAGTCGTAACCGCAGTCCATGCCGTAATCTCCTTCGTAGACAAACTCCTGGCAGAAAGGAACCTGGAATTCCTCCAGGGCCTTCTGGTAGCCCCGGAACCGCTCCAGGCAGACCTCATTGTCCAGAGGACCGGTCAGACAGCCAATGGAGCGGTGGCCCAGCTCCAGAAGGTGACGGGTAGCCAGATAGCCTCCGTAGAAGCTGTTGAAATGAATGGAACGGATATTGGGGTAGGAGGAAACCTGCCGGAGGATAACGGCCGGAATGTTGTGCTCCTGCAGCTTTTGGCAGATCTGCTCCTGGGCGGAAGCCGGGATGTTGGCGTAAGAGATAAAGATTACGCCCTCCAGCGGCTGCTTAAGAAAGATGGGCAGATAGGTAAGCTCCGGGTTTTCAAATTCTTCCGCTCCCACAAGGGTAGCGTGGTAGCCGCTTTTCTGAAGTTCCACCTGGCAGTCCCGGCAGATGGAAGAGAAATAAAGGTTGCTTACATCCGGCACAATGATATTGACCAGGGGCAGGGCCCCGGGAAGGGAAGCGTGGGAAGCATTTCTGGGCTGGTAGTCCAGTTCCTTTGCGCACCGCAGGATTTTTCTTTTGGTGGAGGCCGACAGACGGCATTCCCTGTTATTCAGAACCAGAGATACGGAAGCCGGTGATACGCCGGCCTTTTTTGCGACATCGCGGATAGTGGCCATAACGTGATTCTCCTGAAGATATTTTTGTATAGATTCATCATAAGCCAGAAACGGAAAAAAAGCAATTCGCAATTCAAAGTTTTGGTAAAAAATACTGCAAAAATGATAAAAGTTTTAGCAAGGCATTGGCGAAGTAAACGATAAACAAAATGGTAAACTGTTAAAAGTGCTAAAAATAAAAAAATACACAAAAAAGCGTTGAAAAATCAAGAAAATATATTAAAATAGGACATACAACAAAGAAAAAGAAGATAAAAAAGAAAGAAGAAACGAGAAAAAGATAAAATGATAAACAAAGAGGAGACGGGAAGACGGAACACACGGGTGGTAAACAAAAATGAAGTCAGGGATTTTTTGTGCCGCTTGTTTTTGATAAGCGCCGGCTTTGCCCTGGCAGGTCTTGGGACGGCGCTGATGTATAAGGCGGAGCTGGGGTCTAGTCCCAATGCGACCATGGCCGACGGACTGCATGTACTTTTCCATGTCTCCTACGGGACGGGAAATATTCTGGCGAACCTGATTACCCTCGCCGTTGTCCTGGTTTTTGCCAGGGATTTGATTCGCTATGGAACGCTGGTGTGCGTATTTACCATGGGGATTTATGTAAACTTTTGGGACAGCCTGATTCCCGCGCTGCCGGAGGGGGCCGGATGGGTTCTGCGGCTTTTGACCGCGCTTTTGGGAAATGTAATTATGTCTGCCGGGCTGGCCTTTTATGTGAAGATTCATGCAGGTCTTGGTTCCCTGGAGGCGATTGCAGAATTCTTAAGGAGAACGTGGAACTGCCGGTACAGCCTGGCCAAGACGGCGGAGGATGCAGTTTTGCTTGTTGCCGGAATCTGCCTGGGAGGGACTTTCGGGGCGGGAACGGTGATCAGTGTATTTATGACGGGAATCCTGATGCAGTGGTTTTTCCGGTTCTATGAGAAAACGTTTGGCTTTTTAAAGCGTTTTGAATAAAAAAACATTTTAAAGGAGAGAAGGATTATGAGAAAGAAAATGTTAAGTTTCCTGTTATGCCTGGCCATGGCGGCCTCTATGCTGGCCGGATGCGGCAAGAAAGCACAGGAGCCGGCGGCGCCGGAAGAAGCACCTGCCCAGGCAGAAGAGGAGAGCACGGAATCAGGCGGTGAGAAACAGAAGGTTGTAGCAGTGTTTAATACGAACCTGGGAGACAAGTCTTTTTCGGATTTGGTATGGGCCGGAGTGACGAAGGCGGCAGAAGATTTTAATCTGGAAGTGAAAGCCATAGAGCTGATGGGGGATGCCACCAAGCAGGAACCCACTTTGGTAGAGCTTTGCGAGTCCGGTGAGTGGGATGTGATTGTGGCCGGAACCTTTAACCTGAAAGAGGCCATTGAGAAGGTTGCCGCAGACTTCCCGGAGCAGAAGTTTATTGTCTACGATACGGAGCTTGATTTTTCCACCGGTGATTATGCAAATTGCTGTTCTGTTATGTGCAAGCAGAATGAAGGCGCGTTCCTGGCGGGAGCCCTGGCTGCCATGCAGACCAAGGAAGAAGGCGATTACACCAACGGCGAAAATATTGTAGGCTTTGTAGGCGGCGGAGAGAACAGCGCCATCAACGATTTCCTGGTAGGTTATATTGAGGGCGTGAAGTATGTGGATCCCGAGTGTAAAGTCCTGTTTTCCTATGTAGGAGACTTTAAAAATACGGCCAAAGCCAAAGAGCTGGCCATTGCCCAGTATCAGCAGGGCGCAGACATTGTATTCCAGGTGGCAAGCTCCGCGGGCCTGGGTGTTCTGGATGCGGCCAAGGCAGAGAACCGGATTGCCATCGGCGTAGACCAGGATCAGGCGCTTCTCATGGAGGACAACGATCCGGAGATCTCCGCTCATATTATGACTTCCGTAGTGAAAAAGCTGGATGTCCTGATTTATGACAAGCTGGATGCCTTTGTGAACGGAAGCATTACCTGGGGAGTTCATGAGAATGCCGGACTTTCCGAGCAGGGAATGGACATTACGGACAACGACTATACCCGTGCGATTGTTTCGGAGGAAACCTTAAGCAAGATTGATGAAATCCGGGAGAAAGTGATTTCCGGTGAAATCCAGGTGAAGAGCGCCATCACCATGTCTACCGAAGAGCTGAACGAGATCAAGGACAGCGCTGCAAAGTAAGAGGCGGAAACGTTGGGGCCTGCCGCAGGAGAGAAAGCCGGATGGCTGATCTGGCGGCAGGCCCTTTGTAAAAGATCCAAAAAGGATAAGAGAGGTAGGAAAATTGGACAGAGGAACGCCTGAAAACGAATACATTTTATCCATGGAACATATCACAAAGGTTTACAGCAACGGCTTTGTGGCCAATAAGGATGTAAATTTTTCCGTAAAAAAGGGTGAAATCCATGCGCTGGTGGGTGAAAACGGAGCCGGAAAAAGTACGCTGATGAAGGTCCTGTTCGGTCATGAGCAGCCGGAGGAGGGAAAGATTTTCTTTAAGGGAAAGGAAGTCCGGATCACCAATCCCCTGACGGCCCTGGACTATGGAATCGGTATGGTGCACCAGCATTTTATGCTGGTACCCTCCCTGACTGTGGCGGAAAACCTGGTACTTGGCATGGAGCCCAAGAAACGCGGGCTGTTTGATTATAAGAAGGCTGTGGAGATGACCCGGGAGATCTCTGAAAAGTATAACCTGATTGTGGATCCGGAGGCCAAAATACAGGATATTCCGGTGGGCTTTAAACAGAAGGTGGAGATTCTAAAAGTCCTGTTCCGCGGTGTGGAAGTGCTGATTCTGGACGAGCCCACGGCAGTTCTGACCCCCCAGGAGACAAAGGAGCTTTTTGCGGAGCTTCTGAACCTGAAAAAGGCAGGATACACGGTTATTTTTATTTCCCATAAGCTCAATGAGATTAAGGAGATCTGCGACCGGCTGACGGTGCTGAGAAACGGCCGGGTTACGGGCACAGCGGATGTAAAAGACATTACGGAGCAGGAGATCTCCAACCGGATGGTGGGACGCAACGTCATGCTGAATGTGGACAAGGAGCCTGCAAAGCCGGGGGAAACACTGCTCCGGGTAAAAGATCTGGGGTATATGGACGAACACGGCAAGGAAGTGGTAAAGGGCATTTCTTTCGGGGTGCGCAAAGGAGAGATCCTGGGTGTGGCAGGTGTAGAGGGAAACGGACAGAGAGAGATCTCGGAAATCATTACCGGCCTTATTCCCAGGCAGACGGGGGAGATTCTGGTAAACGGAAAAGACCTGTCCAAAGCAGAGATCCGGGAGATCCGCAGCAGCGGTGTGGCGCATATTTCCGAGGACCGCATGACCTACGGTTCCGTGGGAGATGCCACCATTGAGGAAAATATCATCTCGGAACGGTATTATAAGAAAGAATTTAACAAAAACGGGCTTTTGGACTTTAAAAAAATCAAAGAGGATGTAAACCGGCTGATTGAGGACTACGGCATCAAGTGCGACAATAAAGATGCCCTGGTAAAGACCTTGTCCGGCGGGAATATCCAGAAGGTAGTAGTTGCCCGGGAATTTTCTTCCGGCCCCCAGGTGATTATTGCCAACCAGCCCACCCGGGGCATCGATGTGGGAGCCAGCGAGTTTATACGGAAAAAGCTGGTGGCATTGAGGGACGAAGGGGCGGCAGTACTTTTGATTTCCGCAGATTTGACGGAAGTTATTGAGGTCAGCGACAGCATTATTGTCATGTGCGACGGAGAGATTGCGGCCTATTTTCCGGATGCGTCCCTTGTGGATGAGGCTACGCTTGGAGAATATATGCTGGGCTTAAAGCGGCAGAGCGCGGAAGAAATTGGGGGTGTATACCATGCAGAGTAAGAAAATAGAACAGCGGTTTCAGGTCATCCGCATGCTGGTGGCAGTAGCTATCGCTCTGGTGATCGCCTTTTTCCTGGTCTGCTTTGTGAGCGCGACTCCGGCGGCCACCATGGGAAATTTCCTTTTCGGTCCCTTCCAGTCCGTGCGGAGAATCGGAAATATGGTAGAAATGATGACGCCTCTTTTGTTTACCGGCGTCAGCGTAAGCATTATGTACTCCTGCAACCAGATCAATATGGCCAGTGAGGGTGCTTTTTTCCTGGGCGGCGTGGCTTCTTCCTATATTGCCGTGACCTGGCTTCTGCCGGTAGGCCTCCATCCGTTTTTCTGTATTCTGGCGGGAGGACTGGTGGGAAGCGCGGTCTGCGGGATTCCGGCGTTTCTCTATGTGAAGCGGGGGGCCCTGCCGGTGGTATCCTCCCTTATGATTAATTATGTATCCCTGTACCTGGGCCTTTTGATCATCAACTATATCATAAGGGATCCCCAGGCCGGGTATCTCTGTTCCTATGAATTTGCAAAGACGGCGGTTTTGCCGGATCTTTTTTCCAAGACAAACGTTCACTTCGGGCTGATAATTGCCATGGCGGTTCTTGTATTCGGGTATCTGTATCTGAATAAGAGCCGGTGGGGCTACAGTATCCGGATGATTGGGAAAAATCCCGCCTTTGCGAAATATTCGGGCATGAATGTTTTCGGGACGATCTTGGCCTGCCAGCTGGTAGGCGGATTTCTGGCAGGCATGGGAGGTGCGGTGGAACAGCTTGGCATGTACAACCGGTTTCAGTACCAGGCCTTGTCCAACCACGGGTTTGACGGAATCCTGATTGCAATTCTGGCCCATTACAATCCCAAGTTTGTGGCTCCGGCGGCTCTTTTTCTGGCCTATATCCGGGTGGGCGCGGACATTATGGCCCGGACCTCGGATGTGCCGGTGGAGATTGTGTCCATAATCCAGGCCATTATTATTATTTTTGTAGCAGCGGAGCGTTTCCTGTCGGGATGGAAGCACAGGGAGATTGTGAAGGCTTCCCGGAATGAACTGGCGGCGAAGGGAGAGTAGGCGATGAATATGATTTTGGAAAATATATTTTCGGCACAGTTTGTATACAGTATTCTGCGTATGGCCACTCCCTTGGTGCTGTCGGCCATGGCGGCGCTGATTACCAAGAAGGCAGGAGTTATGTGTATTGCCTTTGAGGGAATGATGCTGTTCGGAGCCCTGGGCGGAGTGATTGGGAGCGCATTTACCCAGAACGTGTTTGCGGGGGTTTTGACTGGTATTTTGTTTGGAGCGGCAGTTGCTTTTATCTTTGCTTATTTTGTGCTGGTGCTTCATGCCAATACGGTGCTGACCGGGCTGGCCCTTAATACCCTGGGAAGCGGCGGAACCGTCTTTATTCTCTATGTGATCTGCGGAGACAAGGGTACTTCTACCAGCCTGAACAGCCTGGTGCTGCCCAGCGTGAATATTCCGCTGGTAGAACAAATCCCGGTGCTGGGACCCATTCTTTCAGGACACAACGTTATGACGTACCTGGCGTTTCTGGCAGTGATAGTAACGTATCTTTTTAT
>ERZ777305.1802-NODE-1802-length-22026-cov-11.422830_pt1 | contig 22026 bp, 15 predicted proteins | sample MGYA00374965_ERZ777305 | MGnify/ENA primary metagenome ERZ777305 (study PRJEB29328, sample SAMD00013331) | mouse gut metagenome | study: EMG produced TPA metagenomics assembly of the Metagenome analysis of fecal microbiota from mouse which was promoted... | reverse complement strand
AGTACGCTCTCGCCCACAAGTGGATAGACCACGACCCGTTTATCGGCAAGAAATACCAGCGTACATACAGTGAGCGTCAGTTCTTGACCGAGGCTGAAATAAAGACCATAATGGATCTTGACCTGAAGGAGTTGCCACGATTGGAAGTAGTGCGTGACACCTTCGTGTTCTGCTGCTTCTCAGGACTTGCCTTCTGCGACATGAAATCACTCACCATTGACGACATACAAGACGATGACAAAGGCAATACTTGGATACGCAAGGCTCGTGCCAAGACTGGAGAGATGTGTATAATCCCGATGCTTGACATACCCCGCCATCTCATCAAAAAGTATTCGGATCATCCTGTTGTTAAGGCTACGGGAGTAGTCATGCCGGTGATTACAAACCAGAAGATGAACGCCTATCTGAAAGAGATTGCTGATTTGGCGAAAATCAAAAAGCATCTGACAACCCATGTGGCGCGCCATACATTCGCCTCTATGTCGCTTTGCAACAACGTGTCCATCGAGGTAATATCCAAGATGCTCGGACACAGCGACATAAAGACAACGCAAATATACGCCAAGATGCAGGATCAAGCCGTGTATGATGGTATGGCAACCATGCGCAGCAAATTCAACAATGTGCAGGTGGTATAAATCCGGCTGTCAGTGAATGAAAGAAATGCGGTCATCGGTATTACCCGGTGACCGCATTTTCGGTTTCAGTATTTGGGGCGGTATGTGGATTTCAAAAATTCCTCCACATCATCATCTGCATAGAGTATCTTGCCGTCAAGCCGGTAATAGGCAATCTGCCTGTTATCACGGTATTCCTGCAATGTGCGTCTTGAAATGTTGAGTTTTTCCGAGAGCTGGGCATCGGTATAAAACTTTTTGCCCAAGAACGACGGATGTATTTCAGTGTTCAATCTCTCAACGATTTCAAGCACTGTAAGACTGTCGGCATGGAAATTCCCTATTTCGTTACTGTCATGGGTATATATCGTTCCCATTTCTCGGTACAGCCTCTACCCGTTCAAGTAATCCGAAAGCATCTCCGGCGAGGAACATAGATCCTTTCCCGCTCTTGATGAACCCTATACGTCCGCTCTTTTTGAGCGAGCGTGCTTTGGACTCGGAGATATGGAGCAACTCACAGAGTTCCTGCAACGTAAGCCAATCATCAGGCTCTTTGTTTCTTACGCGCTCGAAGAAAGTGATAAATACTTTCTTCAAATATGACATTCGGCTGAATATTTCTTCAAGTTCGGATTTTTCGATTTGAACAAACTCTGGCATAAATTATTGGTGGATTAAGTGGTGGACGGGATATGTGTTTGAAAAAAAGAAGGCGGGTATCCCTCCCGCCTTCTCACCACTAAATCCACAATCAAAATAAATTATGACTGCGATTCAGTGGCAAAGTTAGCGATTTTTATCGGATTATGCACTATGGTCAAGCGGCTATTTTTCAATCACGATATAAATTATCGCTGTCGTGGCGGTCATTCGTTTTTGGGCGTGTAGCACAGAATGTCGGTGACGGTATCGGTGAGCCATTCGCCGAAGCCCTTGACGGCTTTTCTGCCTGTTATTGTTCCGTAGGGTATCTCGTCAGCTCCGTATTGCCCGACCAGTATGCTGTGGGCAAGATTGTAGGGAGCGAGGTCAAGCAGCAGACGGTCGCCTTCGGGCGTGCAGGCGATAGTGCCGTCCTTTATCGTGATGAAGCCCTTGCGCACAAGACCTTCGAGTGCCGTGCTGTATTCGTGTACGGTGTGGCAGTAAGGCATATCAGGGTGCGTAGTGTCTGCGGTCAGCGTCGCATATCCGGTGAGGTTGGCAAGTGTCGGAACAAAGCCGTATGAAATGGGCGATACCTCTTTGACCGGTGCCATCATCTTTTCGACTATGGTGATTGTCTGTTCCGATGTGCCTGTATATTCGGGCTTCGGCTTTCTCACCTCCCATCGGCAGGTGAATGTTAGTCCGGCGATTTCAGCCGTCACAGAGGCATACTGCTTCTTTTCCGGTGGCATTGCCGCCGCGTCCATGCGCCCTGCAATAAGCCTGTACAGGCTGCGCTCGGTCTTTGTGGCTCGTTTGGATAGTCGGCGCAACACGGTTATTCTGTTGCCGGCGTCCGGTGCGGTGATGTATGGCGATGAGATAAAGCCCTGCTCGTAGAGCTTCTCCGCTGTCCTGACGGTGAGCGACGGCATAAAGCCGAAGTTGTCGAATGCGTCCATCTGGAGAGTGAGCATCGTGTGGAGTCTGACTACCGGCGCATCTTCCTCCGTGACGGTCATCCGCGCCTTGACGGGTTCGCCGACAGGGATAGTGTCAACGATTGCGGCGCATACCCTCTCGCTCTGCCAAGACTGATCAGAAACGAGGTGCAGCCCTCCGTAATCGAGGAAGATTCTGTACGCCTTCGGCTGGGCGTCATATTGTGCCGCCTGTTCATCCATATCACCGAGATACTGCATGGCGACGACCTCCTTGCGTGTCAGCGGCTCGCCTTCGTAATACCAGCGTTTGAGAACTCCGGCGAAATTATATTCAAACATCATGTCCATCGCGCCTGCCACAAGACCCGACTGGGCGAGATTGTGCAGGTGACGGCCCTTTTCTCGCTTGGAGAATGAACGCCTGATAGATGCACGGGTAATGCTGGGAAGCCACATGCGGCTCGTCGGATGCCCGACTCGGAAGTGTCGGCAGATATTGAAGAAACGCGCCTGAGCGTCTGCACCCTCGTCTGAGGCGAATACCACCTCTTTTGCGTTACGGAACAGCGGTTTGAGAACGCGGTCACGTTTCTTGTCGGTGACGGCGATCTTGAATTTCTCCGGCACGAATGGCAGACAGCCGTTAGCAGCCTTGTCAAGACCGACAGGCTTGATGAAGCCGCGGTGAACGTAGACGACGGTGATGTCGCCGTTGGTATATACCCCGTATGCCGGGTTAAGTGTCGCCTTCAACGCTTTGGCGACGGCTATGGCTATGCGGTATTTTTCGCATAAAATCAGTTGTGTCATAATTTTTGTGGGTTTAGTTGGTGAATGTTTTGAGAACATGGGGAGGCCGCGCGTACCTCCCCATGTCGTGAAGATACTTGTCAGGATACTGACAGGTTGCCGGAGGCGGGATATTTGTCGCAGTGGATTTTGTGGATTCAGTGGTCGGATCTATGTTCTGGCAGACGTGTCAGCGAATCGCAGTCGTTTTGACTGTGGATAACGGATAAAGTGGTGAGGCGGCTACGGCTTTGGAGTCTTGAGCTTGGGCTGGTGCTGCTTTTTCTGCTGCGCCTCGTCCTTCGGCTCTGTCTGTCCGCGCTGGAGCGGTTCATTCACGTTCTTGGTCGCCTCGTTGGTCTTGCCGTCGTTGTTGACCGCCATCTGGGTTTTGCTTTCCTCGGCGATGCCCACTACCTTGTCGCGGTCGGGATATACGCGGGTGGTCTGAGGCTTGCGCTCTTTGGGATCATATTGCAGGTATATGGTACAGTCGTTGCCACTCCTGTCCTTGCCCTCACCGATGAGTACCTGTTTCCCGGCGAGGTAGTCAGCCTGTTTCTGCTCGTCGAGCGGGATATGGCACCACTGAGTCAGACGCTTGGGATTGCCGTTGGCGTCGTGCCAGTTGTCTTTGAGGCTTTGCCTGAATTGTTGCCCGCCCTGTTGCTGGCTCTGTTGTGCCCGCTGTGCCTCCTGCTCGTTCTGCTGACGGTACTGAGCCGAGTTGACAAAGGCGATGTCACGCTTGGAGGCGTTGTATTGCAGGTCGGCGGTGAATTTCTGACCGTTGGGGAGTTCGACGTGCTGTTCCTTGATAAGACCGCCGTTTTTGAGTATGCCTATCTGCTGCATCGTCAGATTTATATTGGCAACCTTCTGTTTGATAAAGATTTTATCGACAGGGATGCTCTCGATCTCTTTTGTGAGGCGGTCTATGCTCACGAGGCATTTGTGTACCTCTCCCGTCGCGGGGTCTTTGAGGTCAACGGCTTTGCCGAGATTGCCCGTGTTGGATAACTCCACCTTGTCCTCGGCGGTGAATGTGTATCCCCGGAATGGCTGGTCAAGCAACGGTTCCTTCCTGACGAAATGGGGCGTGAGCGAATATGTACCGTCGGGATTGGTACGGAATGACAGGCGTGCGTCCAGCTTTTCGCCACTTCCGTCGGGGTCGTTGACTTTATGGAGTTCCGGCGACTTGTGATGGTAAACCATCTGCTGGAGCGCGCCGGACTTTTCAAGATCCTCCCGGCTGATGCCCCATTGTTTCTCTATCTCCGCCCAGTTCACCTTGTCGGGGTCAACCGGTTTGATTTTTGCGGCGGGAGCCTTCATCTTGACGTGGTATTTTTCAAGCATCTCCCTGTTGGTTTCGGGGTCGTTGAGCATTTCCGCCATAGGCTGCCCCAGAGCCTCGTAGTCGGTGGCCGACATCTTGAATATGCCGAAGGTGGTCGGATTCTTCGCCTGACGCATGAAGTTGGCGATGAATGCCTCGATGGGATTCTGCCCTTTGGTGAACTTGATGAGTTCGCTTAACGGGGTCGATTTTACATCGGCCATTTTTGGGGTGCCGTCGGGGTTCTGACCGACGACCGCGCCTACCTGCCCGGTTTCATTGTCGCGGGCAATCAGCACTTCTTCCTTTGGATTTTCTTCCATGAGTGAATTAAAGATTTAGCGGTGATTATTTATCGGTGTTTCCACCGGTGTTGTTATGTTTTTTCTTCATCTTGGGATAGTCCGGATGCCGGGAGCTGATGAAGTGATTGTCTATGAAATCATTGAAGGCTTCCTGTGTCACGAATGCCGCCCCGCAGGTCAGGCTTTCATAGATCTCAATCTTTCCCTCGTCACGGTATTTGCGCATTGTCTTTTTGGAGATATGCAACCCAAAGGCCACATCATCAAGGGATATGATACGCTTACCGTGATAAAATAATTCGGGAGGTGCGCGAATGTCGTCATTGTTAGTTCTGATGCCGGCGAGAGCCATGCCTGCAATCACAGCGGTCTTGAAATCCGCTTCGGTGGATGTCCCGTTGCCCATAATGTCATTCCGCGTCTGTGGTGCTGAACATCTCTCTGAGTGCCACGCTCAAAAATAAGAACATGAGGCAAGCGACAAACCAGTCGATATTCTCCGCATTGTCATCGCACACAGGAGCGGAACATGCTTGCTTTCCGTCGAACTTACGCTTGAATGAACGTTTTTTCTTTTTCGTGGATGACTTCTTTACGAAGTCGGTGGCATTGGGTGGATTTTTTGTTTCCATTCGGTTGTTTTGGGTTTGGTTTGCGAGGAATAGCCCTCGGTTGTAATTATAACCGAATGGTTGAAAATTGAGGTGATCCGAGGCGTGTTAAAATCAACAAACCGCTAAATAGCAACCTCTTAATTGCTTAAAATTTACAATGGTTAAAAATTTGCTTTCACGCTGGATAGTAAATAAACCTGAAGATTAAGCGTGAAATATATCCTTAAAATGAAAAAATGGCAGATTAGATTAAGACAAAAAATAGCGTGCAATTCACGCCATCTCTCTTGAGGGTTCTGGACTACCCATTGTCGAAAAGGTGTGTATGCACGCTATGCAGTAAGCATAGCATAAGCATCACGCCAAGCTCGACATTCGTAAATTGTCCAGATCTACAAGAGAACTTATGCGAAAGTTATGTTATCCTATAAATTTGATGCGATTGACTCTACAACCGCAGTCTTTGCTATTTTAACACTGCAAAGTTAGTGATTTTTTACGAGCTGTCAAACCTCCGGCTCGCCCTTCTTGCCGATGCCGTGTTTCTTACGCTGTTCTATCAGAGCGCGTTCCGAGATTCCCAACAGCTTTGCAGCGCCTGTCCAAGAACCACTGCGACGGTACGCCTCAATGATTTTTTCCTTGTCTTTTTGCGGTTTGCGCAGAGTAAGGCTGTCATCGGCATCAGGCTCCGACTGGCTGAAATTGAGGTCGGCGGCCGATATTACATCGGTTTTTGAATGGAAGGCGGCATAGAGGACGGTATCTTTAAGTTCCCTTACATTGCCGGGCCACGGGTGCAGCTTCAACGCTTTGACTGCCGAAGCATCGAGCTTTTTCCTGTGCTGTTCTCTGCTGTGGGCAAAACGTGTCAGGAAATAGTCTGACAACGGCACGATATCTTCGGTCACCTCCCGCAATGGCGGTACTGTTACGTCAACCTGTCGTAGTGTGTAGAACAGATTTGGGCGGAACGTCTTTTCAGACACCATACGGCGCAGTTCGGGATCTGCTGTGCATATAACCCTCACATTCGGATGCTCGTTTTCAAGTATGTGCAGAAGCACCGATTGTTTCTCGAAGGTCAGCAACTGCACGTTCTTGATTATGATCGTACCACCGTCAGCCTTCTTGAAGTATCCTTCCATACGGTTAAGCACTTCGCTGCGCAGATTTGCAGGGTCATGGTTGCCCACAAGTGCCGCGCCGCCGGCTTCTATGACGGTGCATGGCTTTTGTGACCGTGAACTGAGCCTGTATATCTCTTTTGCAATCTGCTCTTTTCCTGAGCCGCATTCGCCGAAGATGACGGCATTGACATCCGTCGCGGCAATATTTCTTATTGCCCGTTCAATCACGGCAAATGCCTCGCTTTGGCGTGGGATAAGCTCGTCAGGGAGCAGGAGCATTGTTCTGCCCGGTCTTGCATACCTGCCCACTGTTTCGACAAGCTGCTTGTCCATTGCCGGACGCTGAATGATGTTGACGGTACCGCCGTCTTTCATCACATCGGCAATATCCAATGGGTTGAGATTGTCCACTATGGCGACTACGGGAAATCCATATCCCTCCGCCTTCTGCCAGTTGATTAACTCCTGCGCTGTGCCACGGACGAATTTCATAGCCGCGACAATCACTGCGCCGGGTGGCAATTTCGCCACCTCGTCCTTTGCTACCTCCATCGTCTCGACGGCAATCGGCTCATAACTGTGCTTGACAAGCATGCCCACCATAAGCCGACGGTCTGATTCGGAGGCATCAACAATGAGTACCTTGTTCATAAGATTATAATTAAACATTTGAGGTTATTCATTAACAGTCCCCGACAAAGCTGCCGAGGACCGAATTTTTGTTTGTATGATTAGCTGTTTCTTTCAGAGTTCCTTTAATGTGTTATAAATTTTAGTATTAATGCTTAGCCTGTGCTGTTGATTATAGAGTTGCCTTTTTCCATGTTATTTTTCTAATGGGTTATAGAACTGTGACCAATCTTCATTCAGACGATGGAAACCTTGCTCACTATTATCCATAATTATAATCCGTGCGCCGGTATTGCGGACAAATGCTCCTGCGTTTTGATACATTTCACGCTCAAATCGCTTCCAGTCTTCTTTATTCATGGTTTTACGGTTCCAGTCATAACGGATTATCGGCTGCGTTTTTTGCGTTAAGCCTTCTGCCTCAAACACAAAATTATGCTCGGAATCCTCTGCTTTAAGAACAAGGCCCTTGACTCCGTTTAGTTTCCACGGACCGTATGGCAACGGAATGTCATTGGTGTAATATACTTTCCATTCGCGCCCTCCGTAGGTACATTTAGCCGCATGACAGTGGTAGCCCATCACTGTGGCTGTGTCTTCAAGAACGTACGTCCATACAGGAGCGGGAGTATTCTCCGTATATTCAATAACTTGAGAAGTATAGGGAACACGATGGGTGACAATGGTCGTCGAATCAGCATGATTGACAAGAAGGTCAAATCCGACATAATTCTCCGGCACGGTCTGGAATTGCATTGTGGTTTTGAGTTCTTTAGTGTTCCGGATGTCAAGATCACGGAGATTGCGACTGAAGAAGGCGTTGTATTTACGTCCAAGTTGCAGATCCATCAGGTCTTCTTGACTGAGCGAATCGTCTTTCTCAGTTGCCTTGTATTTGAATCGATAGGTGATTGTTAGATAACAGGAGTCAAGTGCTTGTGCTTTGTCGGTATCCTCATGGGCAAGTGTGAATGTCGGTGTATCCATTGCATAGGTAACTGTGACCTGTGCTGAGACATACACACATGAGAGCATCATTAAAGATGCTAAAGCTAAAAGTGTCTTTTTAATCATTCTCATATTGGTGTTTTTTTAGTTGATAATTTTCATAGTTGTTATTTTATGCTGAATCTAATGCCAAGCATGATTGTACGGCCACGCAGACGATATTGACTTGAATACTGTATGATTCCGTTATCATTATAGCGGCGAAATATTCTGCAATCCAACAAATTGCTACATTTGAGGGATAATATTGCGTTCCCTAAGGAATATTCTATATTGCAGTTGAGGAAAGTATTGTTTCTATAACTCGCTGAATAGTCGTTGTAATAATACATTACAGTCGGCATCAGGCTAAGTTGCTTACAGGGCCAGATAACGAAAGATGTTGAATTGGTGAATGTATGTTTCGCATTTCCGTTGGCTATACCGTCGGTAAATGTCTTGGATAATGAAAATTCATTTGAAGTCTCAAAAGTAATCCATCGGGCGAAAGAAGCTGTAAAGGAAATGTTCGCTCGCAGATAATTGCTTCGCCCTCTGTGCATGGCATCATCGACATAAAACTCATTCTGACTTGAGCCGATTGTAAACGATTCGCTTATCTTGGAATTCCATTTGAAAAATCCTTTGGAAAATGTCTGGTCTCCCTGCCAGATATTACCACTTGTAGCATACGGCAGTCTTATATACTTGATAATATCGTCAGTCACATCATATCCATTGGATAAGCTATTATAGGAATAAGCATGTGTTAATGTCACACCTCCAAACAGCATATCGAGCACGCTTTGGTAACTTGCACTTAAGGCCGTTTTTATAGTCCTGTTGATTTTAGCCTCAAGTTGGTACGGATTCGAAATAGAAGTACGATAATCAATATATCGCCTCTGTGCCATGAGGGAAAGGGCTGCGGGCATAGATTCCTCGCAGGTTGATGTCAACGCAAAAGACAAACGCTCCGATGGTTTGAAAGTGAGATTTGTGTAAGGTTTGAACGAAAAGAACATTTTGTCATATTTCCATTCTCCGTCTGTCGATGTATAATATTCAAAACCGACAGGCATGTATATCAGCCATTGGAATCGCTGACCGTAATGCAGAAAGAACTTAGGTGTGATGTTGGCACCTAACTGCCAAGTTCGTTGATTTCCTGATGTAAGATTTTCAGCCAGATTCAGTTCCGTTTTAGCCTGCTGCCATTGCGCATCGAAGCCGCCGTTGAGGTTGAACATAAAATGAGGCACTGCAACGGCGATTATAGATGCAGTTCCGCCGGTGTTCAGATTTCTTTGTCTTACAGTCTGATCCATACCACATTCTATCAACCGAAGTATTCCGAATTTATCAGTATAATTGGCATGCAAGGTCGCCTCGCCAATGCCCCCCTGTTTATTCTTATAATTTATCTTCAGCACATCATCTATATTAAATGAATGTCCTGAGAATTGCTGTCCTATCAAATCGTTGATAGATCCGTCGCCATGAGGAAACGACGCACTTGCTGTAAAAGCGTTTTTGATATAACGCTCATTACCGTTCAGCTTATAGACTGCATGTGCTCCTACGAATTGCTGGCGCATACAGGCTCTATTCGATTCATCTATAACAAAACGCGAGATACTGTCGGCAAGATAAGTGGTTTGCTCTGTAGCCTCTCTTTTTTCTTTGTCAAAAAGGTAATTGAGATTAAACGCCAATGTCTTGTCTTCGTCTAACTTGAAAAGTTGATTTATCGACAGGCTATGTGAGTTGTTACGATATGCGTAAGTGTCATTCAGCCCCGGAGAATCAGGGAAAAGTATCCCCGTTCCGTAAGATGAATTGAATGTCACGGGTGCACCAATATCCTGTCTCAAGTCATTGCCAATGTTGTTCGTCTTATAAACAGAGATATTTTGGGCTTTGCGCCGGAAATTCATGAGGGTGGCGGAGGCATCCCAAGATATATTGGGCTGTGTCCCGATTGCTGCTTGAAGTGTGGATGACCATATACCGAGAGCATTTTGTTTAAGCTTTATGTTCATAGCGGGAGCATTGCCGCTCTTCACTCCTTGCAGCAATTTCACATCCTGATGATTTTGCAGTACTTGAACTGAACCTATATCATTTGCATCGATATTTCTTGTAGCTACACCATAATTTCCGCCAAGCATATCAAGCCCCTCGATATAAAACTCATTTATCCATTGTCCGTTATAAGTTATCTGGCCATCGGCTTTTACTTCAATACCCGGCATCTTTCGCAACAAGTCTTCAAGAGTCTTGTCGTTTTTACCTCTGTATGTAGCAGCAGAATACGAAATTGTATCGCCGGACTGTCGGATTTTTTTAGCAGTAACAATTACTTCCTTTAGTTCAAGGGCGTTGATAATTGAATCCAGTGATTCGGTACTGACCTCCTGCGCCATCGCCATAAGAGCGATGGACACAAAGATGAATAGTATTTTGAATCGTTTGAACATAATTTGTCTTAAAAAGTCAAGCGCAAAATTACGGCAAACTCTTTCTCCAAAGTCTTAGTTGAATCTCCTTTAGTCTTAGTTAGTCTTAATTTGGGGTGATTTTATCGTAATTTTTCATTAATTTTGTTGACATGAAACGTTTTAGGACTATCACAATCATTTGTTTGTCAATCATTGCTATTTTGGTGACGGCTAACTTCTGGTATATGCATCGCCTATACGAATCCATAAGGATGCAGACTCTTCGGACCGTAAAAGAATGTGTGAGGAGGGCAGATGTGCTGGAAATTATCGACAGGAAGGCTCTTGCTTCTGGCCTAAAGGAAGATTTTTCAATAAAAGTCGGAATTGTTGTTAAAGGCGAAATAGATTCGGGGGGAAACTTTGACTTTATTCACGAAATGGATAAAGTCAACCAAACTATGAGTGAAGAATTCCACTCAGTGGAACAAACGGACGTCACGATACCGACTCGTAATTATAATCGACTGGCATTACTCCTTCAAAATGAGCTCAAAAACTATGGTATTAAACTTAACCGGGTGGCAATAGTTCCATTTGGCGAAAATGCTGGTCAAATCAAAGGACTGTGGCATATCGACTTTTCTATAACGGAAGGGGAACCGCCTCTTTATACTGTTTATTTCTCTCCCCTTCAAAAGCATGTCCTCAGACAAATGGCGGGAATTTTGGCGACATCATCCGCTGTTCTCGCACTAATGATTTTCCTAATATGGTATCTTTTACACTGGGTTGGAAAACTGCGTAGTATTGAGCAGATGAAGGATGATTTCACTCACAACATGACTCACGAACTGAAAACTCCGGTGGCCGTGGCTTATTCTGCGGCGGATTCAATGCTCCGATACTATGACCAGAGTGACGAGGTAAGGAATAAACAGTTCCTTAAGATTATTATGCAAAGACTGAGTTTCCTTTCCGGCATGATTGAGAATATTCTGTCAATGAGTATGGAACGCTTCAAAGCGATGAAACTCAGCATTGAGAATGTGGAGGTAAAACCAATTGTCGTAGAGGTCGCGGGAATGATTGAGCTTAAAGCCGACAAACCGGTGAAGATTGATATTGAAATCCCGGACAATCTTTCGGTCATGGCAGATTCATTACATTTCGGCAATGTCCTGTCAAATCTGATAGACAACGCCGTGAAATATTCCGAAGATACTGTCAACATAAAAATTATGGCTGACAACAACTCAATTGTAATTGCAGACAACGGCATAGGAATAGACAAGGACAATCTCCCTTATATATTTGATAAGTTCTATCGTGTCACCTCAGGAGACCGTTATGAGGTTGGAGGTTACGGGCTTGGACTTTTCTATGTAAAGCAGATTGTTGAATTACTTGGCTGGAGCATAGATGTGACAAGCAAACCGGGAGTCGGAACGAAATTCACAATTAAATTTAAGAACAATGAGGAAAGATAAGATATTGCTCGTAGAAGATGACTCAACTCTTTCATTTATTGTGCAGGATGCGCTGACCCGTGAAGGTTTTGATGTCGTTTGTGCTTCAAACGGAGAGTTCGGGCTTAAACTCTTCAAGGAGTCCGAACCGGATATTATTGTTGCAGACGTGATGATGCCAAAGATGGACGGTTTTGAGATGGTAAGGCTTATCCGTCTTACAGCACCGGCTGTACCCGTGCTTTTTTTGACCGCCAGAACTGCGCTTGACGATGTGGTGAAAGGGTTTGAGCTTGGAGCCAACGACTACATCCGCAAACCGTTTCAGATACTCGAACTTGTTGTGAGAATTAAGGCTTTATTGAAGCGTAATTCTCAGGGCATTACCGAAGATACGAATCTCAATATCGGAGATAGCTCACTTGACTTTGCATCACAACGACTTGTAATAAGAGAAGAGGCTATCGAACTGACACATACCGAAGCTGTAATCATTGATGAACTATTCCGCCATCCAAATGAAGTAGTCGAGGCTAAGACACTTATGTATCGCATTTGGCAGAACGATGATTATAACAACCTCAACCGTCTTCACGGATTTATCTATAAACTCCGCAAATACCTGTCTAAATCAACCTCGCTGGAACTTCTGAATGTTCGAGGGATAGGCTATAAATTAGCCACCTCCAAGCAGGAATAATACGGTATCAAAGCCATTGAAGATAAAAAGCAGACAAATGGAGGACGGTATTTCCATCTGTCTGCTGTTGAATTATAGTCCTATAAGTCGAATGGGGCGTTGAGGGTTAGTCATAGGTCGATAACGAAATTGAGGTTCTGCAACCATTGACTTTTTAGTATCAGTGGCCGGAGTATCGACAGTATTGACCTGCTTATTCTCAACGCCGTCCTGTTCCTCCTTTTTAGGTGCCAGTTCGGCAGTGATTTTACGGTCGAGGGCGGCGAGTTCGGATTTGAGGGCTTTCAGTTCGTTTTCCTTGCCCCATTTGCGCGACACGATGGCTTCAAGGGTCGGCACATCGACACGCTTTTTCTCGGCTCGTTCACGGTGCTGGCGGATTGTTTCGGGGAGTTTTTCAAGGGCGTTTACGAAGTTCATGCAGGCGGCATGTGTGTCTGACATTGCGAGATTGCCATTATTGTAGGTGTATTTGTACTGACCTTCCACCATAAAGCGGTTGTGGACTGCCTCAACACCGTCAACAATTGCTTTCTCCGAGATGATACACACCGGGAAGCCGTAGATTTCGCCGACACGGACATACTCGCCATGTGTGTTGGTGTTTTTCACCAACGCCTGAAGGTATTTACCCATGCGATCCTCGTCGGTAAACTGGCAATTGTCAAGCGTGAGGGCGTTGACTGGGTTGCCCTCACTGTCGCGCTGAACGACTGCGGCATAGCGAGAGTTGTCTGCCTCCATCTTGCCGATAATGATTTCCAGTTTTTCAACCTCGTCGGTGATGTCACGAAGTCTGGCACGGCTGTCACCAAGACCCTTGTTGAAAGAACGGTGTTCACTCTCCATAGCGGCTATGCGCTTTTCAAGTTTAGCCTTTTCAAGAAGGTCGGTGTTGCCCGACAGGATAGCCACATACTCCGAGTAGTTCATGCCGGATTTCTCGTCAGAGCTGCCCTCGTCGATCGTGCGAAGCCCCATCGCCCCGCGTTTGAGCTGGGATATGAATGTCTGCTTGCAATGCAGGAGGTTGAACTTGTAGGCATCGAGTGAGCGTTCAACGGCATAGATTATGACATCCACCTTGTTGTCGTTGTGTAGTTTGGCGACCTCGTTGCCCTTGCGTATGGCACGCCCTTCGCGCTGCTCCAAGTCGCTGGGTCGCCACGGGCAGTCGAGATGATGGATTGCGACGGCGCGTTGCTGAGCGTTGACGCCTGTTCCCAGCATTGAAGTCGAGCCGAACAGAATTCTTACGTTCCCGGCGTTCATGTCTGCAATCATGCGGTCTTTCGCCCGCTGTGTGCCGCACTCCTGTATGAAGCGTATCTCGTTTGCGGGTATGCCGTGGTCTTCAACAAGTTTCCGTTTAATCTCGGCATACACGCTCCACTCGCCCGGCTTGTAAGTGCCTAAATCGCTGAAAACAAACTGCGTGCCTTTATATTCGGCGAAGCGTCGATAGTATTCCGCTATCTTGGCGGCGCAGATACTCGCCTTGTTGCCGGGATTGTCGCCATATTCCGGGTCAATCATACGCATATCAAGCGACATCTTGCGGGCATAGTCGGTGGCTATGAGCATACGCGCTTTGTCCTCGCTGTCCGAAAGAGGCAGTCTGCCCAGCACTGTGGCGTCGCCAGTTTCGGCGAACAACATCAGCTTTTTGATAAATTCCTCCTGCTCAGGCGTTGGCGGGATATTACACATGATCTCGTTCTTCTCCGGGCGGTCAACGCCCACATCCTCCGCTGTCTTGTAGTCGGTTATCTCGTTATAGAAGGCTGCGAGTTCCGGCACCTTGATAAAATAGCGGAAACGCTCTTTGGCGGCTATCGTATTAGTCACGGTAAACTCGAAGTCGGTCGTTTTCTTTGCGAAAATCGCCGCCCATGCGTCGAAGCAGTTTATCTGCTGAGATTCCAGAGCATTGGGGCGGAGGTATTTGAACAGAAGATACAGCTCCGTCAGGGAGTTGGAGATTGTCGTGCCTGACAGGAATGTAGCACCGAGGTCTTTGCCCGTGCGCTCCTGTATGGTGCGTATGGCATAAAGGAGGTTAAGGGCGCGGTTGCTCCCTTCGGAATTGCCGAGTCCTGCCACACGGTCGTGACGGGTGTTGAAGGTCAGGTTCTTAAAATAGTGGCTCTCGTCAATAAAGATGTGGTCGATACCCATGCTCTTGAAGTCAAGCACCTCGTCCTTCTCCTTTTCCATCTTGTAGCGTATGGTTTCAAGTCGCTTTTCGAGAGTCGTCTTCCGCTTTTGAAGTCCTTTGAGCATACCTATGGATACGTCCTTTCCCTGCTCCTTGAGAACATTTAGGTTTTCCTCCACCGTGTCAAGCTCCGCCTGCATTATTTCCTCCTGCAAATCGCGCGACTGCGGGATTTTGCCGAACTGGTCGTGCGACATTATTATGCAGTCGTAGTCGTTGTTCTGCATATTCCGCAGGAATTTCACGCGGTTGGCGGTTGAAAAAGTCTTTTCATCGGCAAAAAGTATACGGGCGTCCGGGTACGCCGTGCGGTAGGTTTCGGCAATGGCGGCGACATTGGCTTTAAGCCCGATAATCATCGGCTTGTGGGCAAGACCAAGACGCTTCATTTCGTGCGCTGCTATGCACATTATCAAGGTTTTACCCGTGCCGACCTCGTGATCCGCGATACCCCCGCCGTTCTGCAATAGCATCCATATACAGTCCTTTTGGGATTGGTATATTGACCTGACATTCAGCCTTTCGCCAAGCAGTTTCATGTTTATGCCGGGAAATGTCTGGTGGGAACCGTCATAGCGCGGTCTGACGAAGCAGTTGAAGCGGCGGTTGTAGCGGTCAACGAGCCGTTCTTTGAACTCGTCGCTCTGACTGTCGAGCCACTCTGTAAAGCCGTCACGGATTTCGTCAATCTTTGTATTGGCAAGCTGTATCGCCTCCGGGTCGGGAACAAGAATGTCCTTTCCATTCGCGTCCTTGCCTATTGATTTTTTGATGTTAGGGGTGGTGTTGTGCAGGGCGTGGCGCAAGAGCGACATTCCGTTGTAATGCCTGAACTTACCTTCTACACAGTATTCGTGTGTTATTTTGGCTGTATCATTGGTATTTGTCACCGAGAAAGTATCCATCGCCGAGGAATATGCAATCTTCACTTCGGTGCCGTAGAGATATGACATGTATTCGGCATAGATGCCGGCGGGTATCCAACGCTCGCCGAAGTTGAAGTCCAGCTCCTCGTAGCGTATCCTTTCGGGAAATGCGTCTTTCAAGGCTTGGAGCGATGCCGCCACACGCGGATCGGTGTCACCTGTGTCAGCAATCCATTGTTCAATAAGCTCAGCCTTTGTCACCACATTTCCGGCGATGAAGCGGTCGGAGATTTCGTACTCACCTATGAGCGGATTGTAATATATCCGTCCGTCAAGGCTCTCAATAATCTGAGCCTCGTCCATGCCGACAAGAGAACACATATAGGAGAAATCCACCTTGCCGAACCTGTTGAGCGAGGCGGACAGAGCCTCCATAGGGGTGCCGACGGATGTAACCTCGTCAACGGCAAACGCTACCGGGCGGTCGAAGATGTCAGCCTTCACGAACAGCCCGTTGTCGCCACGTTCAAGGGCGAGAGCGTCACACCCGTTGGAGTCCATTTTTATGAACTTCACATTCTCACGCTCGTTGAGATGCCCGAATTTCTCCACGAACTCATCATAATACTGGTTGAGATGTTCGCGCAGTTCGGCACTTGCCTCGTGTGTTTCCGCCTCGTAATGGTAGAGCTGCTGATATGTTTCCGACAGGGTAATATACAGCATGGCGCGTTTCTCCTGCTCCGGCTTGAGCTGGAGCGGTGTGAAGGTGGCTCCCATGCGGCTGACCTGCGAGAGAAAGCCGACCTGACCACTGTCGCATACCATTGAACCCTCCTTGTGGAAAAACTGCATATCTTCCGAAAACGGACGGGGCGACATGTCCGGCTCTCTGTTTACATCCTCAATCGGGATAATGGTGCGCTTTTTGACACCCGTAGGCACACCGGGAATGAAATCGCCCTCGGTTATTTCTATATATGGAGTATCGGGAATACTATCTTTATCCTGATTTTTTGCAGCTTCCATGCGTTGCCGCTCCGCTTCCTGCTCCATGAGCTGACGGTGGGCAATCTCCATCATAGTGGTGTAAAACCCGTTTATCGGCGGGTTGTCATCCCAGTTGAGAGAACCGTAAAATTTCAATTTTTCATCGGAGAGAGGTCTGAATCCGGTGTCGGAGGGTTCCTGCACTGGAATTTCAGCTTTGCCTACTTTCGCTTTTGGAGATGCGGTAGCCGCTTTGACCTCAGCCGATTTAGCCGGTTGATCCGGTTTTTGTTTCTGTTCCTTCGGCACCACTTGACGCTTGCTGCGGCGTTTCTTTGCGCCGGGTATCTCCACCAGTTCACCGAAAAGATTATACATCATAATCTTCGGGTCGTAGCTTTCGTGGCTGTCATTCACCGGCACGGTATTGCCCGATGTTTCTGTTTCATCGGCTCTCTGAGAAATCACCTGTGCAGGTGTTGGTGTTACCTCCACCGCCTCGACATCTTCAATGTTAGGCTGCGACTTTTCTTCCTTCTCCACCTTATTATATATAGGTGCTGATACCGTGTGTGCCTGTTGCTGTTTACCGTGATACAGGTCAAGGTTGAGGTGTAGTCCGAACTCCGCATAGAGAACCCTGCGCATATCATCACCGATTGCGACAACACCGCCGTCATGGGTATATACCAATGCCGGTTTTCCGTATGGATCGGTGTCCTCTTTCGCTCCTGTGCAGATAATATGCGTTGGATTTTCTATGAAATAGCGGTTGTTGGGTATTCCGCTGTTCTGTGCGGCTGTTGACTGAATAAAAAGTTTCTCGTCCGGTGTGAAGCCTGTTTTGCCGGAGTGCTTCTGCAATATGATAAGGTCGCTGCCCACCTCGGTGTTGGCACAGTCGATGAATGTATTGTTGGGCAGGCGCAAAGCGGTAACGAGGTCGGCACGCTTCATCAGCTCCATACGCACAAACGGGCTTTTGCCGTTCATCACACCCTGCGAAGTTATGAAAGCGACAATGCCGCCCTCACGAACCGCGTCAAGACCTTTGAGGAAGAAGTAATTATGTATTGCCGATGCCGATTTTCGGTAAGCAATGTTGTCACTGGTGGCATACACCGGATCAGGTACGGCGATATCACCGAACGGGATATTCGATGCCGCGACATCAAAATAATTCTCGTGATCGGTGCCCAGTTTCTCGAAGCCCTCTATATGAACGTCGGTCTGCGTGTATAGCTTGGACAGTATCAGCCCGGTCAATGTGTCCTTCTCGAACGCAATTCTCTCGCCACGGGGATTTACCCATGTGAAAGCGTCCACAAAGGCACCGCTCCCCGCACTGGGGTCGAGGAAGCGTCGAGGTTCCACTCCCACCTGTTGCAGAGTCTGGGATATGGCTTCAACAACGTGCTTAGGGGTATAGAAGGCGGTAAGCACGGACGCTTTCAGAGAGTCCATGTAACGCTTAAACTCCCGGTCATTATTTGAATGGTCGTGAATTATGCGCCGAAGTTCTACTGTCGGGGCAAACAATTCCCGGTCTGATTTCGTCCACTTGGCTGCGTCGGCAAGCTCGTTGGCGTCATTGAGGATACATTTAAGTCCTCCGAAGCCGGCATACTTGGATAATATCTCCCATTCCGCGTCATCCGGCGGTCTGCGCTCAACACTCAGGGCGAAAGCTGTGCGTATCGCCTCGATGTTGTCACGCATTTTCTGCATACGGTTATAAGCCATTGTCCACGCAGAATTGAGTGATACGGCCTATCAGTATGTCGCGCTTTTCGTCAAGCTCCTCACGGTCTATGCCTACCTGAGTGCGGTCAAAACCGTCAAAGAGGTTCGGCACGTTGTCCAAGACCCAGCGCGCCCAATAGTGGGCGGCAGGCTCGTAATCCACGTTGAGGGTATCGCCGAAATATTCAAGCAGAATATCGGCCACGATGTCAAACTCCGACTCGCCTATGTTGGTGAACAACACAGACAGAGCCAGTTCCTCCGCCTCCGGCACGCTTGCCCCGTTGCGCCGTGCTTCCTCGTATGTGTCAAGGGCGCGGTCGGAGTTGGCGACAATCTGCGGATGGTCGGTGGCTATGTCGAAATTGTTTTGCGACAGGTATCTTAGCAGATACAGACGGTAATAATCGAGGTCGTAATAACCTCCTGTAAATTGTAACATTGGATTGTGGATTAAGTGGTGGTTGTTTTCTATTGTTGCGGGAAAAGGTGACTGAGTTCCGGGGTGGATAAAATCCGTTGCTTTTCATCGGAGATTATCTGTATCACGTCGGCCTTCACCTGTTCATAGTTGCGTTGGATTATAGCCTTCATGCGCGACTTGTCGGGAGTGTTGTCGTGGAAGTCTGTGAGTATCGGAATAGGTTTGTAGCGGTCTGTTTCCGCCTTGACCTTCGCGCTGTCAATCACTATCTCGGCATGAAATATCTTCTGATCTATGCGCTCGTCGATATTATCACAGACCGCCCCGACGAACATACCCTGCGTGAGAGTGGAAATCTTGCTCGGAGGAATGAGGCTGTCCATCTGCGTGTTGAAAGAATGGCTCACGTCCTGACGGTTGATGGATATTGACTGACGTTTCTGGAGAACCTTGCCGAAACGCTCGGAGAGTGTCTTGGCGGTTTCTCCAACGACCTGCCCGGAAAAGATGTTTCCGACGGTGTTCATCACTACCGCCGCCTCCTTGTCGCCGTAGTCGCGTTTGAGCTGCGAGAAATCCTGAAAGCCGAGGCACACTGCAACCTTGTTGCTTCGGGCGGTGGCAATAAGCTGGTCAAGCCCCTTGAAATATATCGTCGGAAGTTCATCAATCAGTACACCACTTTTCAGCATACCTTTCTTGTTGATAATTTTGACGATACGGGAATTATACAGACCCAGTGCCGCGCCATAGATATTCTGGCGGTCGGGATTGTTGCCTACACACAGTATCTTCGGCTCTTTCGGATTGTTGATATCGAGAGTGAAATCATCGCCGGTCATAACCCAGTATAACTGAGGCGAAATCATGCGTGAAAGCGGGATTTTCGCCGATGCGATTTGCCCCATCAACTGCTCAGCCGCGCCTCCCTGCCATGCGTCCATGAAGGGCGAAAGATAGTTTTCCAGTTCCGGGTAGCTGGTAAGAATGGGAAATAAATCCTCGTATCTTCTATTCAGAAGTTCTATGGCATGTGGGAAGGTGCAATATTTTCCACCCTTGTAAATGCGGAGATACCATATTATGGCTGCAAACAGTACAATCGGTGACTCCACAAAGAAATCGCCCTGCTTGCTCACCCACGACTTATTGAGGTTGAGCATTATAGTGTACGCGCTTTCGTATGCGTCGGCTATGTCGCTCATGAAATCGGGATGTATCGGATTGCAACGGTGACTCCGCTCTGGATCATCGAAATTTATCATATAGAATTTCGGCTTGACCTTGCCATAGCCCTCCTTGTGATTGAGCAGATGGTTGTAGGCTATCATGCTTAGATCCGGACTCTTGAAGTCATAGATATAGCCGCTGTAACCCTTCTCTATCATCTGCTTGATAAAGGAATTTATGACGGCATACGACTTGCCCGAACCGGGTGTACCCAACACGATGGTGGCACGAAACGGGTTGACGACGTTTATCCAGCCCTTGTGCCATTTCTTCTGATAGTAGAATCTGGTCGGCAGGTTTATAGAGTATTGATTATCCATAAGTTTTGTTTCCTGCATGAAGCTCTCGTTCTCGTCGTTGAAGCGGTCGTCCATCATATTGTTTTTCAGCATACGACCAGCCCATATTCCGCCCATCAGCAGGCAGATGTAGCCGGTGGCGGTAGTGCCGATATAGAGATACCTACAACCGAGTGGCAACATCCACCAGTTCATTAGGAACAGGATTATGCCTGTGCCGAGGGCAATGCCTATGTGCCGCCATGTTATATTCTTGTTTTTCACGCCTCTGGTGCCGAAACATGACAGCCCCAGCAGTAGCAATGCGAAAAGTTTTGAGTTAAAAGTGTTGTTGAAAAGTCCGCAGGTGCGGTTGAAGTTGGCGCAGATCTTGTCAACGGTTGAAATGAACCAGCCGCTGTCGGTGGCTTCCACGCGGGTGAACCAGTAAAGGTTGGCTACAACCAGCACGATACTGACCGCCCGCAGGAAGTCCATAATCTTTGCCAACGCTCTGAGGTCGTCCTCTTGTTGGCTCATAATTGTAATTTTAGAAAAGTGAATTGTTAGAATTTCGGGCGATGTCCTTTCTTCTTTTTGCGCTGCATACGGCGGCGGAATTCCTCCTCGTCGGGATTGAACGACTGCCCCTGCTGGAACAGGTCAAGCCCCGGAATTGGTAGGTCGTATTCGCCGAAGTCGGAAACGGATTGGGTACCGGTGGATTGAGATTGTCCGCCTGTGGATTGTTGCTGACCGTCCAAAGTTTGGGTATCCTGTGCCGTGCCGGTCTGCGATTGATTGTTAGAACCGGTGTCGTCGGGTGTCGGCTCTATCGGCGGAACAACAATAGGTGTCGTAACATCGGGAGTATCGGTAGGTGCATTTGCCGGATTGTTGAACCGCTCGTTGATAGCGTTTGCCGAAAACTCTTTGCCCAACCGAGAACCATTCAATACTGTCATGGTGTTGTGGTCGATGAAAGTGACGCCATATATGCGTCCTTCCTCCGTATAGCGGAGAACCACATCAATATTGTGTTCTTTCAGCTTGGCGATGAAATCAGCCTTATCGGTAGAGTGAGCAATCACATCGGTGACTTTGCACTTGGTCGGTGCAACATCAATCTTTTCCTTAGCCCTTTCAAATCTCCCGTCAATAGCGGTGCGACTCGCGAACTTGCCGAGGCGCGATGCCTTGAAAGGCGTTGTGATTGTCTTGCCGCTGTCATCGGTGGCGAAATACACAAGACCGTGATACTCGCGTCCGTTCACTCTGCCGTCGGTAGGCTCACACCTTACATTATATAGAGAGAGAATGGCGTTATATTCCCCGATGGTCTGGAATTTATAGCGCATACCGACCATTTTGACGGTGTTGGCAACCTGACGCTTGATGTCGCCTGACGGATCAATCTTTCTAATCGGAGTATCAGGCGAGATTTTTTCTCGTTGCGCCTTGTGGAGATTATATTTTTCCTCCAGCTCGGTGGTAATTTTCTTGCTGCGCCGAAATAGAAAGTCCTGATTGAGCCTCTTGCCCTGCTCGTTGACATTGACGGTCACAATATGGATATGGTGGCGGTCAATATCCATGTGCTTGTAAGAGGGTGTTTAATAATGAATGTTAATATTCGGGAGCCGATTTAGCAGCAT